>Ga0114933_10001146_pt1 | contig 30247 bp, 27 predicted proteins | sample 4SBtaG_FD_89691 | JGI IMG/M metagenome (GOLD analysis project Ga0114933, IMG submission 89691) | Deep subsurface microbial communities from Kolumbo volcano to uncover new lineages of life (NeLLi) - 4SBTROV12_W25 metaG | ecosystem: Environmental > Aquatic > Marine > Volcanic | place: Kolumbo... | reverse complement strand
GGGTAGAGGCGCTTCGTTCCTATACGACCAATGCAGCATACGGCGCCTTCGAAGAAGAGCTAAAGGGCACTCTAGAGGTGGGTAAACTGGCCGATGTAACGGTGCTTTCGCAGGATATCTTGACGATTGAGGAGGATCTCATTTCTGAGACTGAAGTCGTAGCCACGATTGTCGGTGGTGAGCTTGTTTACCGAGGCGGAAATTAATGTATGCCTGACTCACTCAAGGACGCTGAGCGAGGCAGTTTAAGGGCAAGATTCAGAAGTTTGTCTTACGAGAGCGCTCAGAAGAACTAGACTGAGGTGCGTTTCAAGAGTGCGTTTTTGGGGCAGCTAGGCTGAACAGAGCGCAAGCCAAGACTAAGACTACGGCAGTAACAGAGAGCGCTCCGTCCACTCCGATTTGATCCGCGATGAAACCGGCTCCGAGCGCGCCCACGGCGTATCCGGAGTCTCGCCAAAGCCTGTAGACACCTAGGGCTGAGGCGCGCCAATGGATAGCTGAATTGTCCGAGACAAAAGCTAGCAGGACAGGGTATACCATACCGGTTCCGGTTCCCACGATGAGCGCCGCTATCATGTATAGTGGTAGAGATTCGCTAACGGTGAAGAGACTCACGCCGAGTCCTTGGGTTACGAGTCCGGACCAGATCAGGATACGGCGGCCGATCCGGTCCGAAAGCGGGCCAAACACGAGTTGGCTTCCTGCCCATACCAGTGGGTAGGTCCCGACGATCAGACCGACTTCTGCAACGCTCAGCCCCCGTGCGGCTAGTAGCAGCGGAAGAAGCCCCCAAAGCGCGCCATCCTTGAGGTTGGTCACAAGTCCGGCGAGGCTTGCCGAGGCTAGGCGACGGTCTGTCCAAGTCCCTCGAGCGAGTGCTTCACCCATCGAGATAGGCGATGCTCCTGTTGTCTGATTTGCTGGAGGCTTCGTATCCTCAGCTGCGAGGGCCAGTGCAAGTCCGATCAAAGCCATAGCGATGCCGAGAACGAAGGGAGCTGGCCTCAGGCCGAACGATGTAGCCAAGACCCCTGTCAAAGCTGCTGTCGCGGCCATGCCGGTATATCCCGCGAACTCATTCCAGCCGATTACGAGACCGAACGTCCTGGGAGTTGCTAGGTCGACCTTCATGACCACCGTCATGGACCATGTTAGTGCCTGATTTACGCCGAGCAGAATGTTGGCGAACAGGATCCAGGACCAACTTGGAGCCCAGATCAAAATGAGGGGGACCGGGATTCCAGTTAGCCATCCAGCTACTAGAAGACGTTTGCGTCCGACCCGTTCCGAGAGCGCACCAGCGAAGAAGTTCACTCCCGCTTTCGTGATCCCGAACGTAGCGATGAATGCGAGAACTGCAGTTTTTGAGGCGATCCCGAACTCAACCTCGGCAAGGAGGGGAAGGACAGTCCGTTCGATCCCTACCATCCCGCCGACGAAGACGTTGATGATGACGAGGTGGGTAATCCGTCTCCAGTCGAGCGATTCAGTCATGGGGTACTAGGTTGGGTCGCACATATTTTTAGAAAAAGGACACCCCGCCTCCGGTACTCCGGAGGCGGGGTGTCCTTTCACGAACAATGTCAGCTAGATCCAGCCTTTTCGGCGAAAATCCTTAATCGCTGATGCCCACTGGTCCATCTCCTCGGGTAGCCCGAACGATAGACGATTATGGTCGAGCATAGGCGGGAAGTTTCGGCCGACTAGAAGGCCTGCGTCTGCCATGCGGTTACGGTATGTCGGCAGATCCCCGTTGATCTTGTGCATGATGAAGTTCGTGTTGGTCGGAAGATATTCGAGGTCAAGTTCGTTCAACGTAGTGTGCACGATGGACTTTGCTTCTTCGTTGACAGTGATCGCGCGTTCTACAATTCCATCGTCCTGGAGCGACGCGATTGCAGCTGCGCCCGCTAGTACGTTCGGACTGTTCTGAATCGAATGCTCCTGGAGACGAGCCGCAGTCGTTTCGTGCGTTACTGCGTATCCAAGGCGCAGGCCGGCCATTCCGAAGATCTTTGAGAAGGTGCGGATTACGACCACGTTGGGCTTCTGTTCAATCCACTTGAGGCTGTCCCAGTACCGATCATCTGTTACGTATTCCAGGTATGCCTCGTCCATCAGGAAGACCGTCGTTTCTGGCGCTTCCGCTATCCAAGCGTCTATGTCGGCCGAAGCAGTGATTGTCCCAGTGGGGTTGTTTGGGTTGCAGAAGTAGACGACAGACGGACGTTTCATCGACAGATCCCGCATCTGCTGAACGTCGTGCTGAAGGTCCGCTGTGAGGGGGACCGTGTGCACTTCAAAAGGCATGGTGTCCTGGTAATCCATGACGTCTTCAAACGTCGGTGCCGCTGCGATGAGCGGTGTATTCGGACCCTGGAAGGCCTGAGTGCAGATTTGGAGGATTTCTGTTGACCCGAAGCCCAGCGTGATCTGTTCAGGCTTCACACCCACGTAACTAGAGAGAGCGGCGATGACTTCCCTGCGCCTGCCGCCATACCGGTTTGACTCGACGATTGCTTCGATAATTGCGTCGCGTGCGGCTGGAGATACGCCAAGTGGGTTTTCGTTGGAGCTGAGGCGGATATCACCGTTCGCGAGTCTCTTGCCAGGCGAAAAACCGGGCGCATGATTGAGAAACGCTCCGAGCGTTCCCCCGGAAGCGGTTATTCCGGCTAGTCCTGCTGCCATTCCGGAAGTGACGAAGCCTCGACGATCCATAAATCCTCCTTCTTGGGATAAGATAAACTTGAAACTGCAGTGGGGATGTCAGACACGAAAGAGCCGTAGCACGAACCTGCTGGCCGGGCCTCGGTCAGTATTGATGTTAAGTGGATTGTGCCGTTATTCCATTCGCTAAAGTCAGTGTCTCACCTTCACTGCGGGCGATGACCGCCGAACAGGTGATGTCCCCCGTGACATTTACGGAAGTCCGGACCATGTCCAGGATTCGATCGACGCCAAGGATAAGCGCAATGCCGGCTTGTACATGCTCACCCATACCTACTGAGTTCAGGACGATGATCAGGGTAATGATACCCGCTGAGGGAACACCCGCTGCGCCCACGGACGCGAGCGTTGCAGTAAGCACAATGATTAACTGATCTGCGAGTACCAAATCGACACCGTAGATTTGGGCGATGAACAGGACGGCGACGGCTTGGTAGAGGGCTGTTCCGTCCATGTTGATGGTGGCGCCTAGGGGTAGCACAAAGGATGCAACTTCGTTCGATACTCCGACCTTGTCCTCGGCCGTCTCAATAGTGAGAGGGAGTGTTGCATTCGATGAGGACGTAGAGAACGCTAGCAATGGCGCAGCCGCTATACGAGGGTAGAACTTGAACGGGTTCAATCCGGCCATAAACCGCAGGATGAGGCCATATGTGCCGAACGCGTGAAGCATCAGGCCGCCAAACACTACTAGTGTATATGTCAGGAGGCTTTGGAGCAGGTCGAAGCCAAAGTTCGCCACGACTGAGCCTATTAGAACGAAGACTGCGTAAGGAGCGAGTTCCATGATCCAGTTGATGAGGACCATGGATGCATCATTGATACCGTGAAAAAAGGTTAACACGCTGTCTCTTCGTTCGGGCGAGACAACTGTCAGCGCTGCCCCGAAACAGATGACGAAGAAGATCAGCGGCAGGAGGTCCATGTTAGCTGCTGCTTGAACTGGATTGCGGGGGATTACTCGCAGAAGTGTTTCTTTCCAGCTGGGGGCGTTTTCTGCTATGTCCATGCGGGACGCTGCGTCACCCCCGTAACGTTCTGTCAGTTCTACTCGCGTTTCCTCAGTCACTCCGGCACCAGGCTTCAGGACGTTAGCGAGCGCAAGACCAATAGTGACGGCCACGGCTGTGGTCAGCATATAGTAGGCGAGCGTTTTTCCACCTATACGACCGAGCTTAGTCAGGTCACCCAGCGATGCGGTACCGACCAAGAGGCTCGCTACTACCAGTGGGATCACGATCATCGTGATCAGGTTGATAAAGGCGGTCCCCAGAATTTCAATCTCACTGAAGATCGATTGGAGAATTGTGATCTCTCCGAGGTTCGCGACCGCGCCGACGACTGCGCCCGCAATGAGCCCAATCAGGATTTTCGTGTACAGCTGCATGCGTATCTCTTCCTTAGTGTGTCCTCAGAAACGTTGCCGATTCTAGGAGGTCAGTGGCTCAGGCGCACCTCGGCCCGTTCGATTACGTCGCCCTCGTTGACTAGGCCGACGACTTCCAGTCCTTCGGTGACTGTCCCTACAATCGTGTATTGGTGATCCAGTCTTGCATTGTCCAGCAGGTTAACGAAGATCTGCCCGTCACCCGTATCATGGCCTCTCGTCGAGATCCCTACCGTGCCCTGCCAGTGGTGCATACCGACTTCATCCCGACTGAAAGGTCCACTCCCATAGTACTCGTTTGCATTGGGACTCCCACCTTGAATCACAAAGTTGGGAGACCAACGGTGAAAGGTAAGACCGTCGAAGTATCCTTCACGTACTTGTGTAAAGAACCTCCATGTATTCGCAGTCGACACGTATGGGTGCAGCTCGATATGAATTTCTCCACCTCGTTGCATGTGCAGCACCACGATACTAACTGCCATCTCTCTGAGCTGCTCGATGGTAGGTAATGCGAGCGCTCGTTTAGGGGTCGGATTAGGGAAATAGGCTCCGCCATTCCATGACTCTAGGACCCTAGATGCATCTTGGGCCACGAGTTGGTCATAGTCGGAAAGGTATGGCAATAGTCGTTCGGATAGTCCGGAGTCACCCAGTTCTTCTAGGCGCTCAAGTAGCGCGCGCCTGGCATCTCGAAATGTTTCGCGACCTTCTTTGGACATCCGGTCTAAGGCGTCAGCAAGAGCGGGGGCTGCCCTAGGATCGGTCGAGCCTTCGAGCACTGCAGTAGCCGCCATAATCAATTGTGGATCTTCGACTACCAGTTGGTTAATTGCTGCTGCATCCAACGCTTGGTCATCTAGCTTCGCAAGACCACGCAGTGCTTCAGTTCGGACATTGGGTATCGGATCCTGCAGGAGCGCGCTAAGAACGGTTCGCTCTCCGATTATGCCGGCCGCACGCGCTGCATAGGCTCTGACAAAGCGTTCCGGACTCATTGCATGTACACCGAGCACGTTGGCGGCCGCATCAGGGGATATCTGTGCTAGTGCGACTAGTGCGTGAGATGCAGGCTGCCAATCGATTGAGTCGAGCTGACTTGGCGAAGATGCGGCTAATAATACAGTACGTTGAGCGATAGAGTCTGGGCATGGTTCTGCGAGTCCGTCTATCGAAAGAACGCGAAGGCTCAGTGGAATGACAGCCCCGCCGGCTGGCACACGGGCACCTTGTTTCAGGTACGCGCACGTTTGGGGCGTGCGAGGTTGGTTGAGCAGGAACCGCAGCCCTTCTACCTGAGCAGGAACCGACCGGCTGAACATCACTTGCCGCAGTCCTTCGCCTTGTATAGCACCTCGCGGGAGGGTACCGATCCAGCGAGCACCAGCTGCTTTGACTGCGTCACTCTCATCCCGCAGCGCAATTCTTATCTGCTCTAGATCAAGCTGAGCGGCGCTGCCGAGCACGTTGATCGCCAGAGCTCTCACCCTCGCCTGATGTGTCCTCGTGACCGTGCCATCCAGGTACATGCGGAGCTCGTCGAGCCGCCGCATTACCCGACCTTGGACAATGGAACCGCGGGTTGAACGTGCGAGTGCATCTATTCCCAGGGCCACACCTTCCATGACTTCGCCGGGGGCGTCACCACCATCCGTGTAGCTCATTTGGAGCAGACTTTCTGCTGCCAGTGCTTGGAGTTCGTTATCGAGCTGCAGTCTCCCAATCGATTTAGCTATTGCCGCTTTTGTCGCGACTTCAACTTCGACGTCAGCACGAGTCATTAGAGGGTGCAGGGCTTTACTGCCGTTCGCCCCAAAATAGGCCTGTGCAAGTGCATTCGCGGCTTCAATCCGTACCTCAGGTGCCGGATCGGACAGCAGTCCTTCGATCGTGCTAGCCAGGGTTGGATTTTCTAGTCGCCCTAAAGCACGCACTGACATCGCCCGGATGAAACGGTTTTCAGACCGTGTGTAGGCGGTCAGACGGTCTAGCATCATACCCTCTTCGGCCCGAGCATCCTGAATGGCTACGATGTCTAAGAATGCTGAGTGCACCCTCGTTGAGCGATTGGCATCGCCGGGGGCACAGGATGTGCTCGTCGTGATCACGACGACGCCGATAAGAAAGTACTTCGGCAGTTTATTCATGCGCAGAACTCTACCCGTGCGGTCGACTCTTTGGTACTTACTGGAAAGTAATTCGTCATGGTACAGACGGGCCCTGATCGATGTGAGGGGGCGCATTTCGTAGAACGTCGCTCACCCAGTTATCCGCTGGGCCCATAAGCCGGTCATGGAGGTCTCGGAATACATCGGTGGCGTCGTCTCCCCCCCAAGGTTTGGGTAATAGATCTCGCGGAAGGAAAGGGTCCTTAAGGGGAAAGCGTCTGAACTCGTGTATCAGTTCGAAGCGAAGTACGAAGGCGCGGACATCACTCTCTTCGCTCGCGGCCCGGGTGTGAGCCGCTGCTGAATCGCTTGCGATTCTCCATCGCTGGGCGAAGTCGTTATAGCTGTGATGCAGGGCTTCGAGATCCCAGCAGCGACTTACTAGCTCGCCGTCAGTCAGATCGTTAACTGGTCTCGCTTGGAAGCACATCAGATGGTTGTGGAGATTGAGGCTAGCGGATAGCGCGTGAACGTCTTGTTCCACGTCTCGTGGAGAAATCCATAGGCCATTGCCCATCGAACCGAATCCGAGCCAGGCCAGTCGATCTCGGAGTCGATCTCGGAGGCTTCGGTCTCCTTCTGGAATGGAGTAGGCTAGAACGAACCACTCACCATTCCAGTCTTGATCCCAAGACGGGTGATAGATGCGCTTCTGTCCCTCTTGGAGAAGGTCCCGCCCCCGATCCGTAAGCGTGTAAAACGAGCTTTTACCTCTTCTTTCGGAGGAAAGCCAGTCTTTTTTCGCCATTCGGGAGAGCACGGTTCGGACGCCCCCTTCTGTTAGTCCGAAGGGCTCGAGAAGCGCGATCAGGCTGCCTACCCATACCGAGTCGGACCTCTCTAGGAGGTACTCGCCAAAGAGCGTAAATACGAGATCCTGAGGGCGCTGGTCCCTTTTCAGATTGTTTCCAGCATATGGAAGACCTCTGTTCCGTTCTTGAACCAGTGCTCACGGAACGGGTGTGGTGAGACTTCGTGGCGTAGGAGGTCGGCGGTTATCGGGTGCGGAAACAATGTCATCTGCCCCTCCTCGTTTTCATGCATTGTATAATCACCACTGATCTGCAGAGTTGTGCGTAGCCGTTCTTCTCCGTTCATCATGAATCCTTGGAGAAGGTGCGTTGTGGTGTCCCAAGCGCCCGGGGTGATGCTTAGGTCGAGTATCGGTTTCCCCGCACCAAAGATCCGTATCCGAACCTTGTCGTCCGTCTCGATGAACTGGGCATCAATCGACTCTTCATGGTAGGGAAAATGAAATCGGTCAGCCTTAATACGTCGAGCTTCCGAAGAGGACGTAGCTGCGAGGAACGGATAGAATCCGGCCTTCGCGTGCTTGCCCCACTTCGCTACCATCGGAGGGACGACTACGGAGAACATGATCTCTGTGTAAGGGCCCACCACTGAGTCGTCAAAGAGGAAGGCCGTGACCGACAGCACGCTTCGTTGGTGAGTCACCTCAATGGGCTCAAGATGCTCAGGAAGAAGGGCTCTCGCATCGGAGGTTGCCATTTCGAAAAAGGCGCTCACTCCGGTGTGGAAGCGGTAGCTGCTGACTACGGACATATTTCGTAGCGTCTAAGTACTTTTGCAATCTTTTCTGCCCCTTCTTCTAGGTCTTCTTTGGTGTGGGCTGCGGAGATTGACATGCGGAAGCGAGACTTGTGCTTGCCAACTGCGGGGTATCTAACTGGGTTGATGTAGACGCCTTCTCTGAAGATTTCTTCACCCATCTGGTAGATGCGAGCATCGTCGCGAACCATGATTGGAATCACCTGTGAAGTCGAGTCTCCCATAGGAACCTCAGCTTCTCCGAGGAGCTTCTGCATGTATGCGACGTTGTCGAAGAGTTGCTTCCGAAGTTCGGGCTCATTTCGTGCGAGCTCGAGTGCTTTACGCAGGCCTGCTACCACTACAGGCGAAAGGGCACAGGAGAAGAAGCGTGATCGTGAAAAACCACGGAGGTAGTTGATCAACTGAGTCGAGCCAGCGATGTAACCACCTTGACCCCCGAGGCTTTTCGAGAATGTCCCGAGGTGGATGTCGATTTCTTTATCGAACCCCTGATCTTCGGCTACACCCTTCCCTTGTTCACCGAATAGAAAAGCTGAATGGGCTTCGTCGATCATCAATCTGGCGCCATGGTTCTGGCAGACTTCCACCAACTCCGCAAGCGGAGGCGTATCGCCGTCCATGGAGTAGACCCCCTCGACAATCACGAGCTTTTTCCCATCAAAACCCGTGAGCTTACGATCTAAGTCGTCAGCACGGTTGTGCCTGAAAAACCGAGATTTGGCTTTCGAGAGAATCATGCCGTCAACGATACTGGCATGAGCGAACTGATCGGCAACGATCAGGTCACCCGAACGCATCAATCCGGCGATTGTTCCAACATTGGCGCTATAGCCAGTGGGAAAGATCATTGCGGCTTCAGTACCCTTGAAGTCGGCGATCTCTTCGGCGAATTGCTGATGCAGGACTGTAGTACCGGACAGAATTGGAGAGCCAGAAGAGCCCCCTCCATATAGGTCTGCCGCGTCTTTGATGGCTTGCTTTACCTCGTCTCGATAAGAAAGCCCGAGGTAGTTGTACGATGCGAAGTTGACCAAGCCTCGACGTATCTCACCCGTCTTGGTGTCCTCAACATCCACCCGTGTTCCGGGGGCGGAATGGAGCGGAAGCTCGTAGAGGTAGTACCCAGCTGGCTTGACCTCACGCCACCAATCGTCGAAGGGTTCAAGTAAGGCAAACGCGTCTGACCCTGCACCAAAATAGAAATTGGTGTAATCGTACTCCATGGCGCCGGGTGTGGTGGGCTCTATGATGTCCCCTCGTTCGCCCATGTCCACGCGGCGTTCTGTGGATTGTGTGTCCGCATCCTTAGTGCTCTTGGGCATGTTTTAATTACCGATCTGATGGAAAGGCTTCGGAAGAGCTTCTTAAGAAGTAAGTCCTAATTTTCCTGAGAAGACTCTGGACAGCAAGGAGAATATAAACGTGGAAGATTGGTACGGTATGGCTCAGTCATGGGTTCCCCCAGAGTCATGGACACGTGTATGTGCGATTGATGCGCATACCGAGGGCGAGCCCCTCCGTGTTGTTCTTTCAGGTTTTTCAGACCTAGAGGGTGCGACGGTCCTTGAACGGCGGAGGTGGGCCTGTGAGCATAGCGATGAACTCCGGCGTGCGCTTATGTGGGAACCGAGAGGACATGCCGACATGTACGGATGTATTGTGATGCCGCCAGTGACTCCGCTGGCCGACCTTTCGGTGCTCTTCATGCATAATTCGGGCTTCAGCACCATGTGTGGACATGGGATCATCGGTGTGACGACTGTTTTGGTCGAGTGCGGTCTAGTGCCTATTCTGGACTCGGTGGTTGAGCTCGGGATCGATACGCCCGCAGGATTTGTTTGCGCGCGAGCGGATGTTGATTCCACCGGCAGTGTTAGTCGCGTGAGGTTCGAAAATGTTACTTCTTACACGGAGCGTCTCGATGCGACGGTGGATGTCGCAGGAGTAGGCACAGTTCAATATGATCTCGCTTTCGGTGGAGCGTACTATGCTTATGTCGACGCATCCGCGTATGACCTCACGCTAGTACCCGAGGAAGGGAATCGTCTGATTGAGCTTGGTCGGCGGATCAAGAATGCGGTGCAGGAAGCGGACCCGCCTTGTCACAGGGAGGATGATGATCTGAGCTTCGTTTACGGTACCATCTTCGTTGGAGATGCCCATAATGCCGAAAACCATTCCCGGAACGTTTGCGTCTTCGCTGACGGCGAAGTTGATCGATGTCCTACAGGAACAGGAGTTAGCGGGCGCCTGGCGATTCATAAGGCGCGCGGGGAACTTGATGTAGGCGAAGAGATTCGGATTGAGAGTATCCTTGGCACTTGTTTCGACGGGACCATCCTTGAAGAGGTTGATACTGAAGGAAGGTCGGCGATCATCCCGGAAGTAGCTGGTAGGGCGTGGGTCACCGGGCGGCATGAATTCTTGATTTCTCCGGAAGACCCTCTGAGAGGAGGCTTTCTGATTCGCTAGAGTGTCTAGCTTTTTCTGACAAGGCACGGGCTTCGAGTTGGCTTGGTTCGCCAACCTTTTTCGCTGCTCAGCTATATTCCCAAGCCTGTTTCTCACTGCTGGAATTACTCATATGAGCAAGCCTCAGTCGGCCGCCAGTCACGCCAAGATTGTGCCCATGTTTCATTATGTGGCGATCCCGTTGATTTTTATCCCGACAATCTGCTTCCTGTACAAAATTGTGGTCGACTTTTCCGTAGAAGCGTCCCTGCTGGGTGCTTTCGGAGTCGGGGTGAGTTTCGCCACCATATTCTCCAGATTGTTCGCCCTCGGAGTTCAGGATCGTGTGATACGCTTAGAGGAGCGGATGCGCCTTTTGCGCTGTTTGCCACCGGAGATGCACGGCCAGGTTGAATCCATCTCTACTAGTCACTTGATCGGTCTGCGGTTTGCTCCCGACGATGAGTTAGAGGGGTTAGTGAGACGGATTCAGGCTGGTGAATTGAGCGACCGGAAGTCGATCAAGATGGCTGTGAAGCGCTGGCGGGCTGATCGTCAGCGCATCTAAAGGATTGAGGCCTCCCGTTCAAGCTGTTCTTCTCCATGGGTTCACCGGGTCATCTCACTCATGGGGTGATCCGGTGATCTATGCCATGAGAGAACGGGGTGTCCTTCCGATTGCTTTAGACCTTCCTGGTCACGGGCCCAGGGCTCAGGCTCCAAGTCGAGGTTTTACTCTGGATGACGCTATAGCAGCTGTCGACGAGAAGACTAAGAACCTCGAGCATTATGATCTAATTGGCTATTCAATGGGTGGGAGGATCGCTCTTCATGTCGCGCTGACACGCCCCGACCGTGTGCGCAAACTTGTGCTGGAGTCCGCATCGCCGGGTCTGTCGAGCGAAGAAGACCGAATAGAGCGCAGAGAAGGGGACAGTCAACTCGCAACCTCAATTGAAAGAGAAGGGATTGCTAACTTCGTTAAAAGATGGGAGAGACTCCCGATATTTGCTTCGCAGAAAGGGCTTCCACCCGAAGTCAGAGATCGTGTGCGGAGTCAGCGTATGGAAAACAAGCCGGCAGCATTGGCCTGCGCACTGCGAGGGCTTGGGACGGGTACGCTGTCATCTCTATGGGATCGATTAGAATGCTTAGAATGCCCAACGCTTCTGATAGTTGGTGCCTCAGATATAAAGTTCGTTCGCATCGCCAGGAAAATGGAAGGCTTTATTCCACATTCTTGCCTAGTAGAGGTTGAAGGTGTGGGCCATGCGGTGCACCTAGAATCACCGGAAATGTGGCTTCAATCGGTCGTGCCGTTCTTGCTAGGATGATGAATGTCTTCGGGAGTCACGATTAGCGGAGCAGCCGGCCAAGAATCGCAGCCTTAGCTCAGTTTGGCTTGCACTCAGGACGATGCTACGACTGATTGAAAGGATGTTGGGCCTTTCAAAATGGGTGAATGTGTAAATGAGCGAGCCTATCGCCTCCGATGAGGAAGCCGGCTTTCATGTTCTTGAGCACTTCGAGCGTTTCAGCCAGAGAGACGACATATACTCAAGGGCGTTTTGGGACCCGAAGATTCGCTCGGACCGCACAGACCGCTTCTTCGAGACGTATCGCACTCCTCTTAAGAAGTGGAAAACAGCGGAAGGCTTCCGACAAAAAGACTATGCTCTGCGCAATGCGTCCTGGCACCTGCCTGATATTTTTGCTGAGTTAAAAGAGGGTGAGAATAGACGCGAAGGTTTTCTTGATCCGTTCACTGTTCACCGAGAGGGACCCGAAGATCGGGTGCCGGTTGAATCTGCGAGCGAGATGAGTCGTGAGATTAAGCACATAGGTCGGGTTTTTGGGGCGGACCTGATTGGGATAACCGAATATGATGAGCGCTGGGTCTACACACATGCGTACTCGCGCCTGGGTGAGACGGAAAAACCGCAGGAGTTACCAACCGATCTGCCGAATGTGATCGTCATCGCGCAACAGATGGATCGCGAACTGATCGATACGGTGCCTTCAGCGCTGAGTGGAACGGCTACAGGTGTTGGCTATTCTCACGATACGCTTGTGCTGCTAGGTCTAGCTCAGTACGTGCGCAATCTGGGCTACCGAGCGGTGGCTACGATGAACGATACCGCGTTAGCGATTCCTTTGGCACTCAAGGCTGGGCTTGGGGAATATGGACGCCACGGTCTTCTGATCACCGAAGAGTTCGGACCCAGGGTGAGGATCGGAAAAATCTTTACCGATCTCCCTCTAGATCCGGATCGGCCGCATTCGTTTGGTGTTAGAGAATTCTGCGAAGTTTGTCGCCGGTGCTCCGATGCTTGTCCAGTTAATGCTATACCGGATGGCCCCCCGTCCGATGAGGTACACAACCGGTCAAACATCACAGGCGTTAAGAAATGGACGGTTGACGCTGAGCCTTGTTTTCAATTCTGGTCAAACCAAAACTCTGATTGCTCGATCTGTGTTCGGGTCTGCCCATACAATCTTGATTTTTCAAAAACGCTGGCGCGTGTCTGGAGGTGGCTGGCGGGTACTCGTCTTCGTCGATTCGCACTTTGGCTTGCGGACCGGTTCGCACCTGGGCGGCGTGTTAATCCCACTGACTGGTGGAGAACAGGATAGAGAGAATGACATCCTGCGGATGGGACCGGTTTATGCTAAGCGACTAGCGTTGAGACGTCGCGCGCCAAAGTGGGAAGTTTAGACCGATCGAAGCGGAGTTCGGTTGGTACTGCGTTTCGTTGAGGAACGTCCACCGGAGCACGACTTCGATCTGCATGGGTCCTAGGTTTGTTTTACCGCCTCCAAATGCGTTGAAGCCGAAGAGCGTTTGTCGGGGATCGCCAACATCCATACCAATGACAGAATCCCTCCATCCGACGCCAGCGCCAGCGAACACCCCACCTCCAGCACCACCCGGCACCCATGCGGCGTCGAGGTTGTACTGGTACTCCTTGGTCCCAGTCAGAAATATTGCTTCAGCACTAGGGTACAGCTCGATCGTTCCGTTTCGAACGACCGGAATTCTGACGTGTCCGCCGACGGTAGTTGCGTTGGCTTGTGAGTCCCAACCGACTTTGGCTCCGATCGAGATAGGGGCCCAGCGGGGAACAACTTCAGCCTGTCTTCCTCGCCGAAACTGTGCTTCAAGTGACAGCGGCAGCAGTAACAGGAGAACTAGTAACGGGATCAGGCGGTTGGCTAGATAGGACACGGGGGACGCCATCTGCAGGTCTTAGATGTACACATTGATGAGACGATAAGAGAAGGTTTATGCACACACTTAACTCGACTCTCAACCATACTACCGATTCGCAAAGGCCAGGGTTGGTTCCTAATGGTGACGGCTGGTTTGGTTGAAAAGACGGATGCCTTTAGCGTGGGTCTACGGTTGCGAAGCTGGCTGCTTCACCTGCATGGGTGAATGAAAGCACCTGATATGGTCTAGGGTTTGGCCCCTCCATACCCGGGGATCCGATGGGCATGCCGGGGACGGCAATCCCCGCGACTCGTGGACGCTCGGCTAACAGTTGCTTCACCTGCTCGGCTGGAACGTGACCTTCTACAACGTAGCCGTCGATGATCGCTGTATGGCATGAAGACATCTGTGGCGGGACTCCGCCATCGTGCTTGATCTTCATTAGATCTGTGGTGTTGCGCGCATCGACCACGAACCCGGCGCGTTCCATATGCTCGACCCAACCGTTACAGCACCCGCACGTTGGTGACTTGTACACCAAAACGCTCGGAAGATCAGGATCGGGTGTACTGGCCTCGGACATCGCACCATCTGGTGCGGCCTCGGCGCTGGAGCAGGAAGTGGTGACGATCGCGACTAGCGCGAGCAGGAATGAGCGGCGCATTTCCATTGGTCCTCATGCGTGGACTGTTCAGGGAAATAGTATACAGTGCATCAATGGATTCGACATATAGGTACAGGCTCACTCCGGATCTGATCCCTTCGTGTTGCACGTCTGGAAAGCAGAAGAAGTAATCCTCTAGAGTAGGAGTCGAGCTTTTTCCCGAGACAATGAACTTCTCTCCCGACACTTGCTGACCGGGGTGACGTGTGCAATTTCGGGGTCATGCGAAAAATCGGGCTGGGGAGCCAGATCCTCATAGGCATGGTGATTGGTTCCATGGTGGGCGGCATCTTTGGAGATGCCGCTGCCATAGTGGAGCCGGTGGGCGACTTATTTATCCGCCTTCTCGTTCTTGCCGCGGTGCCGCTGGTGTTCTTCAATCTGCTCGCTGGGCTGACCGTACTCAGCGACGTAAAGACCTTTGGTCGACTCGCTGGCAAGACGATGACTTACTACGTCACGACCGACGTGGCTGCACTCCTTCTTGGGCTCGGAGCCATGGCAGTGCTCCGACCTGGTATCGGAATACAGCTCACAGGTTCTGTGGATGGACCCGTCGGCACGGTCCCGTCCATCGCTGAGGTACTTCTGGGAATGATTCCTCGGAACGCTTTTGAGGCGTTCGTGGAAGGCAACGTGGTTCAGATTGTGGTGATCGCTGTACTGATCGGCGTGGCAACCCTACTTCTGGCGGAGGGTTCTCGAATGCGTCTAGCCGGACTATACCAAGACGTATCCGCGCTCTTTCGTAGATTGGTAGATGTCATCTTGTTGACCGCTCCGGTAGGAATCGGAGCGCTTATGGCGGTGACCGTTGGTACCTATGGCGCAGCACTTCTCGGTCCGATGGCGCGCTTCTTGGTGGGCGTTTACTTGGCGCAGCTTGTGGTCTTTCTGGCTTACATGGCACTTCTGCGGCTGAGCGGTGCCCGATCGCCACTGAAATTCTTGCGCGAGACGGGGCCGCTCTGGGCGACGACGGCTGCGACGACCTCGAGCTTGGCGTCGCTGAGCGTATCACTGGAAACCGCGGATCGGATGGGACTGCCGTCGTCCGTCTACTCCTTCACGCTTCCGCTCGGTGCGCAGCTTAACAAGGACGGGACCTCGGTCATGCTTGGTGCAGTTTTGCTATTCACTGCCCAAGTGGCGGGGGTGTCTTTCACTCCAGCGGCCCTCGTATCCGTTGTCCTGATTGGCTTACTGCTTTCGGAGGGTTCAGGCGGTATTCCAGGGGGTGGTTTCGTCATCGCCTTGATCTACGTGCAGGCATTCAACCTTCCCATCGAAGTAGCCGCTATCGTTGGTGGGATCTACCGTCTGGTAGACATGGGGAACACCACTGTTAACGTCATGGGTGATCTTGTGGGAACGTGTCTTGTCGTCCGTTCCGAATCCAAAAGAGGGAATGTTATTTGAACGACCAGATCCGAAGCTTTTTTCCCGGTGCGTCGGAACAGACTTATCTGAATATCGCCGCCAAGGGACTAATTCCTTCGAGCGTTCGTGATGTCGTCAACGCTTACCTAGATCAGCAGATCGCTGGGACAAGTGATAAAGATGTTCTCCGCGAACAGGTTGATGAGACAAGGGCTTTGATCGCATCAATTATTGGGGTCGAAGCGGATGAGGTAGCGATAACAAAAAACGTTTCCGAGGGACTCAATCTCTTTGCTGCCAGTTTAGAGTGGCGTGCCGGTGACAACGTCGTCGTATGCCCAGATCTGGAGCACCCCAATAACATCTATCTATGGTTCAATCTCGCCCGTCGGTATGGGGTGGAGGTCCGATCAATTGAGTCGGTCGACGGGTCGATCCCGGTCGATCGCATGGTCGCCGCGATAGACGAGCGCACACGGATCGTAACGTTTCCGACGATTTCGTTTGCTCCAGGTTTCATTACTGACGTGGAACCGATCGTGAGGGCTGCTCAAGGTGTTGGAGCGTGGACACTAGCAGATGGAGCTCAGTCGATAGGGTCTCTTGAGACAGATGTGCGGGCGATGGGGGTTGATGCCCTTGCAGTGGCTACACAAAAAGGCTTGCTGTCCCTATATGGATTTGGATTTCTTTACGTTCGAAGGGAGGTGGCTGAGCAGCTTGTCCCCATCCATGTGGCTAGGTATGGCATCGCACTCGACGCCCATGAAACGGCGTACTCTGACGCTCCGTTGGTTTACGCTCCTGGAGCCCGGAGGTTTGACCTCGGCAACTACAACTACTTGGGTATGACCGCGACTAGAGCGGCCCTGCAATTCATCAAGGATGTGGGCGTGTCGAAGATTGAAGCGCATGTCCGTGGTTTGGCTGCGGACTTGGCTGATGGACTCATGGAATTGGGTATGCCGGTGGTGGGTGGTCGCCCAGGACCTCATTTGGCTCACATCGTTTCATCCGGTCACTTGGGCAGTGGTCGTCACTACACAGCCGAGGATCCTGAGGTGAACGAGCTACATCGACATCTCGTGGACGCAGGAGTTGTCTTTGCGCTTCGAGCCGGGGTGCTGAGATTCTCCTTCGGATTGTATAACAACCATTCTGACGTCGAACGAGTACTATCAGCAGTACGATCCTGGAGAGAACAAGGTGTGAGCGTCTCATGAAAACTGCACGTGTATACTCGACTATAGTATGCTTGGCGTTTTTAGTAACTGTAGCTCACCCGCTCGAAGCTCAGCGCGCTCGGTGGGCTGACGCTATCGAGGAGTTTTCGTTTTCAATCTCTCAAGACGTAGCTGACGATGCGGTTGGGGGCATAGCAGCCGGTATCATGGTCAACGGTGACTTGGTGTGGGCGGATGCGTGGGGGCTTGCGAACCGTGATACGCGAGAGCCAATGGGTTCTGCGTCTGTCTCTCGCACAGGTTCGATATCTAAATCAGTAACGGCATTACTGATGATGGTCTTAGTAGATCGCGGCGTGATCAGGTTGGACGACCCGGTCTCACGATACTTGCCAGAAATCAACGACCTTCAAGACCGCCGGCCTGGTAGCGAGGATATCACCTTCCGCCATCTAGCCTCTCACACGGCCGGACTGATTCGTGAGCCGGACTGGTCCGAATCAGTGGTAGGTCCGATTAGCGACTGGGAGAGCCGGATCCTCGAGTCGATTCCGAGGACCGCATACGATTCAATCCCAGGTGCCCGCTATCAATACTCTAACATCGGTTTTGGCATACTTGGTCTAGCTCTCTCAAAAGCAGCTGACCGTCCGTTTATTGAGCTCGTCGAAGATGAGATTTTCACTCCACTTGGTATGGCTGGCTCTTCATTTGTAGTGCAAGGTGCTGAGCTAGAGCCGCGTCTAGCACAGGGCTATGTCTTAAGGGACGAGCAGATCAGTTCTGAAGCGCCGATGAGGGAGCACGCTGGGAGAGGGTACAAGGTCCCAAACGGGGGAGTGTATTCGACTGTAGGTGACCTAGGGCGTTTTCTTGGAGCAATAGCTGGAGTGCCAGGGCTCAAGATTCTTAAGGAATCAAGCCGTGAACAGATGTTAGCTATGCAGACACCTGAGAATCCAAAAAGGGGCTATGGTTTGGGCTTATCACTCCTTAGCGACGATGAAGGAAATTGGTTCGCTGGCCATGGAGGCTCCGTAGCGGGGTACAATGCCTACATGACCGTCGATCCGGAGGCAAAAATCGGGGTGGTTCTCCTTCGTAACTACACGCAGGGTAGGACGAATCTAGGCGGTGCGGCACAGTCTCTTCTTTCGGAACTCCGAGCCAGTCGCCGCTAGTTCGGGTTCGGCTGCTGAACAGCGAGCCTCAGTCCTCTTCAGCGAGTGTGGCAGTCAGGTATGCAATCGCATGCAGGGGCACCGCAATAAATGCCACGACAATCGACTGGATTACCGGGTCAACAAACGCGTATGGGATGAAAGCGATCGTCCAGAACACTGTTCCTAGTAATGCAACGTTTGCCTGAAAGCGACGCGGGATATCGGTCCGGGCAAAAAGCAAGTTGATCGAACCGGCGAGAAAAAGCAGGAGGCCGAAGGAGGCACTGTACATCCTAAATTGACGCCACATGCTCGGCATTAGAGGGTCTGGAGATTGAGCCTGCTTCATGGCGTTTACTGCGAACTCGCGCAGTCCTCCAATCCCGTTCTCAAGCACGAAGGTCCAGACATGCATGGCCGTATGTGCACAGCCAGCGGCGATCAGCCATAAACCTGCTACCGTGAGCCAAAAGCGAGGGTTATGAATCATCGGGTGTCTAAAGGGCTATCCGCCATTCGGGTCACAAAAGTTGCCGTGGTGCGAAAACTATGCGTTGTAATTCCTCACGACGTGGACGGTTAGCGCAAGCGGTTCCGTCAATCAAGTTGTTATCATATACGCTATGGAAGTTCAGATCTTTGGCGTGAAAAAAAACGCCGACGTTCGAAAAGCGGAGCGCTTCTTCAAAGAACGCCGCGTTCGAGTCCATTTCATGGATTTCAAGCAGCGGAACCCATCTAAGGGAGAACTCCGGCGTTTCTTTCAGAAGTTTGGGGAAAAAGGTCTGATCGATCGCACTGCGAAGAGATTTCACGCTTTGGGTCTTCAGACGGCTTATTATACTGACGACCGCTGGCTCGAAATTTCTTGCGAAGAACCTATGATTTTGCGCCAGCCTCTAGTGCGAATCGGCAACCGACTCTCGGTCGGTTCTGCTGAAGCTGAGTGGAAAGAGTGGCTTGCAGGGTAGGTCTATTTCTTGGTGGCCTAGGTCTATTGCGAGACGGGACGGGCTTGTGGAAGCATCTTGACGGACCATAAGCCCGAGTTCGTGTCTGCGAAAAAAACGTGCCCCTTGAATGGCTGCACTCCCCATACCATGGTTGCGTTGGGCGTATACCCGGTCGGTGTTGCTGACTTGAAGACCGAGATCTCACGACCTTGGGTGTACAAATTCCCCATCAGTTCGCCGCTCACATCGACCATACGGACACCGCCCTCGTAGTACGCTTGGTAAAGGACGTCGTCCTCAACCCACATGTTGTGCGTTCCGAATTCTGGCACCTCATAGCGTGCTACCATTTCAGGGTTCTCGGGATCAGTAAAGTCGATGATTTGGATATAGCCTCTTGTGACGAGTGGGATTCCGCCTACGCCTGAGGCTGGATCGTATTGTTCCGCGTATGAACCCATCGAGCGCGGATATCCTGCCCACGCTAGCCCACTACGGTTCATGATTTCGTCACCGAGGAAGAGGTACGTTTTACCAGTTGCTTCTGAGTAGTATGGAAATGCGGCGTGTGTCGCCCCCGATGGTGTGGGGTAACTACTCACGTATACCGGATTTTGAGGAGATCCGCCCCAGCGACCATTTCCTACGTCCACGACTACGACTCCGGTACCCCATTCGGAGGAGAAGGCTAGTCCGTTAGCAATCCACACGTCGTGGATTCGACTATCGGGGTGATTGTATTCCGAGACGTATTCAGGTTTGTAGATGTCCGTCATATCGATAATGACGTACTTGTCGCCGTCGGAAAGCGCGTAGAGATAATCGTCGTCTGCGAACATGTTGTGCACACCGCCTGTTATCCCGTTCTCGTAAACCGTCGCTACCCTAGGCTCACTGGGAATGGCCATGTCTACGATTACCAAGCCGTTGCGCCTGTTGGTGGCTCCCTCGCGAGATAGCACTGCATATCTGCCGTCTGGAGATGCTTTTACGTCGTTTACTGTGCGTGCGTCCACTTGAATGGAGTCGTATTTTACCGGTGCGGTGGGATCCGTGACATCGTAAAAGAAGGCGTATCCACCCGAGACTTTGGAGCCGGTGATGACGTAGTCTCGTCCATCGAGCCCCTCGAAAGCCCAAAGATCAGTGGTGCGATACCAGTTTTCGGCGCCTTGACCCACCAATTCTAGTTCCTGAACGACCTCCCGGGATTTCGCCTGGAAAGAGTGTCGAGCACTCACCGCGCCGGCTGTCGCGGTAATTGTATGGATACCAGGTATATCAGCGACGTAGGAACCCTGATGATTGATTTGACCTGTAGCGGCGACCCCCAACATCCCATCGGTAGCTGTGTATGAGTGAGACCAGTTAACTGGTATATCGGTACGGACCTCACCGGTCATATCCGTAATGACCGCTTGGAAATGAATGACATCGCCCGTCCGAGCTTCAGTCGGGCCTCCTTTGAGGTTCAATGAGATTTGGGGTACAGCTTCGACCTCATAGGAGAGTGATGCCGACACACCCTCGAACGATGCTTCGATCGTGACGTGTCCTGACGAGATGCCGGTTACGTTGCCAAAGCCGTCGACTGTAGCGACCAGTGGGTCTGAGGACTTCCACGAAACTTGAGGGTCTGGCCGCTGCGAGCCGTCGGAGTGCTGCGCGAGGATGTCATGCTGGATTGTTGTACTTACAAAGAGCGTCCGCTCCCGCCCTGCGAGTTCGAGGTCCTCGATTGGGGGCCATTCTACGATAACGGGGACACTGATAGACATCGGCGCCGACTCCGAGCCAGCTCCGACCACTAGCGTTGCTGTGATTTCGAACTCCCCGTGCGAGAGCCCCTCGACGAAGCCGTTACTAAGTCGGATCGAGTTCCGTGGAGCTACAACACGTATCGCTGCGTCGATTTGGGAGCCGGAACTGTCTAACGCAGTAACCGAGAACGGCATCTGGGAACCCAAGGCGACCACTACTCTATCGGTGCTCGGGACAAGGCGAGCTACACGGTTCTCATCCTGGGCGTTAATGGAGCTAGGAAGGATGCCAGTAGCCATTAGGAGGCAATGGGCGATGGGAAGTAGGTGGATTCGCTTCATGGGAGGTCCGTGAATAACAGTTGGTGTGTCTTCAAGAGATGTGGTTCTAGATAGCGAGGGCGCTGGGCTCGTCAGCGATTAGTTCGCGGGCAATTCGAGAGCATCGAGTTCCGCGACCAAGGCAATTTGGGTTCCGTCCGGGCTTACGGCGAGCCGGGACAGGTTCAAATGAAGATCCGAGAAGTCTGCTATCTGCTTCCAAATTGCTTCTGGTTCGTCCCTGCGGGCGAAGATAAGTGGGCCGTCTGCCATAAGAAGGAAATGATCTGGAGTCCAAGCGTGAAAGTCACCCCCCGATACTGCTTCACTGATTCGCTCCGGGGGGCCACCCTGCCCGGGAAGGCGCATAATCGTTGCCGAGCCGTCCTCATGACGCTGCACATAGGAAATGTCTCCTGTGCCGGGGATATTGTGAATCGAGCGCCCTATGTCCTCAGTCAGAATATGGGCTTGACCTGTTTCGAGGTCTCCGACCTGCAGGGTGGCCGGGCTACCTAGCACGAACATCACCACCGTTGATTCGTTGATCCATTTGTGGTATCCCACGGGTGCTATTTCGGGAAGTATGAGTGAGGCATTTGAACCGTCCAGATCGAATCTCCAGAGCCTTTGCATCGAATCAGCCTCGACTCTTATGACTGAGATGCCTGATCCGTCGGGTAGGGCGGTCGCTGAGTACTCGCTCTCTGGCGCGCTTTGCGTGATCCTGGTCACACTTTCTGTGGCAAAGTCGTAGCGCCAGATGTCTGATTGTCCGTTTTGTGGGTCGTTCGCCGTGTACCAGATTCCTGACGCGTCGGGGGTGAAGTAGGGCTGATTGTCGTAGTCGGGCCTCTGGGTGAGGTTAGTCAGCGCACCTATTACCGGGATCCCTTCAGAGTCGGAAGACAGATCAGCGATCAGGATGTCTGAATCTCGCGGTGAGATGAAGGTCTGCATTACCTCTTCGGCATCTCGTCCTTCTTCCGCTCTGTCAACGCTGCAGGAAGCCGTAAGTGAGATTAGCGATAGGCTGATAGCCGTTATCATGCGAGGCCTGAGACGGCCAAGCCCCAGGGCGATATCGGGCACTGACGCGACCCTGGCCGTAACCCCCTTCACATTGAAATTGGACAGGTAGTCCGAACGATCCTGTAGGGATATTTTGCTCATCGTCTTCTCTTGCTTTCAAGTGAGAGTAGCCGGATCAAGGCCAAAATACACACTCGTTCAGTGAGCGCAGGTGCCTAGCGCGAGCCCTGGGTCTCCATGAACGTGTCCTAAATCATATATTTCCAGCCGGTATCAATCGATACGGTCGGCTGACCGAAGTTCTGGGGAAAACACTTGGCCTCACATGATTCCTTAAGTCGCCTAGCGACTGTGTCGGTGCCAGCGCCTGATCTGAGCCCGCAATCGTTTCTGCATCAAGCAAATGGCGAACCGAGGGGCTTCTGGGCGAGAGAGGAGAGCTGGTTTGCGCACAGGGGGGTCACCTTGTCACTCGGAGCAGAACACTTCAGTGATGGCGACCGTTTCGCAAAGACCGCGAGTGCTGCGTGCGAACTAATGCAACGTATGATTCTTCCAGGTCGAGCAGATCGTGATTCTAGCCTGAGGTTTTATGGAGGCTTTTCATTTCGGGCTGATCATAAAGCCTCAGGTGTTTGGGCAGGTTTTCCGGATAGTCTATTCCATCTTCCTGCGATAGAACTAGAGCGTGGCGACTCAGGGGATACTTGGCTTCGGGTGCGGGCTTTGGTCAAGAATGAAGAGAGGGACCAAGTCTTTCAGAGGCTTCGTGCAAAAGCGGAGTTGCTTCGAGATAAGATGACATCGAGAGCCGTTTTTTCTGGGAGCCCAGAAAGAAAGTCTGGCTTCGGCCTCGTAACTGAGCGGGAGAAGTGGGAAGCGGCAATTGATAGTTCGCTACGTGCAATACGATCCGGATCTATCTCGAAAGCTGTGATGGCTCGTACCATGGACGTTGACTGTAGAGAAGGTGTGATTGATCCCGTCGACGTGGTAGCAAAACTGTGGGAGATGAATCAGGGCAGTCACGTTTTCCTCTTCGAGCCCGTGCCAGGCTCGGCGATAGTGGGTGCGGCTCCGGAGACTGTTGCAGCTCTCAGCGATGGGGTTTTCCATGCTACTGCTGTGGCAGGATCGATCAGGCGAGGTGAATCGCAGAGAGAGCAGGCCAAGCTAGCGACCCAACTCTTAGCTTCGGATAAGGACCGAGCCGAGCAACAAATCGCCCTAGACGATATGGTGGCCCAGCTAGAAACTGTAGGGCACAACATCCGCACGGATCCGCAACCGCACGTGCTGACGCTAGCCCGGATTCAGCATTTGGAAACTGAGATCCGGGCGTCTGTCCCATCTGCTGTGGGCATACTGGATCTTGTTAGGCTGCTCCACCCAACAGCTGCGGTGTGCGGGCTGCCGCGAGATGCTGCGATGGCCTTCCTGGAGCGAGAGGAGCCTTTCGAGCGTGGATGGTATGCCGGGCCAGTGGGTTGGTTCGACGCCGAGGGCAACGGAGTGTTCTGTCCAGCGCTTCGGATGGGGGTATCAAAAGACTCGGGATGGCGTCTCTTCGCTGGAGCGGGCATCGTTGAAGGGTCAGTTCCTGCGCTTGAGTGGGAGGAAACCAGCATCAAGTTCGAACCGATGCTCGATGCACTTCGCGCAGCTGGTGCAGAACTGCATCTAGATAATGATTTTTAGCAATCCAACGCGTTGAGGCGTAATCAGTGACCGAATCGACTGCCAATACCGTGTGGGCTCGTAGTCTCGTGGACGAGTTAGCACGTGCTGGTTTGCGCGAGGTTGTCATAGCGCCAGGATCGCGCTCGACTCCACTCGTGATGGCGTGCGCGGCTGACGAGAGACTCAGGGTGCGAGTGCATCTAGACGAGCGTGCTTGCGGTTTCTTCGCCCTAGGAGTGGGGAAGGCAACGGGACGTCCGGCAGCCATAATCACGACTTCTGGGACTGCCGTCGCCAACCTATTTCCAGCAGTGGTAGAGGCCAGTCAGTCAGGGGTTCCTTTGATCGTGCTATCAGCGGATCGACCTAATCGATTGCGAGGGGCGGATGCCAACCAGGCGATTGATCAGCATCAAATCTTTGGACGCTACCCCCGTGCGTTCTTCCAATTGTCAGAACCAACAATCGACTCCAGATCGCTCCGGCATTTAAGGAGCATCGCCGGGCGTGCTTGGGACAAGTCTTGCGGCTCTTCTCAGGGACCGGTGCATGTGAACGTCCCGTTCGACAAGCCGCTCGAGCCCCAAAGCTCAGCACATGACCTGGTCGTTGAGGATCCGCTGGCATTCCAGGGGCGAGCAGACGGATCACCGATGGTGCGAATAGAGTCGACTCGTCCAGCCATTACTGAGGAGCAACTGGGGCAGCTCTTAAAATGCCTTGCCGGGAGAATCGGTGTGATCGTCGCTGGGCCATCAGAAGAGGCTTCTCTTCTTGGCCCCGCCGTAAGGCACTTCGCTTCTGTGACAGGGTTTCCTCTGCTCGCAGATCCCTTGAGTGGTGCTCGCTTCGGAGTCGGTGATGATCGGGTGATCGTTGGCTACGATCTCTTCTTGAGCGATGCCCGCGTGCGCGAGCACCTGACCCCGGAGGTCGTGGTTCGCGTAGGTGCATCCCCCACTTCTGCCTCCCTCCAACGGTGGCTTTTCCAACACGCTGATGCAGAGCAACTGGTTATTGACGATGGTCCGAGGTGGAAGGACCATGGAGGAACTGCGAGAACGTATTTCCGGGCGGATGCGGTCGACGCTCTTACCCGAATGAGCTCGAAATGGCCAACGCCCAGCAAGGGGCTATCAGAAGAGCCCTTCAGGTCTTGGGCTAGAGCGGATCGAGCGGCTCGAGAAGCTCTTTCACCTGTCTCCGAGGGTGAACTCGGTGAGGGTGCGGTGGCCGGGGTAATGCTGCGTGCTCTTCCGAACGACGCAGCCTTAGTTGTTTCGAGTTCGATGCCGGTCCGAGACCTCGACGCGTTCGCTGCTCTGCGCATGGAGGATGGGGCAGGGAAGAATATCCATGTCTTTGCAAATCGCGGTGCGAGCGGGATTGATGGCGTGGTGTCGACGGCTTTCGGAATCTCATCTCAGCATAGTGGACCGACTGTGCTACTGATAGGAGATGTTGCGTTCTTCCACGACCAGAATGGTTTTCTGTGGAGCCGGGAGGACGACGCACCATTAGTGATAGTTCTGGTGGATAACGATGGAGGAGCGATTTTCGGGATGCTTCCGATCTCTGAGTTCGAACCTGACTTCACCAAGTACTTTACGACGCCGCACGGTTTAGACCCCTCGCATACAACTGCTGCACACGGAGTCGAAACCCTAGAGACTTCGGTCGAAAAACTTGAAGTAGCCGTCAAAGACGCCATCGCCATGGGTGGGACCCGATTGATCCGGGTGCGCACCGATGGTGCTGAAGGACATCGTATGCGTACCCTATGGAAGGATACAGTTGTCGAGAAGGTGCTGGAGGTGCTGAGTTAATTGGTATACTGTGCGTGGGTCCGCCGTCTTGTGTTGCTGACCAGTGGACTGGTCATTGTTGCTTGTGCGGGTCCCAATACTGCTCTATACAAGCCGTCCCTCGATGATCTGACTGCTCAGGCTCCGGATTCATTCCTCGTAGATATTCAGACAAGCGAGGGGGCTATTACGGTGAAGATGAGACGGCATTGGTCACCACTCGCGGTGGATCGGGTTTGGCACCTAGTAGAAAATAATTTCTATGCGGGTGCCCGTTTTTACCGGATGATCGATGGGTTTGTCGCGCAATGGGGATACTCGGGAGAGCCCGTGCGTGATTCAGTGTGGCGTGACCATCCCCTGGATGACGAGCCAGTCATCGGGAGTAATCTCCAAGGCACGGTAAGCTTTGCTCGAGGTGGCCCGAGTACTCGATCATTTCAGCTATACATCAATTTAGCTGATAACGCGCGACTTGATGTGCTTGCATCCGGAGGTGTCGTAGGGTATCCGCCGGTCGGCGAGATTGTAGAGGGCGTCGAGGTCCCGATGGGCTTCTATGGTGCGTATGCGGATCGCACGCCGAGTCAGGATTCGATTCGCGTGCAGGGGAATGACTATCTGAGACGCGAGTATCCACAGCTGGACTCGATTATTACGACGCGAATCATAGGTAGCTGGCGCTGACTTCGTGAGTATGATGGCAACGTCCCTGAAGGGGAGCATACAGGCATGGAGCATAGCAGTCCGCCCCAAGACTCTTACAGCTGCGGTTGCTCCAGTTGCCGTGGGGGCCGGCCTCGCCATTCATGATGGTGTTTTTGTGGCTCTTCCTGCGGTAGCCGCCCTGGTGGGAGCGTTACTGATTCAGATTGGGACCAATCTAGGGAATGACTACTACGATTTCGTGCGCGGTAGTGATGACGAAAATCGTGTAGGCCCGACGCGGGTGACTCAGGCCGGGATCATCGCGCCCGAAGAAGTCAGGAGGGCAATGTTCATAGTACTGTCCTTAGCCATGTTAGTGGGCGTGTACCTCGTGGCGGTTGCGGGATGGCCGATTTTCTTGATCGGCATGGCCTCGGTAATCTGCGCGGTCGCCTATACCGGTGGCCCTTTGCCTTTGGCGTACCATGGGCTTGGGGACGTATTTGTTTTCTTGTTCTTCGGTCTCATTGCTGTTGCCGGCACCTACTATGTGCAGGCACTGTCGTGGTCCCCTGATGCGTTGCTTGCGGGAGCGGGCCTAGGTGCCCTCAGCACGGCGATTCTAGTGATGAACAATCTCCGCGATCTTCGGACCGACAAACGCGCGGGCAAACGAACCTTGGCTGTGCGCATTGGTGTGGTGGGTACGCGTGTAGAACTTGTTTGTTTGATCGTCTGCGGGACCCTCGTCCCAGTAATTGGCTGGAAGGTCTATGCTTGGCCGACCGCATCGTTGTTTTCTCTCGTTGCTCTTCCACTGGCCATGTCACCGCTTCGTGCGGCCTTTCGCTGCAGAGACCCTTCCGAGTTGATTCCTGCTCTGGGTCAGACAGCGCGGGTAGTGATCGTCTATGGGGCGGCTCTGGCCTTGGGCTTAGCTCTGGGCTGATTCGATATGACCCTTCTGAGTCGTTCGCCGCTGTCTCCGGAAGCTCTGCTGATCTCCTCGGGTTCCGAATGGTTTTCACTCGCGGAGATCACGGATCTAGTAGAGATTCGCGCCCGAGTGTTGCGCGAGGTTAGGGAGTCGTTATCTGCTAACGGATTGGTCCATACGTTCGAGGTTGAACCTGATGTGGAAGGTGTCGTCGAATTGTTGGCTGCGTGGCGGGCTGGCTTCATCGCGGCACCGCTGAATCCCAGGTTGAGTGAGGCCGCGAGAGACGAAGCGCGTAAATCTCTTGCTATGGGCAATCCTCCTGAGGGGTCCTGTTCGATACTGTGGACGTCAGGCACTTCGGGTCGTCCTCGTGGTGTCGCCTTGTCTTGGGAGAATTTCGAGGCGAATGCTCATGGGTCGGCAGAAAGATTGTCGCTGTGTCGTGACGACGTATGGATGGCGTCTCTCTCTCTGGCGCATATCGGTGGACTAGCACTGATCACTCGTTCGATTTTTCTTGGAAACCAACTTATCGCCCCAGGGAAGTTCAATGTTTCTGACACGGTCACTCTTCTGGAAGATGAAGAAGGGCCGACCCACATGTCACTTGTCCCGACGCAGTTGCACCGCCTCCTAGACGAGTGGGGTACGAGGGGCGCGCCACAACGCTTGAAGTGTGTTTTGATCGGTGGAGCCCACGCACCACTTGGCCTGGTCAATAGGGCCGTAGACTCGGGATGGCCGGTTGCACTGACCTATGGCGCCACCGAGATGAGCTCTCAGATAGCCACCGCTGGACCTGAGGAGGTCCGGGCCGGCAGGAGAGATGTGGGATGTCCGCTGCAGGGGGTCGAGGTGCGAGTTTCCCATGATGGTGAACTTATGACGAGGGGTGCTACGAGAGCTCTTGGTTACCTTGGAAACGAAGTTGGGAAATTAGCGGACGGGGACGGTTGGTACAGCACGGGTGATATGGGAGTAATCGAAGAGGGTGGACGACTTTCTATTACGGGGCGTCGCATAGATCGGATCGTGACTGGTGGCGTCACAATTGATGCGATTGAGGTTGAAGAGCGCCTTCGGTTGCATCCGGCTGTAACCGACATATGCGTTGTCGGGGTCCCTGATGAAGTGTGGGGAGAGCGCGTCGCAGCTTGGATTGAACCGGTGGTTAGTAACTTTGACCTAGACGAATTCGAATCTTGGGCTGCTAACGAGATGTCAGCGGCGAGTCGTCCGCGAATGTGGAAGGTTGGTGACGTGCTCCCTCGGAATGCCAACGGCAAAGTCGACCGGACACGCGTGCGGTCGGCTTTCTGAAAAAAAATCGTACATGGCGAGCTACTCCTTACGGCTTGGTGACCGATTTATCAGAAAGGATTCTCGGAGAAAACGCTTTGGTTTCGCATCATCGGAAGGCGAAGCTCACACCAAGCCTGAAGCTCATTAGGTCCGCGTCCGACGTATTAGGGTAGAGGGCTATTGAGCCGTCTTGTTCGTCGACCACATCACCTTCCGTGAGGTATGTCGCTACTTGGTTATCTGCCTTATGAACACCTACGTCGATAAGTGTTCGTTGACCGACCCGGAAGCGAAATCCGCCTCCGAAACGCCATCCGAGTACGGTATCAGAATAGTTGGTAGTATGCAGGTAAGACCCATAACCATCGTTGTCGTCTAGCTGAGACGATGTGACGAAGTAGGATACGCTTGCTCCCGCGTGCACGTACGGTTCGAAGTCACCGCTAGCGAGGACAATCTCTGGTCCTACGCTTCCATAAAGGATGGAATTTGTCGTCGTGACATTCGATCCTGATGCCACTCGGCATGTGAATCTACAGTAACCGTAGAAGAGCTCCTCCCAGCCGTATACGACGGCGCCAAGGTCGACTCTCATGCGTAGGTGTCCATCGGCGGCCATCGGTGCCCCGACTGATAATTCAAGGCCGAATCCTTGGTCAACCAGCGTCGCCATTTCACCTACCGGGGTGGCTGCGACGAAATTGATACCCCAGAATCCGCCTGGTCCGGAATTATCAATCTCGATTGCAGCCGGGACGCGATTTTCGGGCTGCATTAAAGTCGGCCTACTTTTTTTCTGAGCTTCGAGTCCGGTTGCAAAGGCTGTCAACCCAGTGACAGCTATGACTGCGTATCTCGTGTGCCGCATGATGCCCTCCATACCTTCCGTTCTCCAATTGTCACGTATGTAAGGGGCAAAGGGCGTGCCAAACGTATGTGTTCCCATAAAGCGTTTTAGATCAATAGCTTATGGGATTACTTTTCGGCGGTTAGGGGATGATATGTCCTCTGTAGAGGACACTAGAGTGGCCTAACGAGCTGGCGTAGTTCTGGACCTTGGGTCATGTTCGCCGCCCATGAGCCAAGAACGTCAGTCACACCTGATCCCACGAAGCGCGGAAGGCAGGATAGCCACACTGGCTTTCCTGGTCGTTTTCCTGCTCGCGATGCCACCGTTCACGCATGCGGTTTGGGATCGCCCGGATACTTGGATTATGGGCGCCCCCTTGTTTTTTGTGATCCTCTTCGTGGTCTACTCAGCACTGATCGGTGTGCTCGTTTGGGCTTTGCGAAAGGGGGTCTGACGTGGAGCCTTGGGTTGTAGCCACAAGCCTGATCTTCATCTACCTGCTAGTGACGATCATCCTAGGCGTCATTGCGAACAAGCGGATGACCGTCGACATGGAGGACTTTCTTCTATACGGTCGGAAGGCGGGTTTTATTGTCCTGTACCTGACGGTTGTCGCCACCTTTCACTCTGCCTTCGCGTTTCTCGGCTCAGGTGGCTTTTTCTATAGTCATGGCATTGGGTTTTGGGCTGCGGGAACGTGGACATTGCTGGTTGGCGCGATAACGTATGTTCTCGGACCTAGGATTTGGGCGCTGGGCAAAGCGTACGGGTACATCACACCCGCGGATATGCTCGCCGATTTCTACGAATCTGAGGCAGTGCGTATTGCGGTCGCGATTGTCTCTGTCGTCTTCACCATCCTCTACATCCAAGTTCAAGCGCAGGGGCTCGGGTACATCATCAACGTGGCTTCGGGTGATCGGATTACTTTCGAAATCGGAACCCTCATCCTCCTGGTGGTAGCTGCCGCCTACTTAATGGCGGGCGGGCTCCGAGCTGTCTACTGGACTGATGTAATCCAAGGTATCTGGATGTATGTCGCT
>Ga0114933_10001145_pt1 | contig 30248 bp, 41 predicted proteins | sample 4SBtaG_FD_89691 | JGI IMG/M metagenome (GOLD analysis project Ga0114933, IMG submission 89691) | Deep subsurface microbial communities from Kolumbo volcano to uncover new lineages of life (NeLLi) - 4SBTROV12_W25 metaG | ecosystem: Environmental > Aquatic > Marine > Volcanic | place: Kolumbo... | reverse complement strand
TTATTTTTTGTAATTTGTAAAAATCCGTCTCTGTTACAAAGTATTCTTTTTTATCTACTGTAATTCGGAATCCACCTTCACCTGCCAAGTCATAGAAATCATCAAATAATTTTCCCATTCCCAATCCTCTATAAGTAACTTCCCCATTTTTCACTTTTTTCTTTACATCTTTTATTTTAGATATTGGAGTTACTACAATTTTTCTTTCATTCAACTTTTGAATTTCTTCTCTTATGATTTGTTTCAATGCTGTTTTTGTTAGTTTCATTATAATTTAAATCCTGATTTTTTTAAAACTTGCATAATGGCATAGACAGCATCTTGGTCAGAATAACCATATTTCTTAGCCATTGTTTTTATAAGTTTATCCACAGCCTTAGTTACTTCTGGATTTATAGCCTCATTCAGCAATTCTTCTTTAATTATTTCTCTCATGATTGATTTTGTTAGTTTCATTTTATTATTTCCTTATTTTTAAACATATATTTTTCCACCAACTTTACAAACTTTTCTAACATCTTCTTCTGTGAATTTTCCAGGGTTGCGACTGCAATCAAAATCACCTTTAACTGACTTTGGAGCACCATCTAAAGATGTTAGTTTGTTGTCCCAACAAATAAAATCACCTCCAACTTTTGTTGGTGCACCTTTTAAAGATGTTAGTTTGTTGTAACTACAAGTAAAATGACCCCCAACTGTTTTTGGGGAACCTTTTAAAGATGTTAATTTGTTGTCAAAACAATCAAAATTACCTTTAACTGTTTCTGGTGCTCCTTCTAAAGATGTAATGCCTTTAGCACTAGCATCTATATCATCTGGCAGTTCAAACGCATCTGTAAATGTTTTACCTTCATTCAAATTTTGAATTTCTTCTCTTATGATTTGTTTAAGTTTTGTTTTTGTAAGTTTCATTTTAACTCTCCTCTTCTCTTTGCAATAGAATATAATGTAGCAAGGGAATCATCACTTGCTCGCTTAACTTTAGCCTTGTTAAACCCGCTTTTTATTAATAAATCCTGTATCTCTTTTTTTGACATACCGTCTATGTCAACCCACCATTCTTTTAACTTCTGAATTTCTTCTCTAATGATTTGTTTAAGTTTTGTTTTTGTTAGTTTCATTTTATTATGCCTTTACTATTTGTATATCAGATACATCTACTTTTGTTATAAATTTTCCATTACCAAAAGATATTGAAATCACACCATTATCTACATCAGCAATTCCTTTTTTCCCACTATATTTACCAGGGCCGTGATATATTACATCCATACCGTCTAATGATGAGTATTTACCGGTACGTTCATTCAATTTCTGTATTTCTTCTCTTATGATTTGTTTAAGTTTTGTTTTTGTTAGTTTCATTTTATTCTCCTAATGTTGTATTACCTTCAATGTAATGCTCACAATACCATCATCGGTTAGCTTTTTATACCATTTCCCCGTAGCACGTAAATCTGTAAATTCATCAATTAACTTAAACATCACATTATGTTCATCTTTAAAATATTTGGCCATGTATCCTGATGGTTTGGTCCACTCGTCCTTTAATGATTTCAATGCTTTATCTCCACCATAGTACCACGTATCGATGACTTCAAGATTTCCTCTTCGAACTCTCACCTGATCACCTTGATCACCCCAATCAGATTTGTTTTTAAGCATCTTGACAATTTTTGCAGCATTGAGTTTAGGCGCTTCATTCAACTTCTGAATTTCTTCTCGTATCATCTCTTTAAGTTTTGTTTTTGTTAGTTTCATTTTAACTCTCCCGCTTTTCTTCTGTTATTAATTGTGCTTCTGAAAGACAGCCACGAGCAATACTTGTATGGCTATCTTCAACAATTTTGATTTCACTAATTTCAATAGGAAATTCATCCTGATTAAACTGTTCTTTTACTATATCCAAAAATCCCTTAACTAATACACTGCCACCCCCGAAAACGATAGGAACTGGTTTTGGAAATTGTGGCACAGTTTCTAAATTATTAAACTGATTTGTTAGGTTTACAAATAAATAGTTAATAAGTGCTAAATAATAACTTCTGATAGCATTGATTATATTATATTCTTCTGAACCTTCTTGGTAAATATCGTTTATTGCTGATTTTCTTAAATCTAATAATTGTGAGTTTTCTTTAGTTGCAATCACCTTTGCAATAGTACACCCACAGTCCGCAGCTACATTTGTATCAATCCAATCACCACCTCTGGCTACTGAAAATGATAATGATGACATTCCCGCGAACATTACTGCTATGTTTGCCATTCCCGCTCCAACTGATATAGCTATGCCAGTCAATTCATCATCAACTAACGATTCATATGCTAATGCCACACCCTCCTCAATTACATGAGTATCATATCCATATCCTTCAATGATTTGTTTTAATACATCTTCGTGATATGATACTTCACGAGTTTGGTCAATTGGTTTGGCTGGAACACAATATACACATACTTCATCCTTTTTAGCTTTTCCTAACAGTTCACCAATGATTGCATTCAATACAGGTAATGCATCTTTTTCTTTTGGATTTAACAATCCTGATTGCATTGGTCTTTTTAATTCTGTTGTTGAAAATATCTGAGCATAGTTAAATGCGTGCTGTCCAACTATGTGGACTTTACCTGCCTTTTCAACGAATGGTATTTGTTGGCGTTTTAACATTCTTTTTACTTGTTGAGCGTCACCATCAACTGTAAGAAATACATTCCGTTGTTTTTTAATACTATTTTCATCAGCTGTGATATAATAACTCGTACCACAGTCCAAGCCTTTTCCGTTTGTCATATTTAACCTCTTATTTTAGTTTACCATTTTACTTTAGATTCTACTTTTTGTTTCAATTCAGCTGGTAATTCAACATCATGTTGTTTTTCTAATACTTTCCAAAATTCTGCCAATTCACTTTTATCTTGTAATAGATTATCATCGATAGATGATTGTACTATCGATACAAATTGTTTTACAATGACAGGTTTCAGGAAAACACCAACAATTTTCTTGCCAATATTCCCAAAAACACCTTCTTGTATTTTGTTATTTTGAATCTCTTCTCTTATGATTTGTTTAAGTTTTGATTTTGTTAATTTCATTTTCTCAACCTCCTAAGTTGTTGTTTTTTTGTCATTACTTTTCCTTTGATAACTTCATCTGATTTTATATTATTTTCATCAGCTTCAGCAATCCTAATTTGTTTCTTTATATCCACTTCAATTGGACCTAAATCTTTTTTCACCTTTAATTCACCTATTGGAGAACCACTTTGAGATGATTCCCCAATATTGAGAACGGGAGACCGGTGAAATTTTATATTTCTTTTAACCCATTTTAAGAGTAACCATATTCCTAATATTATCTGCCAAATGAGTAAGCTGTATATTAGTAATTGATTCATCTATTACCATTTTATATCTTTTAATCGTTTTGTAGGTCGTCTATCTAATGCCTCTTTTGTCGATTTCATTGCTTTTGTAATAGCTTTCCGTTTATTGTGAATATATTCATCACTATCATCAGTATCACCGTCATTATCAATATCTTTATCTTCTCTATCTTCAAAATCATCTTCTGGTTCAACTTCATCAGTATCGACTATATCAAGTGATTCATCTATATCATAATACCTATTTAAGACATGACCAATATCTTCGTAAAGGCCTGTCAATCTTTGATTTAATACTTGTGATTCTTTTGCGGTTTTTTGAAATTCAACAACATTACCTTTTAATGCCTTCATATTCTTAGAAACACTTACTTTATCAAACCAGTCATCTGTTTCAGATAAGATATGTGAATGTGCTGATTCAGCTATATCTGATAGTTGTTTTGCTATCTCCATAATACTTGAATTATTATATAGTGATTTTCCAATATGACCAAAGTTTTTTACATTTTCAGACACTTGATGTTTATCTATCTTTGGTTGAACATCTTCAAATGCTTCACTTAATATATCTTTTAATTTTATTTTCTTGCCCATTGTAGTTTCTCCCTACTTTTTATTTTTCTTTGAATTTTTTCCACCTTTTCCAGATGACCCCTTTCCACCACCACTAAATCCAACATCTTTAGCAAATTGTACAAGTTCGGCTTTTTCAGCCGATGATAAGTCAGTTATGGCTGAATTTAAATCCGTTACTGCAGTGTTATATGTAGTTTGCTTTGTATCTCTATCTGATAATTTTGCATTTTTTGTTGATAATTTTGATGCCCTGTCATTAGCATATGATGTTTTATTTTTCTGCCAAGTTGTATATTCACCCCGAGTTTTTCCAGTCTTACCCTTTGGAACTGTATTACCAGTAGATGTAACTGTTTTAGCAGTTTTGCCTTTACCAGTTGTAGTTGTCCAACTATATCTATCAGGGATAGTTGTTTTCATATGTGAATTATATGTGAAATCAGATGTGTTATAATTTGATAATGCAGTATTGTATGCCGATTTGGCTAAATCTAGTGTGGATGATTTGGTATTTTTAGTTGACTGTCTTGTATTCTTAATAGATTGTTTAGTTTTTTTATTGGCGGTTGCTGATTTAGCAGCACCTGTACCTGTACTTGTAAATTCTCGTAGTTCCTGTCTAATGATCTTTCTAATTCGTTGTGTTGTAATTTTCATCTTAATTATATCCCCCCCACTAATTTATAATCATTTGTATCATTAATAAATATTGTTTTATCTTTTCCATCATCTGGGTCATCATATTGTATTTCTAAATCTATTTCTTTCATATCATTTGTATCATTTACAAATAACATCTTATCTGCATATGTTGGATATTCATCAAAGATATAATCCATTTCAACCAATATCATTTCCAATTCTTGTAATGGTGTAATCTTTTCTGAAAATTTAAGTTTATTTTCATTATTTTTAACTTGGTCTTTCAATACATTTTTTGCTTCCTTTGATGGATAAAATGGTCCAGCAAATGTAGTATCTATAGATTGCCCCTTACCACCTGTAAACCCACCAACTGCACCAGTTGCACCAGCTTCATTCAACAATTTTACTAAGGATAACTGTTTTTTCATTTTATTATATCCCACCTTTATTATAAATATATATCTTTTCAAATACTGTTCCGAAAAAACATAATCCTACCCCCGCACCAAAACACTTTACACCAATATCTGGGTATAATGATATTGTAATTGCTCCAAGTAAAGTAAACCAAAACGCAGTTTGTCTAAATATGTTTGTTAATTTACAAGTGCTGTAATTAAATAAATTCATATCATCCCCAAAACAATATTTTAATTACTAACCCTACAATTGAACCATATACTATCCACAAAGCTTTATTTACATTTGATTTCCAATTCAATAAATGTTTTATGTTTGCGAATGAACTTTCTACTTCATCGTTTCTATTATTCCAATATCTACGAACTTCTGAATTTTTGTTTACTCTTACTACCACACCATCATCTGGGTCAAGTAATTGGCGTTTTAAATCTCTTATATCATCCTTTAAATCCTTTTGACTTACTTGTAAATCTTCAATTGATTTAGTCAATAAAGTTATTTCACCATTTGGTATCTTTTTCCGCAAATCTTCAATCTGTTCTAATATATCTTTATTCGTTGCCATTATCGTTTTTTTCCTCTACGACCGTTATAATATTTTTTAAATCTATTCATAATCTTTGGTTTATTTAATACAGCATGTAAAAATCTAACCTCATACGGATATGCTCTTGTTATGTCACCCGATGATATACCTCTGTTTATATCAAAATAATCTAATACACCGGCTTTAGCCTTTGACATCCAATCTTTAATAATTTTGTATTGAGCTTTTCTTAAAATCTTTGCATACTCTCGTACACTCTGGTCTATAATTGTCTTTGCTTCTCTACTTGAAAATTTAGCATGTCCTTTTATTGCACTATTTCCACTTGATAAATTAGAACCAAAATAATCGCCACCACCTTGAGTTGGTTGTGGACCAAATCCCGCCTCTTTGATGGTTTCTCTTATTATGGTTCTTAATTTAGCTTCAGTTAGTTTCATCTTATTTACTTTTACCCACTGGTAATTTTTTAATTATTTTATCTAATTTGCCTAAACCAGTTTTTATCTGTTTGATTTGACTGTTTAATTTAGAATCTTTTGACCAAGTGCTTTCATTGACATTATCTGAGAACCTTGTGAGTTCCGAAGTTACTTGATATAAAACATCTTGCAATTGCATTTGTTGCCAACTTGGACTCAAATCTTCCATTGATTCACTCATTAATTCTTCTCTTATGATTTGTTTTAATCTTGTTTTTGTTAGTTTCATTTTATGTCTCCTACTTACCGTTTAATGATTTAACTATATCATCAACTACTGTTTTTAATCCATGAACATCTGCTTGTAAATCTTGGTCACCACCTTTACCAACATTCTTTTGTAAAGATTTAACATACTGACTTGCCAATTTCAATTGTTTTAAATTAAATTGGATTTTTGATTTTGTTAATTCTTCTCTTATGATTTCTTTAAGTTTTGTTTTAGTTAGTTTCATTGTTTTTCTCCATATTGTTTCAATGCTATCCACATAGCAGTTAATGTATTTAATTGACTTTTTCCTACACTACCAAAATCCTCTTTGTTTGCTCGTTTTTCTAAATCTTTTAACATCTTAATCACTTTCTTTGATAGTGTTTTGTAATCATATACACCTACACCTTGAACTTGAATTTTGTCTGATGCTTCATTTACTTTGAATGGGGGTCTATTACTATCTGTATATACCTTACCTAATTCTAAATTTTTTAATAAATCAGTTAGTTTCATTATCCTATCTCCCGAGTCACATCCCAGAGTTTAACGAAAAACTCTATCATATATTTTTTATAAAGACCCATTGCAGTTTTAGCCAACGCCTTATCTTTTGAATCTAATAATTTTATCAGCGCTTTAAATTCTTTTTTTGCTTTACCTTCAAATGCCAAATTTTTATATTTTTTATATTGAGAATCTAACTTAGCATCTTCATTCAAATCAAACGGATCATTTGGTATTTTAATATTTATCTTATTATCTTCCTTTAAATTGCCAATTTCAGTTTTAACATCCGGTGACCCCATTAATGTATACCCAAGCACTTCTGAATTGCGTTTTCTCTTAGTTTCAAACTTTTTTGACCCATCAGAAAATTCTTCATTAAGCTCTTTTTGTATCATTTTTCTCAATATTTGTTCGTTCATATCAATATTTTCTAAAATGCTTTAATTGTAGCATCATTTACTGGTTTAGTTTTTTCATCCAACTTTTGAATTTCTTCTCTGATGATTTGTTTTAGTTTTGTTTTTGTTAGTTTCATTTTACTGCCCTCCTAATATATCATTTATAATATTTTCAATTTTACAATACTTACCACAAGTTCTACCAAGCTTTGCATTTACACCCTCTTTTAATGGTGATAAAAATGCCCCATGCGTTGATGGGTTGCTTACGAAGTCAAATGCTATAAGTTCAAAGTCTGGTTGAACTTCTACTGTACCGGCGTCTTTATCATCACCTTCTGTTACTTCTTTAACTGAACCTAAACCACGAGATGATATACCGAGTTTAATTCCACTTTTAAATAATTCTTTTAAAATGTTTCCACTTGGTGTTCCTAATACTTCAACTGTTCCAACTAAGTCATCACCACTCCAATGCATTTCCATAATATTATGTGATACATTGTTTAGATTAACAACTGATGAATCTGGATGGTCAAGTTCACCTAATGCTCGTCTTTCTTTGATTTGAATTGAAGCGTATTTCTTGGCTTCTCTCATAAGTGTTTCTTTTGGGTACACTCGCCCATTCTGATTCTTGGCTTCCGCTCTTTGTAATACACCTTTAACAACAAGTTTTCCATTATTCTTAATGGATTCGTTGATTTGTTCTGGTGATACTTCAAATGGAATGTAATCTATTAAAATTTGTTTTGACATTTTATTTTCCCCCATTATAAATAAATACTACACTACCAGCTGCTGCGGAACCACTCCATGCTACGGGTTGAATATTTAATTCTATCCCACCGGCGTTTACTGTAAAATTGTTAAAATTTACAAACTCACTGGCGGCAAATGATGCCGATGTAAATGCAAATTGAATATCAGCTACCCCATCCAATATAAATACTTTACTTGCCCTATCCACTAAAGTATCTTTTACCGGAGCAGTTGCCGTTTGAAATGCACTATCAGGTAATGCTGATGGTATTTGTTTTGTATTATCACTTGGGTCTGCTATATAAGACATTATATATCTCCTATTATTTCCAACTTGACCGTTTTAACCAAATATCTCTAAGAATATCTGCAACGGTATTTCTAATTAATTCTTTTATTGATTTTAAATCATTATTATCTAACTCCTCGTTTACTGCTGTATATCCAATCGAATCATTAGCTCTTTTAATTTGTTTTTTTCGCCGCTTCTTATTATTTGAAAATGCATTTGGTGTATTATATCCAGCAATATCGCCAGTTGCCGTTGTCTCTTCCAAATCACTCTCAGATAATTCTTTTACTATTTGACGTATAAGTTCTTTAAGAGTTCTTGCGGTCATTTTTCTTCAACTCTTTTAATAATTCCATATATCGCATAGTCTGAACTATAACTGAATCTTTTACCATTTTGGATTTTACATCTATCTTACAAAATTTATCAATTGAATTTATTGCTTCTTTTAATTTAATTTTTGCGATCTTATCATCAACGGATTTAACATAAGATGTTAATTCTGATTTTAAATTTGGAATTTGATGTTCAATATATTCTTGTAATGAATTTGTATTAGAAATGTTATTAATATATGCTTTCAATAAACCTTTTTGATTTTGATTTAATTTTGAATATTTATCATTAAATCGCTCTAATAAAACTTTATAAGTAAGTATTCTAAGATCTTTATCTTGTGGAATATTTTCATTAACAGATTCAACCATCTTTAAATCAACATTCGCTGATGTTAAACTTTCAATAAGATTAAAGTAAGTTTCTGTTTTATCTTCCGGCATCATATCATTATAATATTCAAATAATTTATAAATTGATGCATGAATTTTATAATTCTCAATTTTAGATGATAAAAATTTTTGTAAATCATATTGAACTTTTAATTCTTTTATAAGATTATATTTTTCTCTTTTAAGTTGAGTTTCATTTAATTTTTGACGTTCCTTTACTACTTCAGATATAAAAAAGTCGGCTTTCTTATCTGAATTAAATTTCTTATTAATTAAAATATTATATAGTGCAAGTTCTTTACCTAATTCGGTTCTTTCACTAAATCTCCGTTTAATTGTCTCTACAAGCTTCACAGATTTCTTATTATCTAAGATTTCAGCAGTTATTTGGCGTAGTAAAAACTCAAATAAAAGCCCTGTATTTCGAAGCTTATTGTGTTTGACTGTATTACGCATCGTACATGTCTCCAGTAATGTTGTTTTTGTAAATTGTCATATATAAATATAGACTTTTATAACATTTACAAACTATTATTCATCTTTAAGTAAAGCATCTTCATTTAAAATGCTTTGACTGTTTGTTGTATTTCCAAATCTTTTTTTCAACTGATCTATAATATTTTCTGATTTAACTAATGTTGCACCTTTACCGGGATGTAATGGACTCCCATGTTTAAAATCTCGTTTACCATATCGTTCTCGTTTATATGATGTAGCATCTTTATGATTTGCCGCCGTACTTCGTTCTCGCCCGATTTCAAATCTATAATTATCTTTTTCCGATCCGCCGTGTTCTCCACCAGATGGATCATCATCATTTCCATCACCAACCTTTTCTCCAGATGCTGCGGGATCATTACCTTCAGTTTCAATCTGCTCAAATCTAAATTTCTGTTTTTGATCTTCAATAATACCATCAAATATCTTTTCTTTTTCATGTTGGTTGAACTCAAATATATTATCATAAACCCACTCACGAGATATTAATTTATTTTCCATCAAATTATTGGCTATATCTACTTGTTGTGTTAATAATTCTAATTTTTCTTGTTCATGGATCATTGATGGGTTTGTTAATTTTAAATTAAAATTAATCAAATCTGCATCATCAAATCCTTGCACTTTTAGATGTACAATAGCAACTTTTTCAAGTTCAGCAATTATAATCTTTTGAAGTTTTTCGATTGTTCTTGCAAATCTTACATCTTCCGCTGCTAATGTTGCCTTTGAGTTATGAATTATCACACCAGCATTTGTGGCAAAATTATGATATTTTGTAATTGTTAAATCACAAGTATCTTTTGTTTCTGTTAGAAATTCAACTGAAACTACTTTATGATTATTTATTTTAGTATCATGTGGCATTAAAGATTGATTTTCCTCTAAATCTTGAGCTTCAACCCATTCACCACCCCTCGTTAAAAATCTATGGTCTGGTGTACAGTCAATATATTTATCATTATCTAAATTAACTCTAACTAATTCTGCATCTTTTTTTGTATATCCAGCCCATTCTATTTCACCAGGAACAATCATATTAGTTTTTGAATCTATTGCATATGTATAATGTTTAATTCCATTTTCATAATCTTCAATAATCTCTTTAACAGTTTTTATTTCACCATTTAATAATGGAATTTTAGTTTCAGGAACTACACACCCAACCCCTTCTTCGTAACCCAAGAAAGCTTTTGGTACTTTAAGAGCTGCGTGCAATTTATTTCTTAAATATTCAATATCATCAATTGCACCATCATTGGTTAACCCCGGTAACGTATCTATCGATGTACCACTATCTCCACCCCTAACCGGTAAATAATAATCTTCGCTTACTGACTCTATATTATATCTTAAATTATATTCGCCCGTTGTCTGGTCAATTACAGGTATTTTTTTCATTTTATTTATAATTTGTTGCATAAAATTTTCAACCTGATTTGGTGGGATATTTCCAATATCAACCTTGAAGATTCTTTTTTCTGGAGCTCTCATCATACGATGAATTAACATAGCATCTTCCATAAGTGTTAATTGTTTCCACACCTTACGAGCCCCTTCTAACATCGACTTACCGTATGGTAAATAATTTGTATCTGATAAATTTCTAAAATGTGCTACTTCGTAGTCCTCTAATTGATCTTTTTGTTTATTTCGAGCATCACCGTCAATTTCAAATTGTACTCTTTTTGGATCTGATGGGTCATGATCTTCTAATCTAGTTACCTCATACGCAGATAGTGGTTTAACATTCACAATACCATACTGATCTACAATATCTAATTTTAAAAAGAAATCGCCATACTTAGTCATATTCCTAATCCAAGACCATAAGTTAAATTCAATATTTAATATATTATAAAATAAATGATGTAATATTTCATATACCTTAATATCTTCTGTTTTAATATTCAAAATTTCATTCTCTACATTATCAACAGTAGATTCATCTGAGTAAATATCTAATGCTGATGATATAATTGGATCGGAATCCATTAGTTCATAATCTCTAAATAATTCTTTCCGAGCAACATCATATGCACTCCGCTGGTTTTGAGCAGCGGCATGTGCAGCGCCCCAGGAATTATTCATAACTTTACTATATTTATCAACAAAATTAGATAAAAGTGCGGTTTGCGTCATATCAACATCTTTAACTACAAGACGGCCCTTCTTATTTTTCTTAATGACAATATTTGATCTAAATAAATCTCTTAATCCTTGAAATACGTTTTTTTCTGCCATACTTATCCTCTTAGTTTAGTAACCATGTGAGATTCTCTTTCTCACCCTTTATTTCCACTTCATATGGATTTGATTTTGGCCCACCTTTGGTGCCAAATGCAAAACCACCACTGAAATCTTCATTTCCATTCATTTTTAACATCGTATCCATCATAGCCCATTGCTGATCATCCTTATCCTTTGTTATCCGTAATGCTGTATCCCTAACCCATAATGCTATTGAATATGACATAACTAAATCATCATTATATCCTTTCATAGCTTCGGGTTTTGAATTATGATATATGAATACAAATAATTCATCTATTAATCTCGCCGAATTAATAGTTACCATTTTTTCTCTTGTAAATTCTTCCATCTTCGCTATAATCATAGGTCGCGTTTTCACTGTAGTACCAAACCCCGCAACCATATTTTTATCTTGAGCTCTATATTTATTGGAATTCATTTGATTTTGAACATCTACATATTGCAAATCTTTTGATTGATAAAATAAATTTTTATATCCCCTATCAATTACAGTTTGTATTGCAGCCCATGCAATATTATTATTTTCAATTACCAACAATGCATCATTATACTTTGTTGCCAGTTCAATTAGAAAATTTCCATATTCGGTTGTTCCCAGTTGCCCTTTATATTCCGCCACTTGCTCCATCGAATCTATTTCAAATACTTGCGTTGCTGAAAAGTCAGTTCCATCTCCACGGGCAACATCAGCAACAACGATATACTCTTTTGTATAATCTGGATATGCCCATACCCATAAATTTCTATCAAATCCTGCCTTTTCTATTGGCTCTTTTACTTGCTCATCTTTATACCAAGTTAATATTTGCGGATCAACCACTGATTCACCGGAGGTTAGAAATGACGCATCACATTCTTGAGCCGCTTTTGTTGGTCCCAAAATTCTATCTTGTTCTACTCTCCACACTTCATCTCTATCCGGGTGTACAGTCCAATGGAGCTCAATTGTTTTAAAATCATTAGTTCTATCAATTGCACCCATCCATTGTTTATGAAACCAATTACCAACACCATTTGGAGTTGATAGTGTAATACAATTACCGCCGGTTGCTAATGTTTGTTGAGCGGCCGTCCATATATCATCAATATATCCAATAAATGCCGCCTCATCTATAATTAGAAGTGATAATGCCTCGGATCGACCAGCTTCTGGTGTCGCCGAAACCGCTTTAATTTGCGAACCATTCATAAATCTTAATGATAATTTATTATCTTCATCTAATTGGGTTTTTAGCCAAGCAGGTAATCCATGATACATAACTCTAACCTTAGTAACAAGATTTTTTGCAGTATCTTTATCTTTAGCGATAACTAATACATTTTTATCTGAATTAAATAACATTAACCATAAAGAATAGCCGGCTGTTAATGTAGAAATGCCCAATTGTCTTGATTTTAATATAATATTATATCTATTTTTTTTAAAATCCTCTATCATATTTTCTTGATAGTTATATAAATCAAATTTAATCTTACCCTTATCCGGGTGTTGGATTGTGCAATACTTACGCATAAAGTGTTGGGGGCTCTCCACACACTTAAGATATTCACGTTTTATTGCTATTTTTAAATCTTTACTCATCCTATTTTAATTGCCCTATTACCCAAACTGGGATTAATACTGAAGTTACACCATACCCAAACCAAAGATATTTATTTTCATACCATTTAGGCGTTATTATTTCATTCAATTCACCTTTTAATTTCAATTGAGTATTAAGCCCATTTATAATTAAACTATCATTTTGTATATAAGTTTCATATAAATTAATTTGATCTTCCAAATTAATAATAATTTGATTATTTAAACTATCCGATTTCTGCAATTCTGTTATAGATGAGTATAGTTCAAGTACCTCTTCCTCAGTAAACGTATAGGTCTTTTGAGGAAGAATACTTGAACACATCAATACTATTATTAATATGCGTTTTATCACATTAACATATATTTTGACCAAGTGCATTAACTCTACCATACCCACCATTACAATTAGCTGAAGATCTACCTAAAGTTGGTTGTGTTCGTGAATTGATTGGTCTTCGAGTTCGCGTTCTCGGTGTAGCATTACGCCGAATGGGTCTACCACTTCTAACTCGAGGTGCTGCCGCTCTTGCTGCAGTTCCACGTGTATTTGTTATTCGTTGACGTTTTGCTCTAGCCGGTCGAACTCTATTTTGAGCTTGGCGGTTTACATTTCCTCTACGAGGAGTTACTCTCCTACGTGATTGTCTATTAGTATGCGCTGGCATATTATTTCTCCTATTGTTTGATTCATATTCAATACAAACTTGACCTGGCCCGTGAACTGGACCTTCCATTATTGTACCATCTAGCATTTGATGTTTAATACAATTAGCCATTTTTCTTTTTTCTTTTTTTTAAAAAATCTTTAATATATTTGTTTGCTTCATCACCACTTACCTCTGGTGGTTTATAATCCTCTTTATTCTGTTGCAATTCTTCAACTGCTTTTTTATAATTGTTTTGTGTTTCCTTGATAGCTGCATTTTCAGCTTTTAGGTCATCAACTTTTTTCTCTGATACTTTTATATCTTTTTTTATTTCTTTTATTTTTTTATTATTTTTTTTAGGAACAAGCAAAGTGATGATACCAATTATACCAGCAATTACACCCAATATCCACTTTAGAAATTTCATTACTTCGTACCAATACTATTTGATACATGCTCACCAACATTACCTGCCGAGTAGATGCCGAATACCCACTTAGTAAAATCAGCCCAACCTTGAAATTCGGCTTTACCTAATACTACAAATACAGATGCCGCTATAAAACAAACACCCGCACATATTAATTTTTTACTTGCTAAATTCATCACATTATCTCCGATTTAATTGATCATTCTTTTATTAACTTTAAATGCTTCATCTATATTTGCATTAGCTAATGCATTTGAAATAGACTCATCATAAACTGGTGTTGAATTCTCATCATGTTTTGTAAAAATATACTGTTCAGTTTCTCTATCTATTGCATCCCAATTTGATAACTGTTGAAGTTTTACCCAAAATTGCCACTTATTTCCATTATCACCAATTCGCTTGGATTTTAATATTGCCTCAAAATCAATCTGACAATAATAACATCTACCCATTCTTTTATGAGTATCTTTATCATATGATGTAATGCATCCCTTTTTACAATCTGAGCATTGGTACGTAAATATACCAACATTGCCAGTTCTAGTCAACTTAATCTTATATCCTTTTTTCTGCTCCCATTCCATTCCATCATCATCGACCCATTTATCACCAACGTTTCGATTTTGTAGTACTTCACCATCATACCCGGATTGTATCTTTCCATTATATGTACCATCCAGCATATCCTGAACTCTTTGTAAATTTTTTCCCATATTATATCCTATTATCTTATATATAAATATTTATCTTTTTAACTAAAATAATTATTTTTTTTCTTTTTCTTCTGCTTTTTGTTGAGTTATTACACTTTTTGTATCTTTTGAAATTTGTTTCTTTATTTCTTTTTCTTCAGCATCCATAAAGTTTATTAACTTAAACCCAACATTTTGGGCTATTTTTTTCATATTTTTAACCCATCTATTATAACCGGCTACTCCAGTTAAATTTTCTGGATTATTTGGGGTAGTGCCTGTCCCGATACCAGCCGGTAAGGGTGTTACTGATTTCCCGGCAGTTAGTTCATCCTTAAATGGTGGTATTTTAGAAACATCAACCTTAAGAATATAATTAACAACATAAAATCCAAGCTTTTCGGCCCAATTCGCATTTCTACCAAAATATCCAGATTTACTTCCCATAAAAGCTGAAGGTCCATCATCGACCATCCCTTGACCGGCCCCCACAGTTGCTTCTTTAATGATTTTTTTCATATCAATCGTCGTTAAAAATTTCATAATCATATTCTCATCAAATATATTTGGTTTCTTTGGTATTCTCATTCTCATAGCTGATTTGCCATTTATAAGTAAATCACCTTTTTCATTCCAAGCGATTGTTTTAATGACAACTTTTTTATTTTTAAATTTTCCCATTAATACGGTATCACCGATTTCTATTGGCAAATCAATTTCATTTAAAGTTTCATTAATAAATGGATTTATTATTTCCTGTATAAGTTTATTCATATCGCATATCCCCAATTAAAATGCATCGCCGCCCCTATCTGATAACCAGTCCTTAATCTCATCCGACCAAGTTGCAATATCTAATTTATTACCAAACATCTTTCGTGCAGCAAATGTGTCTTTATGCTTTTTATCTTCCCCCCAATTGCCAGAATTACTTTCAGACCCAATTGTATAAAGGCGGTCATAATGCTCATGCCACCGCAACACATCAACAATCATTATCCTATCAACTACTAATTCATTCCAGTGATAATCCCCCTTATGTCTGCGGGGTTCGCCAAACTGCTTTTGTAATACTTTTTGGTATTTTTTTAATATTTTTAATAATTTACTTTCGTATACCTTCAACATTTTAATTCCCAATTGTTTTAATTCTTTTTTATAGTTTGTTTTAGCGCCCAACATATGGTCAAGCCGGCTTTTATCAGCACGGGTTTTATTGACTTTATGTTGAACTTCATCGTATATATAAGATACATCATTTTCTATGTTATTTCCAATATTATTAGTAGTTATATTATTTAACATCGTTGTCAATGATGAACTATTGCTTGTATCAGTATCAACCCACCGTATACCACGTTCATCCGGTCTTGACATAATATCTTCAGGTGAAGCTAATTTTAATTTACCTATCAAATGAACTAAAAACCCACCTGATGTTTTTATACCATACAAATCTTTAGCGTTGTCATTTGCAGTCGAAGTAAATGTAGATAATGCTTTGGCTGTACCTTGCATCTTTTTTAATTTTTTTAATCCATCAAGGTCGGTTACATGAAAAGTTGGGACATCTACATCACCAATAATAGTATCCACTATCTTTTGAGTTAATGGTATTCTATTTTTATACATATGCTCTATTGCAGTTTCCTTCCAAGCAATTTCTGTAATTAAGTCTTGGAGTTTAATCATGTTTTTTCTTCATATTTTTTACCATCAAATATCTGTTTTTTTAAATTAGCATCGGGCCCTTTAGCAAAACTACTACCATTCTTTGGTAGTGTTTTTTCGATAACTAAATATTTTAATCTATCATTTGGGACAATCATTTTTGTTCCTCTGTCAGTCATATAAAATATAGTTTTTCTCATTCCAACTCTAACAACTCTTGCTTGTCTTCCTGATATATAAACAATGTCATCGCTGTTAATATCACCACCCATCATTGTAGCTATTCCCTGAAATGTATTATTAACAAATTCTTTGAACATAATTCCAACAAATGCAATAATGAACATCCAACCATAATCACCGATTAATGTTTTTCCAATGTCCTCTATGAGTTTCTGCTCGTTCAATGTTATTCTCCAACTATGTAATTATTCATATATAAATATAAAAAACATATTTAATAATTAAATTTTTGTTATTATTGGGATTATACCTTTGTCATCCCTGTAATAATTACAGTTATCTGGTACTTCTAAATCAATATATTTTTCTTTATATTTTACATTTCTTCCACTCACAACTCGTTCACCAAATGTATTGTTTGGGTCATGTAAATAGCCCGATATTTTACCAAATTCATTTAAGTGACTATCTAAACAAATATCAATAAACATAAAAAAACTTTCAGCTACTAACTTCTTTTGAAAATCATCTTTTGGTTGTTCTAATGGATAATCATCAAAGAATATATAATCAAACTTTCCCAATTCATTTAATTTTTCTTGCCAAGTTCCATGTATCCATTTCACATTTTCATATTTTCCCAATGTCGGGTGAAAACCCAAATCTATTTTCGCTTTGTTTATAACCATAAAATCCATTTCTATGATTGTATGTGATTTTGGTTTATATTTTTGAATTTGTTTTGCTGAATATCCCATACCAAATCCTATTTCTAAAACATCACCGTTTATTGGGTTTAATTCATCAATGCATTTTTTCATTAATGATTTTTCCCACTGCATCATCACTTGATGTTTATCGTCTTTTAATAAAATGTCTTTTCCATATTCATCTGTTTTATATTGTTGTGTTGTAACCATATTATGTTGTCCTCTGTATGTTAATTTTTCCGCCATAGATGTTATCAAATGTTGAACTCGGATTCCATTTTATTGATAAATAATTTGTTCCATCACCATCTACATCTGTTATGTTTATTGTAGTGTTTGTATTACCAATACCTTTTGAAGTCGCTGTTGCGTTAGCTATGTTTCCTTCATATACTGTAATTGTATCTGAACTATCTGAATAAATATAAACTTCAATCGCCGTAAATCCTTTTGGTATCATTTTTAATGCGAAGTAATTTGCAGCTGCGCTCGATGGCCTTATTGAACCACCATTATCGTCTGTATAATGCGGAAATTCATCACCTCTACTATATGTATCTGTTAATGCGAAATCACTTGGTGTTAATGCAATAAATTCATCATTTCCATTTGAACCATCTGTCCATCTATTTGTTGTATTTGATAATTCACCGAATGAAGCTGATACTGCGTAAACTTGTCCACTTCCCGATATATCACCATTTACAGTTAATTCTTTTGATGGTGATGTAGTTCCAATTCCAACCTTACCATCACTTTTTATAGTAACTCTCGATGTTGCTGTTGCTGAACCACTTGCGGTTGTGCTAATTACAAACTTACCCGGTAAATCATTTGAACCACCTACTCCATCCTGTATGAAATCTAACATCCCAACTGCTATATTATCAGTTCCGTCGTGACCCAATGCCGTAAATCTATATATTAAATCACCATCTTGTGTAGCAGTTGATGAACCATATGAACCACGAGAACGAGCTGCATATTGAGATACTGCCGATAAAGCGCTATCATCATATTTAAACATACCATGAGATGCTGTTAAGAAATTACCCTGATCGTGGATTGTAAATTTAGTTGGAATATCCGTTCCGTTATTGACTAATGTATCAGTAGTTCCACAAAACATAATTCTATTCGTCATAGCTGAATAATAAACACCAGGCGTCATTATTGAATCAGTTCCATTAAATTTTACTGAACCTGTAAATTGATGCAAATGTGATATATTATCACCAAAAGTTGTATTACCATCCACATTTAATGAACCTGTTATATTAACAGAACCTGTAAAATTATGAGTATCATCTAATGTATCACCGAATTGAGTTGACCCACTTGCATAAATTATTGAAGCTGATGTGTATGTTGTATGAAATTCATTTGCTGTTATTGTTCCATCTACATCTAAGTTGTTTATATAGACTGTATTGTCGGCAGTTGATGTGAATGACGACTTCCCTATTATAATAGAATTGTCGTGAATTAATTTATTATTAGACCCACCCAGTATAATAGAACTGTTTGTCGAACTCCCTGATATTAAATTTCCATTACCGCTCAGTATTACTGGAAATAATCCTGTATTTATAGCATTATTTAATCCACCAATTATGATACCACTATTTATGTCTTGTACTGAATCAATTTGTCGTATGTTATTTACTGCACCACCTAATATAATGGAATTTACAACTTTATCAGTTGTAAATGAAGATGATATAATATTCGTACCACCACCGATTACTACATTACCAGTATCAGATGTATTATCAGTTGGGTTATGTATTTTTTGATTTTGTCCACCAATTACAACAGATAATGGTGAATATTTTATTGAACTGCCAGATGATGCCATAATAGAACCAAATGTTGATGATGATACAACTGATTCTACTGATGCAATTATACTACTATTATCAGAACCAGATACTTTATTAGTTTCAATATCATTTATAATTTCACCTTTATCTGACAATGCGTATATAGCTTTATCATCAACACCAGCAACAACTCTTGTAAATTCAATCGTATCAGAACCTTTAACATTTCCTTCACCTGTTGGTTTAAAATCCATTCTAATTCCATTGTCAACATCTTTACCAAATACAAATGCACCACTGCTGGTTACTAAATTATCAGCAGTTTCTAATATAACAGCAGAACCTGTAAAGTTTGATATTGAACCTGTAATAGTTACATCTACATTATTTTGTGATATATCTTGTGCATATTCACCATTCACATTTAGGAATTTTAATCGAAATTCAACATTACCGTTTCTTCTTAAATCTCTTGGCATTGGAAACTTTTGTAAATCGGATATTGGATTTAATCCATTGCTCTCACTCCCAGTTATCTCATAAACACTACTACTCAGTGGATATGTTGTTAATATTTTATATTCATTATTTTTAGCACGAGTTTCATTATATGATAATTCAATTGATGACAATTTACCACCAACTGTTTGTAGATTACTTGCACTTACATTTATATAACTTCGTTTGTAATTTGAATCGTTTGTATCAGTTTCTATTGATTCCGAAAAATTCATTGATGTTTGAATTAATGAAGATGATTGAAATAATATTGGTGAAATATTTGGAAGATTTTTTCGTATTTCAAATGGTATAGTTAATCTAATGTTATATGCGTTTGTATATTTGGGTGGGGTATTTTCTAATTCACCAACTATCGTTAATGTCCCTATACCATCTCGAATATTATAGCGAGTGTAGGATGGGTTTTCCTTTATCCATACATATCCGATTGCTGCACCATCGACTGAATTGAATGTAGTTAAATCGGAAAACATTACAGTTCCCCTTGAATCTTTAAATTCAAATAAAACATTAGATGATTCCTTTAAATATAAATTCGTATTTTCAGGATCATTAAATGATATTGTAAAATAATGTTTACCAAACGTAAGAATTGATGGTAAATCACTTATATTAAAATATTGGGGGTCTTGTGCATCATCCTCTAGATAAACATCTATTTTATCTAAATCTAAAATTTGAGAATATTCCGCGGCCATTAACGGTCTCCATAGTTTAATTCATAAATAAATATGAAGAATATAATTATCTAAACAAAATTTACCTTACTAAATCCATTATTGGTGTTGATTGGTATCAACATATCCATATAATCTTTGATAATATCCAAGTGAGTTACTACCAATACAAAATCAAATTGCGTTTTCAAATAATTAAATGCACCTTCCATATTTGCAATGTTATCACCATCTAATGTTCCAAATCCCTCATCAATTACAATAAATGAGCTACGAGGTAATGTTGAAACATTAATCAATCCTATTCTAATTGCTAAATTAGATACAAACCGCTCCATCCCGGACGCCAATTCTAAACTCCAACTATCATTATCATAGCATATAGATACATTTATATTTTTACCATCCATTTCTAATTTAAGAGTAAATCCTACCATCATATTATCTAACACTTGATTAATTTCTTGTTCTATAACTGATATGGTCTGTGATATTAAATTATATGGAATACCATCTCTAGACATACTTAATAAGTATAAATCATAATCTTGAATTCTCTGCTCGATATCAATAAGTTTCTGAATATCATCTTCTATTCTCTGCTTATCGCTTTTTGCTACAGATATTTCTGATAATATTTTTTTATACTTTAGATCTATATTTTGTTCATCCTGCCTCAAATTAATTATATTATCGGTTATCTGTTGTATCTGTCTATTGTAATTACTATTCTTCTTTATCTTTTCCGCTAATTCATTGTATTTAACTATTTTAGTATTTATAGATTTAATATTTGAATCAATATGTTCTAATTTAGTTTCTTGGGTTGTTATCTTACCGCCAATTTTATATGCATCTTGAGTTATTTGATTTAATTCATCACTAAATATATCAAAGTCTTCTTTATATTGTTCAGCATCTTTAATCTTTTCAATCGCATACTCGGTTAATATTTTTGTACCTTTTAAATTATTATACTCTTCTTGCAATTCAATTAGTTTGTTTGATATATTCTGCTGATGAGTTATATGTTCCTCACCGTTACTAATGCAATAATCACAATCTTCATCATATTGATATTTTTTTAATTCATCTAATAAATCTTCATTAGTTTTTATTTGGTCTAATGTTGATTGTATATTATTATTGATTTGGGTAGATTGTATTGTCAAATCTTTATATTTCGCACAATTAGACTCTATCTCTTCCTCATCCAATTCTGCTAATTTTGTATGATATTCATTATATAATGGTCGCAATGTTTCTCTATATTCTTTATCATCTTTGAGCTGTTTTTGTATAAATTCTTTTTCTGCAATAGTATCTTGCAATTCTAAAGTTAAATCATTAATATCATATAATTCATCAATATCATATAACTTCTGAATTAATTCTATTTTAGAATTTTCAAGTTTAGTTAATTCATTACCAATATTAGAATCTTGTTTGGATATTTCATCTTCTTTCTCAATTAAATCGGATAATCTATTCTCAATAGTTATCAATTCAGTATAACTATCTCTCCTCTTAAATGATTTTAATAATGCCCGATCTTCTATAGAATCTTGCTTTCCTAATTCATATAATTGCTCAAATATATCAATACCCATGAATTGAGATAATATATGTTTACGCTCCCATTGTTTTTTCTCTACAAAATTTGAACCGTTTGTTTGTAATGATAGTGCAGTTAAAATAAAATCATCAAAAGTCCCTAATAATTTTTTTATCTCCTCATTAGTTCCGCTACCATATTGCGAATTCTTCCTTGCCGCTCCAGATAAGTCTATCATCTCATCACCATCTTCTAATTGAAATTTTACACCCACTGGGCAGGTATATGTAGTTTTATTTGTTTGTCGATTGGTGCGCGACCTTAATTCACCTGCACGTTCTATCCAATAACTCTCATCATTTACTTCTATATTCAATTTTGATTTAAATTTGGACTTCTTCTTATTTAACACATCAATTGCTTTTGAAGTTCTATCGCAGGTATCAAATAAAGTATATGCGATTGAACTTAAAATACTTGATTTACCTGAATGATTTGGTGCCACGACCCCCACTATACCATCTAATTTTTCAAAATCTATTTTATTATTTCCACCATAAGAAAACATATTATCAAATTCAAATGATTTAAGTTTCCAATCTACATTCCGTATAATATCCCCGGAATCAATTTCAGGCGAATTGTTTGTCATTTCATTTATATTACATACCCGCTTAATTGTTTCAGCATCTATACCTTCAATATTATTACCTAAATACTCTGTAATTAATTCATTTTGATATTTAATATCATACACATCACCAATATTAATCTTATGAGTGCCTTTTCCATTTATTTTTGATAGAATATCTTGTTTTTCAGCTTTTAAACTTTTTAATTTTGGATATTTCTTTTTTAAATCAAGTTGAATGTCTTTAATTTGTTCAAGGGTACTATTCCAATATTTTATCTTAATGTGACCCTTCGGTGGTATATAATTCAACTTATTTTGAACTTTACCATCTATAACCTCAATCAATTTAAACCCGTAATTATTCTCTACTCGATGAAATTTGGCTTTTTTAGTTTCAATATCCCATAGTAGAAATCCATGTTCCGGTAATTCTGCAAATCCTTGTTGAATGAGAGATCCGGGATATGCTATGGTCTCATCTTTATTTAAAAATTGCCGTAGATGTATATCACCAAGTAATGTTATATCATACCCATCAAATGTTTGAATTGATACATGTTTATCTGTTACTGCAAATCCATTATCATATAAATGAGTACCTACGCCACCGTGGAATAAAGCAATCTTATGATCATTATCCATATCCATTGGATTTGGCAATTTGGTAGTTAATTGATTTCCATCATCATCAATATCAAAAATAGACATTACCCCAAAATCAATATTTTCTAATGTATATACCCCACTATCTTTCCAATAATGTAAATTATTATTAGATTTCTGTACTAAATCTACAATCGGAGATAATGCATCTTCCCGAGATATATTATTTAAATTGGTATCATGATTTCCCGGTATAATAACAGTTGGTGCTATATTTGATAGTTGTATAAAAAAGTTAGATACCATTCGAACAGATTCGGGTGAAATATCTAACTTTGAATGGATTATATCGCCACCAAGAAAAATTAAATCTGGGTTTAAATCTTTAAGTTGATTATATAAGCGATTGAATACTTCTCTATATTCTACAAACCTGTGCAATTTTCTGATATGGATGTCGGCGAGATGTGCTATTGTTTTAATTTGCATATAGTTGTTCCTTAATTAAACTCGATAATAATAATCGTGGAGTTTCTTTTTTTAATTTCCAAAAATTCTCAAACCCAATGTTTGACGGATCCTCATCGGCCATATTCATTAAATGCACTGATATACCGTAATCCATAAAAAACTTACTTAACTTAATAGCGTCGCTTCTTGCGTCGGTGTCTAACGCGATATAAACTTCCATAACACCATTAGTTATAATAGTCTTTACCAATTCTTTTGATAAGAATTTACCTAATAACGGTATAGCATTTTTCTTAATTGCAATTGCATCAAATACACCTTCGCATATAATAAGGGGTTTAGCCCAATTTATATACAATTCAAATGGAACAATATTTTTTGATATCTGTGGATTTTTATACTTAAATTTTGAGTCTGGGAATATATCTCTACCAACAAAATAATTTAACTTCCCTTCACCATCATAACTCGGTATAATTATTCTATTCGAATATGGCCCGGTTTCGCAATACCCAATCCCATATCGTAATATCTCTCGAACCCCAATCCTTCTTGAATGTAAATACTTAATTGCATGTTTATATATTAAATTATCAGATTTTATCCAAAGTGGTTTAAATTCTGATGGTAAATTTATTAAATATTTAGTTTCAGCTTTATCTGTATTGTAATTCGAATAGCCTTTCGTTAATATTAACGCTTCTTTTATTAAATCCTTTGGTGCATTAACTTTTGTCAATAATTGTGGAATTGTATATGATGCAAAATTACACACCCAACAATGGGCTTTCCCACTATCCAAATTAACTTGAAGTTTCTTTTTATGATGAGAGCATTTTGGACAAAAGAATGCAAATTCCTCATTTTTTAATGTATGATTTTGCCCTAAAACCTTTTCTAAAATGCTTAATAATCTGTATTTATCCATTTTATAATATAATGATATTTTACCTAAAGATCCAACAGTTTTTTTTATTTTTTTTTATCATTCACATAATGATACTACTAAAGCATCATAGGAATCTATATTTCTAGAATCAAAATTTCCCCTCGAAGTCGTTTTACACCATTTTTTTGTATCGTATCGTTGTTCAATCTGGTCTTTGACATAATCTTTAGCTTTAACCCCCTTAACACGAGCCTTCCCGAAAACTTTTTTTCGAGCGGTGTTTGGGTTAATATTCTCAACAGGTATTTGAAATTCATCTTCCATTACAAAACTTAAAATTGCATTAAACTTTGCTAATTTAATAATAACTTGTTGAGATGTAAATCCACCTGCAAATCCTTGTAGATTATCTTCTATATTAATCTTTCCAACTTTATCAATATACTTATTTTTACTCAATCTAGTCAAAACTGCAAATGTTTTATCTTTTGGGGTGGTTTGTTTTTTAATATCAATAAATCCCATATCTAGAATTTTATTGTTTTCTGTAAACGCATATCCAACTGTTCTAGTTGACGCGTCAAGTCCTAATATAACCATACTATTTTCCTTATTTAAAAATCTTGTCTAATCTTAAATATTAATCTAACATCATCTCTCATTTTAATTGCCTGTGGATATTTTGCAACCATCACTGGATATGGATAATCATCTGTATATAATCCAATCATATTCATATATGGTAACCAATTACTACCAGTTAATTTGCTCTTTAAAAATGGAGAATGTGTTATTTTTGTCGATCCTTCGTGTTCTGAGCCGCTCATTAATGATCGTGCGGTTGGGTTATTTGTAGCATTAAATTCATCAGGTTCAATAACCATAGTATATTCCTTCACCCATATCGTTTGAGTTGAATCAAATGTTAATGTATAATTTCCAGTAGATACATCCGTATAACTAACACTAGAGGAATAAGACCCAGTTTCTGTTATATTAATAATACCATTTCTATAAAATATATTTCCAACATAATTATCTGATGATGATATGCTCGCATTACTTTGAGTTATTGTTGCGGCCGTTGCATATAAATTTCCATAGCTATCATCCTTTATCGTTATAGTGGCTGCACCTGAATTATCGACTAATGTAAAACTTCCGCGTTTTATTTCCTCACCAAAATATTGTTGTGGTATTGAAATAATAGATCCTGACGAATGAAATTTATTTAAATGTTGTGGGTTTTGTTGATTGAATATACCGTTACGAAAATATGGATTATTAAAGCGAGAATCTTCAATTGATAATGAAGACCCGCTTAAATAAAATTCTACTTGTATAGATTCCCAATATGACCCGGATAGTCCGCTAGAACCTGATCTAAATTGGATTGAATCTATCCCATTTGACGCCGACGTAAGTGTTTGCGTCTTATGGGTTTTTATATCAACTAACGATATATCGGTCGGTCGAAATTCCTTATATATAGACATATCATAATTCTATCTTAATTTTAATAGACCAATTTAACTTTTATTACTGCTTCTGTTGAATGATTCTTTTGCACTGGTGTGCTTAATCGTCCAACTGCAACTAACTCATCACTTGTGTTATAAAGACCTACTGTTGAAATAAATGTCTGTGGGTTACCTTCCATAGTTTTTTGTCTAAATCCATTATCCGAACCACTAGTGAATGTTGGATTGTTGCTGAAGTTAAACTCCGATGCCTTTGCTCTGCAAAAATACATTACTTCTGTTTGGTCTTCTTCACTTCGTAAAGTGTGAGTTCCAAGTTGTAATGAATTAACCATCTTAATTGCATTATCGGCTGTTACTGCATCATCCGGTGCAAATCCTACACCTACAGTATCGTTAATACTTCCACTTGTAATATATCCGATAGTTCCAGGAAGACTTGATGAAAGCTGTGATGTACTTAAAACAAATACACCCATATTTGGATAAAAATGACCATAAACTGTCGATCCAACTATTGTTCCAGATGATCCACTTTTTATATTATATCTCGGACCAACTATAGTAGAAACTGATGCCGTTACATTACTATCATCGGTTAAATGTAAAGTTGTTGCTGCACCGGCTGAGGTTGACCCACTTAACTGTAGAGTCCAATTTTTACGATTAACTCTATCCTTCATCCGAGCTCTTTCAGCTACAATAAAATGACAACTACTTGCAGTTGCATTTGCAATTACAAACCCAGTATTAACATCATCTGGTTTTAATAACATCGTTGCAAATTGATCATATATTGCTTGCGTCTGCCCAAATTTATTTGCAGTTGATCCTGATACTGATCCCGATCCGGCATTATGTCCGTATGATACACTAAATTGATCTTCACTGCTATTTTGCAAATTATAATAATAAATTTTTTCATCAGCATCTAATGACGCAGTTGCTAAATTACTGCCCGCTAACGAGCCTACATCGCCAGTAAAGAAACCAGTAGTAACTTTCGTAGTATCTCTGATTATATCATCCGGTTTTAAATTCATATATTTTGGCATAATTACCTTCTCCTACTAATTATATCTTTTTTTTATTTAATAGCTAATGTTCTAATATTATTAGAAATTTCAATATCAACATAAACAATAGCACCTGTATCCACGCCAGTTATTTGTACTGTAAGGTTTCTACCTACATCCGTTGGTTTTGCAGATATAGTTATTTCCTTACCAGTAAATATTGCAGACTGTGGAATTTCAGCTCCTGCTAAAAATGTTCTTTGATTTCCACCAATATCCTTCCGCGAACCGCCAGTCACATTTACCGCAGATACATCCGTGAACATAAACATATAACTTGAATCTGTTGCATTTTCTGTAATTGGTGAAATTTTCTTTTTATCTGATTGATTGCTTATTGTAATTGATGATGTTATACCAATAATCTTTGGCATAAAAATTGTATTTCTATCAAGCGACATTAATTTATATTTCATAATAACCGAATCATCAGGAACCGCCTCTAATTGCGGCAAATCGGTTAACGCCTCACCGTAGTTTGCAGATCCATTTGGATGATCTGGATTATATAAATCATAATTAATACCATCATCTGAAAATCCAAATTTAGAAATATTAAGCCCCTTACCTTCTGCTAAAAGTCGTCTACCGTGCTTTGTTAAGATAGCATCGACTGTTATTGTATTACCATTTAAATATCCCATTAAAATTCTCCTTACGAATTGGAAGATTTGTTAAAACTAAAAAATAACTTTACTCTATTTTTTCATTAATAAATATACTAGAATACAAAAAAAATAATAAAATTTATACTTATGATTTTAATCTATCCGCCGGCCGATCAACCCTTAATACGGTATCAGTATCTGCACCGGCAACTGTTATTGAATAGAATGATGCGGTTGGAAATAAATCTAATTTATGTGGCCATTCGCCTTTTGATAGATAAATTGATTTATTATCTTCATCAGTTCCCGTCATTCCATTTTGGGACCCGTCATATATTAAATGCCGTATTGATTGCCTCGAAGTACCGATTTGTGTATAATGATTCTCTGGATAGATTATATCCCCATTTGATGCTGTACTAAATTTATGAGTTCTCCCAATCGACCGCCCATCTGTATGAATTCTTTCATTTAAAATAAATGCATCATCGGTATAATCAATATGCGGGTTGCCTGCTGAATTGAATGAACTTGATATTACTGAATAATCTCCTATCGCAAGAAATGTGAATCTATCTTCATGATAATTTACATTATAATCGCCATTAGATCCACTTGATCTTTCATTCAATTTTAAAGTTTCTTGAAAATTAATAAAATGAGTATCATTTATTGTCTCGCCCCATTTAAGTGTAAGATTGTCATATCCTTTAGTTTCAAAATCTCTTACTTGTAAATTTTTACCAATAGGCAATGACTCGTAACTTGAATTGAAATCAACATTTGAAATTAAATTAACATCATCACTAGAAATTGAATCATAATTTGAAGTCAATTCGACGCCTGACGTCAATTCAACATCATCACTAGAAATTGACTCGTAACTTGAATTGAGATCAACATTTGAAATTAAATTAACATCATCGCTAGAAATTGACTCGTAACTTGAATTGAGATCAATATCTGATGCCAAATTTATATTATCACTCAAAATTGAATCATAATTTGAATTAATATCCAAAGTCAAACCGACATCGGCACTCAAAATTGAATCATAATTTGAAATAAAATCAATATCTGATGTCAAATTTATATTATCACTCAAAATTGAATCATAATTTGAAATAAAATCAATATCTGATGTCAAATTTATATTATCACTCAAAATTGAATCATAATTTGAATTGAAATTGATATCTGATGTTAATTTTATATCATCACTTAAAATTGAATCATAATTTGAATTAGATAAACTATAAACATTTAAATTTATATTTATTTCAGGAATATCATTTATACCCAATAACTTGGATTGAGATAATGATATAGTATCGTTGATCATGTCAAGTTCATTACTTAAAATATTATCGAATTTATTTGAGTTTGATAAATCTATTGTAGAGCTTATAATATCTAACGGTAGATTTGAAATATCATCAAACTCTGTCGAAGTAAATGATATTCCTGAACTTATATCCACCTCGCCAATTTTCTTATCAAATTCAGTAGTTGATGTATCTAAATTAATAATTGAATCTACTCTCAATATTTCACTATCAATAGTATCTTCTGCAGTTGATGTATTAAAATTATATGATATACTTTCAACTCTTCCGAGATCCATTTCATATAATCCAGCATCAGACCCAGTTGCAATTGATAATGAATTTTGTTTTACCTTAGATCGCTCTAATAATGATTGATCTATTTGAACTCCAATATTATTAAATGATGATCTTGCTGGTAATAATGTTTTTACCGAACTAATTAATGATGAATTAAAGATTGGTGCTTGTGCATCAATAAATTTATTCACATCAATTGAGACTCCGGTATATACTTTATCCCGTAAGGTATCTAAATCAGAATAATTATCATTAAATAAATCTTGAGGATCTGCAAACTTATCTGTAATATCAACATCACTTAATTGGTTAATTATATGATCATTTAATCGTTTATTTATAGACCTAACCATTTCCAATTTATACGAATGTCTGCGTTTATTCTCAACATCTACATTTGAAATTGGAATAAAACTTTTCTCCATTGGATCTAAATTCTTTATCATTGTTCGGGTTGGATTAAATATAATCTTATTATCATTTCGCTGATCTTGGCCGCCAAATCTTAATGAAAATTTAGCAACATCAATTAATCGACTATTATATAATGTACCATTATTTGCTATTGCAAGTAATCTTGAATAATCCCCATTATTGTTTGAATTTGCATCCACCAAATTTCCAG
>Ga0114933_10001144_pt1 | contig 30250 bp, 18 predicted proteins | sample 4SBtaG_FD_89691 | JGI IMG/M metagenome (GOLD analysis project Ga0114933, IMG submission 89691) | Deep subsurface microbial communities from Kolumbo volcano to uncover new lineages of life (NeLLi) - 4SBTROV12_W25 metaG | ecosystem: Environmental > Aquatic > Marine > Volcanic | place: Kolumbo... | reverse complement strand
CCGCCAGCCTTGCCACCGCCAGCCTTGCCACCGCCAGCCTTGCCACCGCCAGCCTTACCGCCGCTTTTGCCGCCGGTGCGCCCTTTGCCCTTGCCCTTTCGACGATCGTTCACGGAGTCGCTCCGGTAATGGCGCGCTGGGCGTCGATGATGGCCGTCGCGGCGGCGTGTGGGTCAGCGGCGGTGAGCACAGCTTCGGCGACAATAAGTAGATCTGCAGCGACCGCACGGTCCGATCGCCTGATCGTTTGTCCGCGTGGCGAAGCGGGTTGTTCGGCACCGATGTAGATGCCGTCAAGCCGCGCTTTGCTCGCGATCTCGGCTCGTACACCCGCCATTTCGGGTCGATCGAGCGGGTTGGGCACACCGATTACCTTGAGCCGGCCACGCGCCGCCTTCCTGGCCGCGATCGCCGCATCGGCACCGGAAGCCAGGTCGACCGTCACGCCGCGAACGCCGATTCGAGCGACAGCTTCGACCGATCGCGCGACGGTTTCTGCTTCGCCACCCAGGCGCAGATCGAGCCAGGACGAGAACCCAGCGAGGCGCAGGTGGTGAGCGACGGATGGGCCGAGCGCGATAAACGCGGACTGGGCGATCCACATGTCGATCGGGAGGCCTTCGAGCGCGTCGAAGATCGGTTCGAGCGGCTCGAGGTTGGGCGCGTCGACGAGGACGGCCACCTGGGCAGGGGCGGAAAACTCAATCACGGCGCCGCTCGATCAAAGCTGCAGCTCGTGGCCGCGACGGGCTTTGCGGATGGCAGCCGCGACCTTGGGGACGAGCCCATCGACGGCCATGTCCATACGTTCGCCGATGCGCCGGATCTTGACCTCGACCTTGCCTTCCTTGATGCCGCGGCCGACGGTGATCTGCAGCGGGTAGCCGACGAGCTCGGCGTCCTTGAACTTGACCCCAGGGCGCTGTTTGCGGTCGTCGATAGCGGCGTCGATCCCCTCGGCACGCAGATCTCGGTAGATCCGTTCGGCCGCTTCGAGGCCGTCGCCCTTCTTGTCCACGGACACCACGATCACCTCGATGGGCGCGATCGGGACCGGCCAGATGATGCCGCGGTCGTCGTGGTTCTGCTCGACGGCGGCCGACAGGATGCGGCTCACTCCGATGCCGTAGCAGCCCATGACGAAGGGCTGCTTTTTCTGGTTGGCGTCGAGGAACATTGCGTTCATCGAGACGCTGTACTTGGTGCCGAGAAAGAACACGTGGCCGACTTCGATGCCGCGGAAGGTGCGCAGTTTGCCGGCGCACTTGGGGCAGGGATCGCCGGCTTCAGCCATACGCAGGTCGGCCCACACGGTGTCTTCGGGCAGGTCGCGACCCGGGCGAATACCGGTGAAGTGGTAGCGCTTTTGGTTGGCGCCGCAGACCGCGCTGTCGATCGCGGCGATCTCGCCGTCTACGAATACTTTGACGGGGACCTCGGCGTTTTCAGCGAGCTTGTGGGGGCCGATGAAGCCGGGCGGAAGCTTGGTGGTCCGCGCGAACCAGCCGCCATCGGCGATGTGCAGGAGGGTGGCGCCGCTGAGCTTCTTGAGCTTGACCTCGTTGAGCTCCCGATCGCCGCGCACAAAGGCCACAAGGGGCTCGCCATCAGCTTCGAAGAGCACCGCCTTGATCGACGCTTCCTTGGCGGTATCGAGGAAGTCGCAGACCGCGTCGATGGTCTTGCAGCCGGGCGTTTCGACCAGCTCGGGAGCGGGCGCGTCGGTGACGATCGCGGGATCGCCGTAGGGCAGCGGGACCATCTCGACGTTGGCGGCGTAGTCGCAGTTGCTGCACGAAACGATCGCGTCTTCGCCCGAGTCAGCGAGCACCTGGAACTCGTGCGACAGCGATCCGCCGATATTGCCGGTGTCCGCTTCGACCGGCCGGAAGTCCAGCCCCATGCGCGTGAAGATGCGGTTGTAGGCGTCGTACATCGCCTGGTAGCTGACGGTGGCGGCTTCGTCGTCGGCGTCGAAGGAGTAGGCGTCCTTCATCATGAATTCGCGACCGCGCATCAGACCGGCGCGGGGCCGCATCTCGTCGCGGAATTTCGTCTGGATTTGGTAGAGGTTGATCGGCAGCTGCTTGTAGCTGTTCACGTCGCGGCGCACGAGATCGACGATCGCCTCTTCGTGGGTCGGTCCGATGCAGAAGTCGGCGCCTTTGCGGTCTTGGAAGCGAAGCAGCTCGGGTCCGTATTGTTCCCAGCGGCCCGACTCGTTCCACAGATCAGCCGGCACGGCGACAGGCAGCAGGACTTCCTGGGCTCCGGCGACGTCGAGCTCTTCGCGGATGATGTTCTTGATCTTTTCGAGCGCGCGCACGGCCAGCGGCAGGAAGCTGTAGACGCCGGCGGCGCAGCGGCGGATGTAGCCGGCGCGGACCAGGAGTTGGTGGGACACGACCTCGGCGTCGTTGGGCGGCTCGCGGAGCGTCGGGATATGCAGGTTCGAAGCGCGCATGGGGTATACTCGGGGTTGCCGTGATGAGAAGCCGGGAACCACACCCGGGATCGGGCGCTTCTGGTACCCGTTTGCGGCGCTCAGGTCCAGTGGGCCGGCGCGGCGAACGGGGCGGATGCGTCCTGCGGAGCGCGCGTGACCGAACACGTCACCAACGAAGCTATCGATCTCGCCGCCAACGACGACGTGCAGCGCGACCAAACCGGCGCCTCTCGCAGCTCGTTGATGCGCGTTGAAGCGACGATGCGCGAGCTGGTCGGCACCCAGACCGAAGATCCCCTGATCCGCATTGTCCGCGAGCACCTCGATGCGGGCGGCAAACGGCTGCGTTCACGATTGGCGCTCGACGCCTCGGCGGCCCTCGACGCGCCCGAAGATGCCGCGATCGGGTGGGCGTGTGCTTGCGAGTTGCTGCACAACGCGTCGCTCATTCACGACGACATTCAAGATGGCGATACGCTCCGACGCGGGCGACCATCCGTTTGGTCCAATTATGGCGTGCCGCAAGCCATCAACGCCGGCGATTTGCTGTTGATGCTGACGACGCGCGCGGTGGCCGAGATGCCGGTCGACGCCGAATTGCGCGTCACGCTGACGCAGGTCCTGGTGCACGAGGCGACAGAGGCCGCTCGTGGGCAGGCGGCTGAGATCGCGCTGGTTCCCGTGCCGCCGCTGACGCTCTTGTTCGAGGCCTGGCGGGGGGTTGCGGCGCGAAAGACCGGCGGCTTCTTCGCCTTGCCCGTGCTCGGTTCAGTCCTCCTCGCCGGGCTCGACAAGCAGCGTGCCGAAGAGCTCGCGGGGCCGTTTCGGAGGTTGGGGATCTTGTTCCAGATGCGCGACGACGTGCGCGACTTATTCACCGACCATGGCAAAGCGCATCCCGGCACCGATCTGCGCCAGGGCCGGCTGAACGCGGTGTTGCTCGCCCATATGCGGCGCCACCCCGAAGATGTGCAGTGGCTGCTCGATATCCTGTGGACGGCGCCGGATCGCACCGATGAACGGTTGCTCGATCGGGCGATTTTCACGCTGCGGCGTGGCGACGGGATCCCGATGATCGCGCAGCACATCGAAAAGACGGCCGATCGCATCCGCAATGATGACAACCTTGCGGAGGAGCCGGAGCTGCACGCGCTCGCGATCGAGTTCGCGTCGGCCTGCCAGGAGGCGGTCGCCGTTCATGCGCGTGCGCAGACGTGAGCGCCAAGCAGACTTGAGCGCCCCGAAGCTGAGACCTCAGTCGCCAACCGGCGCGGCACCGTAGCCGGGGTAGGCGTTGAGGATCTGCATGACGAGGGCGACGCGTTCGAGCAGGTCGAGCTCGCGCGGAGCGATTTCACCGTCGGCCGCTGCGGCTTCGGCCAGGACTCTCTGCAGCTCGAGTCGCAAGGGGAGCGGAATCTTCGCGCTGATCAGTTCTGCGTCCGTGCCGATGTCGACGCGCTTGACGACCTGATCGCGCTGCGCTTCGGTCAGCCCCAAACGAGAGACCAGACGCTGAAAGAACGCGTCTTCCTCGGTCGTGACCTGAAAATCGGCGACGAGCAGCTGCCCGATGATCTCGAGGAACGCCTGGCGGACTTCGACGGACAGGCGCGGGTCGGACATGTCCATGGGTGCTCCTCGGGCGGGTGTGACCGACAAGATAGGCCGGCGGGAGGTCCTGCAACAAGGGTGGGCAACAAGGGTGGGTGCGGCTCGCTGCGATCGGGCTACTCGTGGACGCGTGGGTCAGCGGTGAGCCAGGGGCTCGCCATCGGTGGCGGCCCCCGAGCACGTCGCTGACGCGACGCGCCGGTTGGTTTCGGAGACGGCGGCAGCGGCGGCGGCCGATGACCGACTCGGGTGCAGATCGCGGATTGGCGGAGGTCGGAAGCGGCGGCAGCAGGGCGTTTGCTGACCGGAATCTCACCGTCGTTCCGTTAGGCGCGCCGAGGGCGTCCGCGAGGCCATTTTTCGAGGCTATATGCCCCTGTAGGTCACGTAGAGGCCGCTGGAGCGGTTTTGATGGTGGGGTGCGGTATCAAATCAATAGCGTCGAGCCGTGATCGGCCCGTAGAGACTATCTACGGGCCGACGGCCGTTTAGGAGCTTCCGCGCCACAGCCCCCAGGTCAACGCAGCAGCCCGGTCCAGCAACGCCAGTGCACGCTCGCCGGCCTGCTTGTCCACGGCGTTGACGCGCACCGCGATCCGCACGGCCGTTTTGGCTTCACGCGCCGATGCATAGGCGATCTGAAAGTACCGCTTCCGCTCACGCCCCCGCCGTCCGTTGCCCTCGCTGAGATTCAAAGCTGCCGACCCAGCAGCCCGAATCGCCTGGTCCTGGTACAGCCGCATCGCCGCCGGCACTTTCCGCATCAGCAGCGTAACCGCCACCGCCGCGTCCTCAGCAACTTGCAGCGCCACCAGCCGTTCACCGTCGCTGTACTGAGCAAGCCGTCCGCTGTCCTCGGTGTTGTTCTCGATGTTGTTGTCGTAGTCCGCCATGGGGCCCTCCGTTTGTTGGTTGAAGCTCCCCTTTCGCCATCGACCGTCGCACTTGTCAGGGTTCGCCGCAGGCGACCGTCGCCTTGCGCGACGGCTTGACCTTGACCAGTGTGGCGGTCGGTGGCAGCCCTCAGAGCTTCCGGCCAGCAAGCGACCCGCCTTCCATCCGCCCTTTCGCACCGCGCCACCGTCCCCGGCGCCTCCGGTCGAATCCCAATGAGCTCCTGTCCGACGCTCCCCGGCGCTATCCCCCCCTCTGAGTTCCGAAAACCCGCCATCCGCCATTTCCGAGTCCGCCATCGGCCGCGGCCGCCGACTCCGTCTCCGAACCAACCGGCACGACGCGTTAGCGGCGTGCTCGGGCACCATCACCGAAAGCGAGCCGAAGGCTCTCCGCTGAAAGACGGTGCGTTGCACCTTCCTCGGTTCCTCAGGCAGCCCGACTCAAACGATCCGCACCCAACAAGGGTGGGCAACAAGGGTGAGCAGCAGGTGGCCGGTATGCCCAGCTTGTTCGACCGCGCAAACGGTCACTGGCGTCGCTACTCGCGGTTGAGAAATGACTGCGTGAACATGCGGGACGACTTTCGCGGACGCCCGCCTCCCGTGCCCCACATTGTGGCCTGGACACGAAACCCGACGCGCCAGACCGGCACCTTGCGGCCCTTGGGTTTGCGCTTCTTGCGGAGCATCGATGCGAACACGCGGGCCGGAATCACCACCTTGAGGACGGTCGGCGCCTTGGCCTTTTGGACCGCGTAGAGCTTGGCAACCGTCTTGAATCCGCGGCGGTTCTTCAGGAGCACTTGAACCTGCCAATGGATTGGGCGGGCGTCGACTCCCTGCAACGTCACCGCGCACGTGATGTCGCCGAGCACGTTCCATTGGGCCCCCTCGGGCCCGCCGCCCGGCTTGCTCAGGTCGCCCTTGCCATCGGCGGTGCACGTGAAGCCGGTGATGGTGTTGAGCGCCTTGGCCTCAACCGACTGGGGAGCCAAGACGAACGTTGTGACGATGATGCCCGTCCAGATCGCGAATGGAATCGACCGGTTCTCGCTCAGCACTTGGATGGGTCTTGGCATGGATCGTCCTCGCGGGTGGTGGGCATCGCTCCGCGCTCATTCTATCTGAACGGCCAACTCAACCCCAACTCGCATCGGTGCGGGTCGCGGTCGTATTATTTCGGAACGATCGTTCAAAAACTTCTTGACTGTGCGTTCAACAACTCGTTACTGTCGGCGTCATGGCGAGGCCCCGCGAGTTTGATGAAGAGGACGTTGTTGCCCGGGCGATGCACGTGTTTTGGACCAAGGGCTACGACGCAACGTCGGTCCAGGACCTCGTCGACGCGACCGGCCTGAAGCGCGGCAGCCTCTACGGCGCGTTCGGCGACAAGCGGGGCCTGTTTCTGACGGCATTCGGCAACTACGCCGACGGGGGTTTGCGGCGGCTCAAGCAAGCGATCGATGGCCACGACGATCCGGTCGCTGGTGTGATCGCGTTTGTCGGCCTCGTGGCGGCACAGAGCAAACTCGCGGCCAACGGACAGGGCTGCATGGTTGCCAAGGCGTGCGGCGAGATGGCGGGGCGGGATCCGCAGGTCAAAGCGCTGATCGACGCCCATAACGAAGCAGTCATCGAGGCAATGGCCGACGCATTTGAGCGCGGGGTCGGGCGCGGCAGCTTCGCCTCGGGTCGAGACCCCCGGGCGGCGGCGGCTCATGTGCACTGCACGCTGCAAGGAATGGCGATGCTTGGCGCGGCTCACACGCCCGACGCACGCATCGACGAGATCACAACAGAGCTGGTGGCCGCCATCGGCCGGGGAGCAAAACAATGAACAACAGCGACAAGACAGCGGTGGTCACAGGCGCCAACTCAGGGCTTGGTTTTGAGGCAGCGGCGCAGCTCGCAGACCAGGGCTACGGCAAAGTGATCCTGGCGTGCCGCTCGATCGAAAAGGCGAACGCCGCGAAGGCGCAGCTTGTGCAACGCGTGGGCAAGGATGTGTTCGAAGGGTTGGTGATCGATACGTCCGAGCCCGCGAAGGGACGCCAGGCGGCGCAGGAATTGATCGGCCGCGGCGGAAAGATCGACTACCTGTTGCTCAACGCCGGCATGGGCGGCACGGACCTCAAGACCAACAGCGACGGCATCGACCTTGTTTACGCTTCGACCCTGGCCGGTCACCACGTGCTGACGATCGAGCTGCTCAACGGTGGGTTGCTTGCCGATGAGGCGCGCATAGTCATCGCCGGGTCCGAGGCGGCTCGCGGGGACATCACCGGTATGCCGATGAAGACGTCCAACTTCCGTGGGATCTCCGAGGCGAAGTACGGCGGGGACATGTTGGCGACGCTGATCGGGCTCGCGAAGGGTGAGGCGGAGAGCAAGTACGACTCCAACGTCGCGTACTCCAACGCCAAGGCGATGGTCGCGTGGTGGGCGGCCGCGTTGGCTCGCCGGCTGCCCGAGAAAATGGCCGTGTATGCGGTGTCGCCCGGAGCGGCCATGAGCACGGCTTTTGCGCGCAATATGCCGTGGGCGATGCGCGTGCTCCTGGTTCCCGTGATGCGGGTGATCGGTCCGGTGGTCGGCATGGACCAGCCGATCGACGTCGCCGCCCGCCGCTACCTCGACGTGGTTGCCGAGGGCGTGCAGGAGAGTGGGAGCTTCTTCGCTTCGCCTCCCAAGAAGGTCGTCGGCCCGCTCCAAAAGCAGCTGGGGCCCGACTATTTGCTCGACGAAGACCTGCAGGAAGCCGGTTGGGCCGCGGTCGTCGCCATGACCGGCAACGTGGAAGTTCAGGCCGTGGCATAGAACGGGCGCCCGGCACTGCCGCGTTCATGCCATATCGTTGACCTCGGCCACCCCGGGTGAGATCCTGTCGGCGACTCGCCAGGTAGCCCGCAAGTGCCCGATATACGCCAATTTTTCGGATGGAGATCGGCCTGCGCAAGAGGCCTTGTGGTGACGCTGGTCGCGGTCGGGCTGCTGCTCGGAACGACACCCGCTGAAGCCAAGCGGAAGAAGCGCAGGCGAGCACGGGCGACGAAGAAGGCCCATCGCGCCAAGAAGACCCATCGCGCCAAAAAGACCCATCGCGCCAAGAAGGCCCATCGCGCCAAGAAGACCCATCGCGCCAAGAAGACCCATCGCGCCAAGAAGACCCATCGCGCCAAGAAGATGCAGCCGAACAAGGCGGCGCCGCTCAAGGCTGCGGAGCTCGCCAAGACCGCGGATCGAATCGATCGGACGGGCAAGTTCGCGGAAGCGGCGGCGCTCTTTCTACGGGCACACAAGCACGTCCCCGGACACACCGAATACCTGTACCGCCACGCGCGGGCGTCGTGGCTGGCGGGAGATACGAAGACCGCGGTCGCGGCGCTGCAACAGGTCCTTTGGCACCACCCGATCTCCAAGTCGTTCAAGGGTCGTATCGAGCTCGAGCTCGCCCAGATCCACGCGGTTCATCTACGGAAGAAGGCCGACAAAGCCCGAATGGCGGCTGCGGCGCCACCCCCGATCGCGGAAGCCAGCGGCTCAACACCGACTGCTGGCGCGCCACGACGCATCGATCCGCGAGCCGCATACTCCGCGCGCGCAGCGCCCGCAATCGTGCACGGGTCAACCGCCTCGACCACGATGCCGACTGCAAAACCGAGCGGGACAGCCGGGCCATCGGCGAAGGTGGCGGCCGGCAAGACCACAACCATTCGCGGTACCAAGGCGATCCCGGCGGCGCCCGCCCAAGCGGCTAAGGGCAAGCAAAGGTGCGTGATCAAGCGCATCGTGATCGTCCGAGCTCCGCCCAACCCGGCAAAGTCGGCAAAGTCGGCAAAGTCAGCAAAGTCAGCAAAGTCGGCAAAGTCGGACAGAGCCAAAAAGCAGACCACCGCGAAGTCGCTCACCAAGACGGCTCCCAAACGTGCGACGAAGGCCGAGGTCGTCAAACCGGCACCGCGAGCACGCCCGCGATCGCCGGTGGTGCGCGCGCGTCCACGTAGTCCACTCCCGCTCCGTCACCGCCGGGTCGCCGGTCAACCCGCTTCGCCAGCCACATCCGTCCGCGCCTCTGCAGGCGGCAACCCGACCGCTGCAACGGCTTCGTTCGTCGTCGCGGGGGTGGCGTTGGTGGCCGGGGTGGTGCTCGCGCTCGCGGCCCAGGGAAAGGCAGACGAGCTGGCCAAATCGCGGCTGAGCGGCAGCGATGCGTTCGACTTGACCCGTATCGGCAAGCCTACCGCCGTCGACCAAACCAACGAGTCCATCACGCTTTGGAACGGCGCGATCGCGGCGGGCGTGGCGGGATTGGCGGCGACCGGCACCGGCGCCTGGCTGATGTCTGGAAGCAACGATAGTTCTGACGCCTCTTCGGAGCGTTCGAGGCGCACGCGGTGAGCGATCGAGTCATCGCGCCACTGCTGGCCATCGTCGTCTGCGCATCCTGCGGCGCGGTGACCGAAGACGACCTGGAGTTCGGCTGTCCAGACGGCTTTGTCCGCATCGGCGACCGCTGCGATCCCAAGCCGGACGGAGGCGCCACGGACGCGGCCGCGTGCGACGAGTGCGACGACAACAACACGTGCACCGACAACGACTGCAAACAGCCCGACGGAACGTGCGTCGGTCAGACCTTCGCGCCCTACAAACCATGCGACGACGGCAGCCCATGCTCGCTCGAAGACCGATGTGTCAGCGGCGTCTGCAAGGCCGGCAAGCTCAAGTGCGACGACGGCAACATCTGCACCGACGATGACTGCGACACCGCCGCAAACTGCTCGCACACACCCAAGGCCGGTCCCTGCAACGACGGCAGCGTGTGCACGAAGGGCGACTCCTGCACCGGCGGAAAGTGCGTCGGCGACAGCGCGCTCGACTGCGACGACGGCAACCCGTGCACCGACGACACCTGCCTGACGACCGAGGGCTGCCGCTCGACCCTCAACTCCGCGACATGCGACGACGGCGACAAGTGCACCAAGGACGATGGCTGCACCAAGGGCTCGTGCACCGGCACCAAGCTCGACTGCGACGACAAAAACCCGTGCACCACCGACGCGTGCGACAGCGCCAAGGGCTGTTTGCATGTCAACAACGCCACCCCCTGCAATCCGGGCTCCGCGTGCCTCGTCGGCGTCTGCAGCGGCGGCAAGTGTGGTGGCGGCAAGCCGATCAATTGCGACGACGGCAAACCATGCACAGCGGACGCCTGCGACCCCAAGACCGGCTGCCAGAACGTGCTCGTCAAGGGCGCCTGCGACGATGGCGACAAGTGCACCAAGGGCGAGACCTGCGCGACCGGCTCATGCGAGGGCGGCCAAGCTGTGGACTGCGACGACAAGAACCCGTGCACGACCGACTCGTGCGCCAAGGACAAGGGCTGCGGCTACAAGGCCGACAACAGCGCGGCGTGCGACGACAACAACCCCTGCACGCTCGAAGACCAGTGCCAGAACTCGTTTTGCGTCTACAAGAAACCGCGCAACTGCGACGACAAGAACTCCTGCACGATCGACTCATGCTCCAAGGCGGCGGGCGGCTGTGTGCACACCAAGCTGCACGGCGTGGGATGCCCCGACGATGGCGCGCCGTGCACGATCGACGAAAAGTGCGTCAATGGTGTCTGCATCGCGACGATCAAGGCGACATGCACCGACAACAACCCGTGCACCGACGACTCGTGCCACCCGCAGAAAGGCTGCCAGGTCGCGTTCAACAGCGCCGCTTGCGACGACGGCAACGGGTGTACGACCGCAGACACCTGCAAGGCCGGCAAATGTGTCGCCGGACCGGGCTGCGCGGCGCCCAAGAAATGCAGCGGGACGGGTAAAACCGCGGTGTGCAAGTAGTTGGTTCCCTTGAACAACCAGTCTTTGTGAACGTCTCGCCGGTTATCGAGCCGCGGGGCGGCACAGGGCAGTAGCGTGGGGCGAGAGCCCCAGGTTCCGGTCGGGTGTATTTGAGAGCCGCGACGCGGCGACAGGAGCGATCGCCAGCATCCTGCCGCCGCGTCGCGGCTCAATCAAAACGACCCTTCTTTCCTGGGGCTGGCGCCCCAGGCTACTGCATGTCGCCGCTCCGCGGCTGGCCGTGCCGCTTACTCGAGCACACGGCGAGCCCCCACCAGCAGGTTGGCGCTAACCCGCGCTAACCCCAATGCCGGTCACTTAGGGTGTAGAGGTTTGATTTACCGTTCAAATTCATGCGAGCGGCCGAAGCCCCGGGCCTGAAGCCGGGTTCGGTAAGTGACCAGCATTGGTTTTAATCCGGTCCAGGAACCTGTAGCGGATAGCGGATCTGTAGGCGCGAAGCGTCGACGGGCAGTAGCCTTGGGCGCCAGCCCAAGGGCTGTCGGTTCATCATCTTGAGGCGTGAAGCGCCGACAGGTCCTGCCGCCGCGTCAAAGCGGAGCCCCCGGGCCTTCAGCCGGGGTCGTTAAGTGACCGGCATTGGCGCTAACCCGGGCCAACCCCAATGACCGGCATTGGCGCTAACCCGCCTTTTCTCGCGACGTCAGTCGGTCTGACGTCCAATCTGCTGCGTCCTCGGGCGAGTGCTCGGTCTCGCCCCGGCAGCATCGCCCCGGCAAGCCGCCCCGTAGCCGCCTTGCCGCCCCAAAAGAAGAGCGGGGTCGCCCCGAAGGACAACCCCGCTCGCTAATCGTTAGCCGTTTCTCGATGCCGGCGGAGCGGCGGTGCTACCACGACTCGTAGGTGTCGTGCATGGCACGGAGCACCTCGAGCAGCGAGACACGGAATTGGTACTCGCTGAACAGGTAGTTGTTCTGCAACGTGCCAAGGTTGTTGAACTGGTCGAGTGCGCTCTGGGCGGCCTCGATGTTCATGCAACCCGGGTTGAGCAGGTCCTCGCTGACCTTCGGTGCCACGTAGATCTTGCCCGACAGCGGGTCGGTGAACGTGCACTTGGTCACACCCTTGGGGATGTCGATCTCGGTGTAGTGGCCCTCGAGGAAGATGCGGCTCGTGTCCATGTAGCTGCGGTCGTAACCACGGGTGGTCATCGCCATACCGTAGAGGTTGCCGAGCAGCGGCATACGGAAGCGGCTCGACGGGAAGGTCGGGCGCGCATCGGGGAAGAGGTAGTACTTGCGGCAGCCAACCTGCTTGTCAGCCGGGACCTTCGCGAAGTCTTCGCAGGCCTTGGCGCACGCTTCACCGGTACCACCGACGAGGTGACGCGGCTCGAGCGTATCGGGCTTGCCGCTGCCGCCGCCGTTGAGGACGCACCAGCCGTAGTGATCGCTGTTCTCGGTGCCGACACCCGACAGCAGGTTCAGGATCTTCTTGGGGAAGAGGGTGAACGGGCTGGCCAGGTAGCGACGCGCGTCTTCGAACTGGTTGACCTTGAAGTACCAGAGCGACGGCGTGGGATCAGCGAGCATGACGAAGGCCCACAGGCGGTCGTAAATCTGACCACCGCTGACCGGACGGCCTGAGTAACCGGCGAAGTCCCAGCCTCCGTACAGGCGACGTGCGCCGTCGGTCTCGAGAATCAGCTGACAGTCGGTGAGGCTGCTCTGCTCGCGATCGTCGTACGGTTCAAAGCGCTTACGCAGCGAGTTGTAGCAGTAGTAACCGGGTGCCGGGCGGCCGATGACCTGCCCGAGCTTGTTGGTCGTCTCGGCCGCCGCGAGCGCGCCCGACAGACCACCGTTGGGGTCCTGGTCGTACTCGGTGCCGAACTTCTTCTTCCACCAATCGCCCTTGCTGTAGTGGTCCATCTGGACGGTGAACCATTCAAGCTGGCGACGAGCACCGGCGAAGTAGCTGTAAACGCGACCCGAGTAGTTGTTGGGGTGGAACGTCACGCTGTCGCCAGCGTAGCCGTAGAAGTACCAGTACTGCTCGTAGTTATCGAGGTAGTTGCGGGCGATTTCCAACTCGTCGGCGCCCTCGTCCCACGTCGAGCAGGTCGGCGTGCGGCGGTTGTACTCGTCGGAGCAGAAGCGGTAGGGCACCTCAACTTCGTCGAGCGTCTTGCAGTACTTGTCCGAGCCGAACTTGGCGCACTCGCCGACACCACCGCAGTCCGCGACGGTCTCGCACCTCTTGCCCTTGAAGAGCTTCCAGTCGACGTTGCGGCGGTCGTACATGTTCTTGACGTTGCCGAAGTACTTGGGAAGCGACGAGTAGTGAAGCTTGCGCGTCAGGCGGTTCATGACGTCGTTGCCGAGGTGCTTGACCTCCTGGGCGCCGGGCGAGGTGTCCGACGGCTCCGCGAGGAAATCCTGCGCCGCGGGCAGGCCCTTCTTGGGCGACTTGGTCAGGTCCGGCGGGTTGTTGAAGACCTCGACCATGTTGCCGTAGGCGAACTTGATGGCCGCGTGATCGTAGTGGCCCAGGCCCGCGAAGCGACCGTTGAACTTGGCGGTGTAGTCCATGACCGACGCGAGCATCTTCTCGCGGATGTTGGCCTTGGCCTGCGCGGGGGTGTCGCGCTGCCATGGGTTGACGACGTCGCCGTTGGTGTCCGTCTTGGCCGACCAGTATTCCTGGTGGAAGTTGAGCGTATCGGTGCTCGCCTCGAAGTTGTGGCGCAGGCCGAGCGTGTGGCCGAGCTCGTGCAGCTGAGTGCCCTCGTAGATGCGTGCCCACAGCTCCTGCTTGATGCCGGGGCGGAGCGACTCGACGATCTTGCGGCCGATCTGCTGCGTCTTGGTGACGATGGTGTCGTTGGTGTCGGTGTACAGCGGGCTGGGCAGGAACTTGTTGGGCTCGGCGAACGGGCTGCCACCACGCGCGGTGTTCACCGCGACGCGCAGTCGCTGCATCATGACCTGGCTGCTGCACTGAACCCACTGGGTCTTGTCGCCGATCTTCTTGCAGACCTTGCCCTTCTGGTCGCCCGTGGCCTGCCACTCACCGGCGGTGGCGCAGTCGCCCTTGTCGGCGGCTTCGGTGGTGGAGAGCAGCTTGTCCCAGTTGAAGACCAGCTCTTCCTTGCTCGTCGCGAACGCCTTGCAGAAGGCCTCGTCGAACTTGGTGCCGTACTGCTTGGCGAGACCGAGGATCGCGGTATCGGCGAACTCGGCGAGATAGATGTTGCGCTGAGCGAGGTCGCGCTTGACCTTCTCGCGCTTGTTCATCCCCGCGATGTGACCCCAGGTGGCGAGGCTCATCTGCTTGACGGCGCTCTCGTCGAGCTCAACCGCGCCGCCCTTCTTGACACGCGGGTCCTTGAAGATGCCCTGCACCCAGTTGGTGTTGTCCATCGCGATGAGCTTGGCTTCCAGCGCCTTGTTGGTGCGGATCGCCGCCATACGGTTGGCGCCCCAGGTGGTGGCGTCGTCGGCGTGCATCACGCCGCTGGTCTTCAAGTTGGCGCGAACCTGCGGGTCGATCATGTTCTTGACGTAGGCCTGCGCCGCCTTGGTCGACGTCGGGCCGCTCTGGCCGTAGCGCTTGAGGGCCTGCGCCTTGAGCAGGAACTTGCGCTCGGACTGCCGCTTGATGTCGTTGAAGTCCTTGATGCCCGCGGCGAACTCGATCGTGCGCATCGCAGCTTCGGCGCCGCGCTTCATGGCCGCCGTGTAGCTGTGCGCGAAGCCGGCGATCGTCTCACCGGTCAGCGGGTCAGCAGCGGTCGGGCCGTAGCCGTACAGGCCGATCTGAATCGGGTTGGGGACGGCGTGCAACGTCGAGTAACGCAGGTCACCGAACTGGTGGACCGTGTCCATGTTGCGGCAGAACTTCGCGCCAATGTCGGTGCCGGAGTAGTGGGCAACCCAACCTTCGGCGTGCTTGAAGCCCGCGGCGATCGCCGACTTGGCCATCGCGTCGCTGTTCTCGCAGAGCACGTACATCGGATGCTTGGGCCAGTTGTCCTTCATGCACTTTTCGTAGTCAGCGCCCTTCTTCGTGCCGCAGCCGCCCTTGTGGTAGGCGACGACCTCTTCGAACGGCTCGCTCCAGGCTTGCGCCATCCGCACGGCGGCCTGCACCAGCTCGCGCGGGTGCGTTTCGTTGAGGTAGTACACGATGGGCGTCGGGCTCATCTTGCTGTAGTCGAAGTCGCCTGACCACGTCTCATTGCCGTCCTTATCCTTGACCATCTTCTTGACGTAGCGGTCCCAGATGCGGTGCTGGTTGGCGCGGCGGATGGCGCCCGAGTAGGTGTTGCCGTACTCGGTGCTGTAGGTGCGACGCTCGGCGCGGAAGTAGCCGAATTTCTCAAGCTCGACGTCATCGAGGTCGCGCGGTACGAACTTGCGGTTGTCGCCTTCCTTGAACTGCGGGACCTGCAGGAAGAATTGGCGCTGCTTCACTTCCTCGCTGATGCAGTCGTAAATGCCGCCGCTGTACCACGGGTAGAACAGGCAGATCGGCAGCGAGTCACCCCACCAGCCTTTCACGTTGATCGACGGCGCCTTGGCGATCAGGCGGTACGCGAACGTGATGTAGGTCTGCGGAACGTCGTCGCCAAAGCGGTAGTCTGTGCCCACCTCGAAGCCTTCACCCTCGGGGGCGCCGTCGCCTTCGAAGATCACCTCACCGTCGAGGCCCGACGGGTTGGTCTCACGCGCTTCCCAGCCAGCACCCCAACTGATGCGGGCAAACTCGCGCTGATACCATTCCCGGTCGGTGGTGTTCTCGGACAGGACGTTGTTCTTCTCGCCCGACGCGGCGCTGTAGCCGCGCAGGATGTCGAAGTGGCTGGTGATCGGGTAGATGAACACCGGCGCGCCGCGGTAGACGTAGCGGATGCTTTCCATCACGCATCTGCCCGTGTTGTCCGACTCACCGTACAGCTTCGGGTTGGCCGGGTTGGCGCACCACGCGCCGTCCATGCAGTCGGTCTTCTCGGTCTTTGTCGTGCAGGGAACGGTCATGCCGTCCTGTAGAACCGCGCGCTTGAGGACGTTGCCGTCCTTGTCCTTCATCGGCTCGTCGGCGTCGGATTTTTGCGCGTAGACCTCCGAGCCCGCGATGAACTCGTAGGTCTTGTAGAAGAAGAGCGAATTCTCCTGGAACTGGAAGACGCCGCGGACGGTGCCGCCCATCGCGCCCGGGAAGGTGCTCGCTGTCGTGAACTGCGTCTTGACGACGGTCCCGTGGGCGTAGAATTCCTTGCCGAGCAGGTCCGCCTTCTTGACGTAGTTGGGCTGGACCCGGTTGATGTCCTCGAGATCCTGCGCGCAACCGACGGCTGCGAACGCGGCGAGGGCAATTAGGGCTGGGAGGCGAATGGCTTTCATGGCCGTGTCTCGCATGTTGGTGTGCTGGGTAAAGGTCTTGCTGCGGTCGTAAAGCATGTTCATCGTCAAACTCCCTTACGCGCCGATCGAGCCGTAGAGGGCGTACAGGCGACGGAAGTAGTCGAGAATCTCGAGCTCTTGCTTCATCCGGTCGTAGATCTTCAGCTTCTCGGTGCCCTTGGCGAGCTGCCACTGCTGCTTGAGCTCGTTGAGCTTCTTGACGATGTAGTGCGTCGGCGAGAAGAAAGTCTGGCTGTAGTTGGGCCGCGGCGCGACGTAGGTCTTCTTGCCGATCGGGTCGAAGTACTCGTCGACGCAAACCGCAGGCGGCGTGCCACCACCGTTGGGCGGCGTGGCGCTGCCGCAGTTGACCAGGCCGGACGTGCCGAACTTGTGGGAGCCGCCGCTACCCTTGAGCCAGACGGCCATGCCGTCGGTGTAGCTCGGGTCGAAGCCGGCGGGCAGGTTGACGATGGCCATCGTCGCCGCCCACAGACGCAGCGTAAGGTTGTTGATGCTTGGAGGCACGCGCGCCTTGGTCGGGTTGACCGGCGTGAAGGGATCGCGCGGCTCGTAGCTGAGCTTGCCGCCCGTGCCCGACTTGACGTAGCCGCCGATGTGCTCGACTGAGCCTGCCGCGACGCCGCCGAGGATCTCCGAGAGCTCCTTGGGGTAGAGGGTGTTGAAGCCGATGGCTGTGCCGCGGAACAGCGGCAGCTGCTCACCAACGAAGTCGGTCAAGAAGCTCGCCGAGGAGTTCACCATCGACAGGATGGCGCTGATCTTCTCCCACATCGAGCCGATCCACAGCGGGTGCAGCGCGTAGTAGTAGCCGTTGTCGGTCGCGAACGTCGTGTACGGCAGCTTGCCAACGCCGATCGGGACATCCAGCTGGCTGCCCTTGGCACCCTCGGTGAAGCTGATATTGGTGTAGACGTTGTTCTTCGAATCGAACGCGTACGAACCGGGCGCCGGCGACGTGAGGATGGCCGTGAGCGAGCGGAACGCCATCTCGGACGCCTCGCGCAGACCCTTCATGTACATCGGGTGGTTGTCGTAGAAGGGGAAGAACGAGTAGATGCGGAAGATGTTGTTGTAGACAGCGTAGTAGCGAGCGGCCGCCATGATCGGCAGGAGCCAGCGGCTGCTGATGCGCGCCATGTAGCTGTTGGGAGAGCCGCCGTAGCCAAAGAACAGGCGGTCGCGCTTGAACGCGTCGTAGATGTAGTACTCCCGCATGTGCTGCTGGGCGTGGTAGACGATCTCCTGCATGTGGGCGCCGGTGTCGAAATAGTAGCAAGCCAGCGAGCCGCCACGGTATTCGTCGCTGCAGTACTTGTAAGGCACCTCGAAGTAGGTCTGGTCGTAGACGCTGCGGCCGTACTTGCCGGCGACATCGGGCTCGGATTGCACCAAGAAGGTCGGCACCGAGTCACGCTTGAGCAGGTACTTGGGCGGCATCCAGTTGTTCAGGTACATGAACGGGTGGGTGATGGACCCCGCGAACCGCCAGCCGCTGGTGCGGATACGCCACGCTGATCCCTGCGGCGTGCCGGCGACCTTGGCGTACTTCTCGAGCTGACGGCGCGAGAAGCTCATATCGGCGAAGACCTCCGTCATGCGACCGTAGCCGTACTTGATGGCCGCGACGTCGTACTTGCCGAGGCCTTCGAAGTCGGCGTTGATCTTCTGGCCGTAGTCCATAATCGAGCTGTACTGGTACTCGGTGCGGCGCTTCTCAATCTCGGCCTTGGTCGGCGCCGGACGCGGCATGAATTTCTTCATGCCCTGGGTCTTGGTCGAGACGAGCAGCGTCGTGCGCGCCTTGCCGGTCAGCTGGTTGACGCAGGTGCCGCTGCAGATTTCGCCGCTCTGGCAGTCGTCGTTGGCCTTGCACCCGATCTTGGCGCCGCACCAGCCGTCCGCGCGACAGATGCCGCCGGCCGATTCGCAGTCCTTGTCACCGGCGCACTCAAAGTAGCTGTCGACGGTGCCCGTGCACTGGCCGAGCTTGGTGCCGTTGGTGTCCACGCAGCTGTTGCTGCCGCAGGTGTAGCCGCTGGGGCATTCGCTGTCGTTGGAGCACTGCAGGTACTTGCAAGTCTCGCCGAGCGTCTGCTCGCACAGGTCGTTGGCGACAACCGAACCGAACTGGGTCTTGATCGACGCGCAGTAGACCGGCTCCTTCTCACGAATCTCGTAGTAGGGGTCGAAGTAGTTGAGCACGTCAGCGGACCCCGCGAAGTTGTGGCGCAGGCCGAAGGTGTGGCCGAGTTCGTGCTCGAGGACGCCGCGGTAGATGGCGTTTTGCATGGCGATGCGGAGCGCGGCGCCCTTGTAGCAGGACTGGTTGCCGATGTTGTCGGCGGGCACCTCGGTGGGCTCCTGGCCCTTGGCGCACTTCAAGCGCTTGGCCAGACCGATGAGCGCCGGGTCGACAAAGTCGCGGGCGTAGATGTTGTGGATGCCGAGGAACTGCATCCGCTTCTTCTCGTCGATCCTGCTGACGGTCGGCGACGCCCACTTCACGGGGGAAGCCTGCGCGAGGATCTTGTCGTCGAGCGGATCGCCGGGCTGGTAGTCGCCACCGGTGAGGGCCAGCGCCATCTCGTCGTTGACGAGCGCGCGCTCGAGCGAGGTGCCCTTGAGCTTGTCCCAGCGGGCCTTGACCTCGTTCATATCGAAGCTTGTGTTCTCGTTGAAGAACTTCTCGGCGAGCTTCTTGGGGTTGGCCAGCTCGTGCATCTCCTTTTCGGCGGCGGCGAGCTCCTGCGGGGTCGCACCCTTGAAGAACTTCTGCAGCTGCTCGTCGTCGAGGCGGCCGAAGATCTCCTTGCGGATGTCCTTGGTAGCGCGCTTCTTGGCGCCGTCGACCGTGAAGTAGTTCGCGTCGCGCTGCGGCTGATTCTCAGCGCCGGGGGCATGACCACCTGAGCCGTTACCGCTCTTGGCAGCGCCGAATTCGGTGTGGTCGCCGGGGGTCGCGAACGCCTTGAGGTAGCTCTTGATGTATTTGCCGGTGATCAGCGAGTCGACGTTCAGGTCGCCGTTGAGCAGGTCAACGAGGTCCTTGCCGTACTGGCCGTAGGTCGTGAGCGCGGCGCCGTAGATGTGGGCAACGCCCCACCAGAGCTGTCCGGTGTCCGGGTCGGCGGCCGACGGACCGTAGCCGAGCGGGCTGGACGCGTGCGGGTTGGTGACCCAATAGATGTAGTTGTAGCGCGTGTCGCCGAGGCCCTTGGCGGCGTCGGGCGCGACGACGAACTTCTTGCAGGGGTTGATGTCGTTGCCGGCCAGGTCGGTCGTCCAGTAACGGCAGTCGTTGATCGCCTTGGCGCGGGTCTCCTTGTCACCGCAAGCGGCCGGGCTCTCTTTGCCCGAGTACTTGTTGGTGCAGACCACGAACAGGTGCGGCAGCTCCTTGTCGCGGATCTCGAGGCGGCGCTGGCGATCCTTGGCGGTGAGCGTCTGCGCCCAGCCGGCGCAGATGCCGCGGCCGTCGATCTGCAGGCACGAAACGTCGGAGCGCTGACCGGGCTTGATGAAGACCGCGTGAATCGTGTTGGCGGTGTGGTGGATGTAGTCGGTGAAGTTGCCGTACTCGACCGGCCCCTTCTCGCGGACGCCGTTAATGCCGACTTCCAGCGGGATGCCGGTCGACACGTTGGTCGTGCCAGCCACGTTCTTCTTCTTGCCGATGTTGATGGCGTGGAACGCGCGGACGCCTTCCTTGGTGAGCTGGCTCTGCGTGATGGCGACCTGATCGCCGCCGAAGTAGACGACCCAGTGCACGCGGTTCTTGCGCAGCTCGGCGTTGACGAGGGTCGCGGTCTTGCCACCGGCGGTGACCGTGAGGTTCATGCGGCCGCTGACTTCGCCCTTGGGAACCTTGCCCGCGTACTTGTGGCCGTCGACCTTGCCGGCCTTGAACTCGGCGTCGGGGATGGTGAGCGAGCCGACCTTGAGGGTGGCCTTGCCCGAACCCGGGGATGCGTTGACGAACATGATGTATGCGTCGCCGCCGATCTTCTCGCGGGTGTTGATCTCGTCGATGGCGATGATGACGCCCTTCTCGGTGCCGATGGCGAGGGAGTTGGCGTCCTCGGCGGCCTTGACATCGGCCTGCGCGACGGCGTGCGTGCCGCAGTCTGTGTGGGTGTTGCAGAAACGCTGACCGAACAGGCCGTTGGCCGACTCGAAGCCCTTGATCGCGCGCTCTTTGCCGTCCTCGCCCTTGACCTTGTCCTGACCCCATTTCTCTTCCCAGAAGTACAGCCATGAGACCGTCTCCTGGAAGACCTTGCTCCAGTTCTCGCCAACCTGATAGACGGCCGCGACCGTGTGCTTCTCGCGCGGGTGGTCGGCGGAGAGGTGGTAGACGATCGGGCGCAGACCACGCTTGGTGTACTCGATGGGGTGGCCGATCGAGCAGACGCCGGTCACGAACCAGTCTTCCTGGTCGCAAACCGCCGGTGCGGTGCAGTCGTAGTTGGTGGTGCACGACTTGGTGTTGCCGCTCGCGTCCTTGGCGGGCGAGAAGGTCTTGGACTTCTGCCACAGGTTCCAGACCTGCGCCTTGTAGTCCTGGCCTGTGTACGTGAGGCCATAGTCCTCGGTGAACGTGTGGCGCGTGCTCAGGAAGAAGCCGAACTTATCGGCGTCGGGCTCGTTGTGGTAGTCGCGGATCTCGTAGTCGTTGATGCTGCGCGGATCGGCGCGGCGGAACGACAGGCGCACGTCCATGACGCCACCAGCGCAGTCACCGAACGCCAGCGAGTACGTCGAGCAGAAGCCGGTGGTGCCCGGGTTCACGTAGAGACGACGCGTGTAGTGGAAGTAGTTGGCCGCCTTGCCCTTGATGGGGTCGCCGCTCTCGTCGCGCGGGTACTCCATGAAGAAGCGGTTGGGGTCGTTCTCTTCGTGCTCCTGCACGTAATGTTGACCTGTCGACGCGGCGATGCTGCCGAGCGAGCCGCCGCCCTGTGGAAAGAAGAACTCTTTTTGGCTGTTGCTGTCCCAGTCGACACGGAAGTGCTTGCGCTGCCACCAGGGTTTGTCGGTGGTGTTTTCAACCTTGACGTTGCCCTGCGCGCCGGTCGAGGTGGAGTACTCGCGGATCACGTCAAAGTGGCTGTCGATGTGCCAGGTCGCCACCGGGTTGCCGACGTACACCTCGACGAAGGTGTCCTGCTTGCCGGCGTCCCAGTAGTTGCGGATCTTCTTCTTGTGCCACTTGGCGGCGCCGCCCTTCACCTTCTCGGTGATCGGGTAGGCGACGAGGTGGTCTTCCTGCACGTCGAAGATGACCTTGCCGGTGTCGCTGTCAAAGTGAGTCTGGCCGACGAAGCCCCAACTGGCGTTGTTGGGCATGTCGGTGATCACGCCGAGGCGGTACCAGACGCCGTGAAAGTCCGCCTTGGACAAGACGTTGGCCTGCGTGCGGTCGATCTCGCCGAGCTGCTCAACACAGCCGTTGAGGCTGAATGTGGCGCCGAGCACGAGGACGGTGGCGAGCGCGGCGCGGCGGGCGAGGGAGGTTGTGCGCATCATGGGTGACTCCATTTGAGTCGAGAACGGTGGTTCAGAAAGTGCGTTCAGTGGTGTGTTGTCGGCCTAGAAGTTCTTCAAAAGCGAGAGGCCAAACGACGTGATGTTGTCGCTGGCGTTACGGAATTCGAGGAACGGCAGTCGAAGCGATTGGTTGTCCGCCGACCACGGCGTGGTGAATGTCGCGGTGTTGGCCGAGATCATGTAGCCGCCGCCGAGCGAGTAGAGCGCGGCGATCTGACCCCAGGCGAGATCGAGACGGCCGCGACCACCTTTGGCGTGCGGGCTGCTGTATTCATCGAGGGGAGCGTCGTAGTAGCGGAACTGGTTGATCAGCAAGTAAACAATCTGGAACGACAGCTTCGTGCCGGTGTTGATCGAGGCGATGAACAGGTTGCGGAACGCGTAGCTGGGGTTGTTGAAGCGGGTGGCGACCAGCGAGGATCCGACCTGCTCTTCGCCACCGGGGCGCGCGAGCGGCGTGGTGTTCAGCTCGTCGTAGTTGACGACGGCGTTGCTGTACTTGTGAAAGTTCTTATCAAAGCGCACCTGGTAGATAAACGAGAACGGGCCGATGCCGCCCTTGTTGAACGTCAGGGCCGCGCCGACCGTCGCCTGGCGGGTCTGGTGCTGGGCGATCTTGCTCGTCGGCAGATGCAGCCGAAGGATGCCCTGGACGCCGATGCCGCCGGGCAGCTTGAGGGGACGACCCGAGTCGCCGGCAGCGAGGGAAGGGTTGAGGGCAATAGCAGCTTTCTCGGCCGCCGTCAGCTCCTTCTTCCTGCCGCCCGCGACCATCGGTCGGTAGGCGAGTATGAGCATCGTGTCGCCGAGCGTGGTGTTGCGCTTGCGAGCCGCGAAGGGGTCCTCGGCGAAGTCGACGAGCGTCTTGTTGATCGACTGCAGGACGTTGAGCCGGAGGCCGCCGCCCAGACCCGCGCCGAAGAACAGCGACATCGACGACGTCACCGACGGGCGGTTCTGCTCGCCCGAGACGAACGTACCGGCACCAGCCGAAACGCCCATCGAGACCTGGCCGCCGATGGGCCATTTGCGGGGCTTGGTTTTCTTGACCGAGGCGCTGGCGGCTTCGGTGACGGCTGCTGGGGCCGCCATGCCGACGATCGCCAATGCCGCAAGCGCGATTGAGACGCGGCGGCTGCGAGGTCGGGATGGGTGACGGAGCATCATGTTCCCTTCGATCGGATTCCTGCGCGGGTCACCCCGCGGCAACAGCGTTTCGTCGTTCTGCGTTTTCCCGTTGAAAATTCAGCAGTTAGACGCAGTTGGGCCGAAAAGCGAACGGAACCTAGCACGGTGCAGGGGGGGCGGCAAGACGCAAGTGCGCACTGAAACGGCCAAGGGAGCCCCTTTTCGCGTTTACGCGGGGTCCTCAAACCGATGTGGCGAGGCATTGCACGAATGCAAGTCGGTCCAAATGACCGACTTGCATGAAGCGTTGCCTGGGGACTGCGCACCGCAAGCGGAGCTGCGCGGCCTGTCGTGCCACAAGCGGCGACGACGCCTTGCCGGCCATTTGAGCCACAAGCGAGCGTGCTTGTGTTCGCCGGATCGATGCGGCACGGTCGCTCGGATGGATGACGCGACGTTCAATCGGCGGGAGAAGCTGCAGCGGGTTCCGGCCCTGGGGTGTGGGCTCTACCGCACGCAGATCGCGCTCGGCGGATTGGAAGAGACGATCGCGGCTCACCAACTCGTGCTGCTGCACGACCACCGACCCGAGGAATTCCCGACCGTCGCGCTGCCGACCCATTGCGAGCACAACAAGTGGTGGTTCGCTGAGCCCGGCGTCGCCGCTGAAGACGCCGACTTCCTTGAGGCGCTCGTGCCGCTGCCCGACGAGGGCTACTACGTCGTGATGCGCGATCTGCCATTATCCGACGATCCCGACGACATCCTGCGGCTCGATACGCTCGTGATGCTCGGCTACGACCGAACCGGTAACCCGATCTTATACCCGGGCCGGTTCGAGCCGCTGAAGATCGAGTTCGCACAGACGGGCTACCGTTTCGAAGGAACGGACGTGCTGATGGCCCTTGAGCTGGCCAACTTCGCCGAACCCGAAGCGCCCGGCGATCGCGCGATCCACTAACCAAGATCGATCGAATCGGCGCTTCGCGCGTCTCTATGAAGGCGCCCGCGTGGGCGTGCACACGTATTTTTACTGTGGTACGGTCGCGTCGCCGCGGCGGCACCGCTTTGTTGGCCCGAACCCACGGCTCAACCCCCCACCCACGGCTCAAAACGGGGCCTTATCGTCGTCGACCCATTGAGAATCGACGCCGTGTCTACCGTCACCACGAGCTTAACGTCAGAGCCCGGAGGAAAGCGACGTGCGTTTCACCTGCCCGAGCTGCAACAGTTCATATCGGTTGTCGCGCGATCGTCTCGGCACCAGCGGCATGGCCAAGATCAAGTGCCCGTCATGCAAGACGCTGGTACGGGTCCGCGTCGGCGACGACGGCAAATTAACGGCGAAGGTCTACCAGCCAAGTGGCGCGGTAGCTCCGATGCAGGTCAAGGCGCCGGCCGCCAAGAAAGCGGCACCTTCGCCGGCTCGAGCCACGCAGCCCCGCACCGCTGATCCGGCCCCGGCTGGCGACGGCGAACCGGCCATCTGGCATATCGCGATCGATCGCAAGGCCGAAGGTCCGCTGCCCTTGAGCAGAATCCGCGAGCTGCTCACGCAGGGCCGCATCAACGCCAACTCGCTGGCCTGGCGCAAAGGACAGGACGGTTGGAAGAAGCTGCGGGAGATCAGCGCACTCGCCAAGCTCCTGCACGAGGGCGACGGCAAGCCGCAAGCCGCTGGCGAGATCAAGACGACGCTCAAGACCGGCGCGGCGCACATGCCTGCCGACGATGAAGCGACCGTCATGCAGGAGATCGTGACCGACGAACAGCTCGCCCGCACCGGTTCGCCCCAAGACGGCGCAGACGACGATGCGACCGTGATGCAAGACGTGGTGCGCCTGCCCGGTGAACGCAGCGACAACCGTCTGTCCCGCAAGACCGGTGGTCAGCGGAAAACCAGCGGTCGTTCGCGCCGCAAAGGCCGCAAGTCGGGCGCCGCGACGCAAGCTGAAGAGGCCGCCCAGGCGCGTACCCTCAAGCCCGGCCGCAAGCAGTCAAGCCGCTCGACTGGGGCGCGGCTGCCCAACAAGTCCAACGTCAGCAACAAGCCCGAGGCCCCCAAAGTCAAGATCGGCAAGCCGGTCAAAGCGGCCACACCCGCGAAGGCCGCCAAGCCAGAAAAGGCGAACAAGACGGCGGCGAACAAGACGGCGGCGAAAAAACCCCTGCCCAGCGGCGAAAAGCCACAAGCGGGCAACGCAGCGGGCGCCCAGGCGTTCTTCGAAACCGGCGAGATGCTCAACCAGGATTTCGAGCTGCAAATGCCGGATCCGAACAAGCACAAGCCGACCAAGGAGGAATACCAGAACCTGCTGCAAGAGTTCTCGGTCATGTTCCGCCTCGACAAGCGGAGCAAACGCCAGAAAGTGATGATTACGGTCGTCTTGGCGAGCCTGCTCATCGGCGTCATCGCGTTCGGTGTGGTGCTCTACTTGCAGGGCGAACAGCGCAAGTCCTTGCTGCGCGACTCCAAGACGATCCTCGCCGTGTTCGCGTTGCCCTATCAGAACAGCGCCGACTTCGACCTCACGCCCGAAGATGAGGTCGCCGAGGGCAGCGCCATTCGCAAGAAGAAGACCGTCTCGATCCTGGCCAGCGAGCTGTTGACCAAGAACAAGAAGCGCATCGTCGCGGCCCGCATCGCCCGCAAGCGGAGCAAGTCCGGCGCGGTTGCAGGCGGTGGCTATATCCAAAAGCGCAAGCTCACCAAGGCCCAGATCGCCGCGGCGGAAGCGGCCAAGAAAGCGGCGCTCGCTGCTGCGCTCGGCGGTGGCTGGGGCGGTAAACGCGAGAAGGTTCGACGTCCGGCGCTCGGTGGCGGCGCCAATGTCAGCGCCAAGAAGCTGCGCAAGACCTGCGCTGCCAAGTTGCCCAACCTCAAGGGCTGTGCTGAATCGATCGCTGGGGGTGCCCCGTTCAAGGCGAAGCTGCACATCTCCGAGATGGGGCAGATCCACCGCGTGACCTGCAAGGTCGGGGGCAAGACTAATTCCAAGCTCAGCGCGTGCGCGGCGAAGGCATTTTCACGGGTCAACTTCGGCCCGCAGAAATCCGCGTCGACGTTCACCTGCGGGGTGGGAGCGGGCTAGCAGCCCGCACTTGTCGTCAAAGCGCGGAGGCAATTCGAATGGCTGACCGTTTCGTCCGATGGATTGCAGCGGCGATAGCGCTGCTGGCTGTTAGCGCTTTTGCCGGGACCGCGCTCGGTCAAGAGGTCAAGACGTCGCTGACGGTGCTTGGCTTTGACAAAGATTACGAGAACATGCTCGTGAAGATCGACGACAACAACGTCGGTCTCGCGCTCCGTCTCTATTCGATGGAGACCGGCAAACCGGCCAAGAGGTCGCGGCTGATCGAGTACATGCGCGGCCAGGAAGTGCAGACGATCAAGCGCGCCAAGCGCAAGTACAAGATCAAGGACCCCGGCCACGAGTCGATGAAGGACAAGAAGGAGAAGCTCGCGTTCTTCAGCGTCGAAAAGGGCGACAACTGCGTCATCGCCGTCACCGACTACAAGAAGCTCGGCAAAATCGCGGATGTGAAGCTCAAGGTCGACAAGGAATCCAAGGAAAAGCCGCCGCCCAAGGCCAAGGGGATCCTCAAGTCCGTGCACTGGTCATCGGACTGGAAGTACATGGTCCTGATCGTCAACCAGAAGCTCAAGGGATCGTTCATCAGCGAACGCGACGAGCTGTACCCGATGCGTTTTCGCAAGCGGAAGATCCGCTGGGTCGAGCCCGAAGAGAAGAAGGAAGAGAAGGAAGAGGAAGAGGACGAGCCGTGGTACAAATTCTGGTAGCGGCGCCGTAGCTCATTCGTGCGGCCCGCGCATCCCTGACCACCGTGACCAATCTCGACCTTCTCAAGCGCTATTGGGCGTATGCGCGCGACGATGCCCGGTGGCTGGTTGTCGGCTTCATCGCGATGCCGCTGATGGCCGCCGCGGGGTTGCTGCAGCCCTACCTCATCAAGGAGGCGATCGACGGGCCGATCCAGCACGCGATGGACAAGACACCCGTGGGCGGGGGCTTCTATCCGCTGTGGGTCATCGCGAGCGTCTTTCTCGTCGCTGGAGTCGCCGAATACCTGCTCCGTGGCGCGCAGATGTATGCCCTGCAGCTGCTCGGCTACAAGTCGCTGCAACGGCTGCGGCGCGCCATCTATGAACACGTTCTGCGCCAGGGCCTCGGCTTCTTCGACAAGAGGGCGACCGGCTCGCTGCTGGCGCGGTCAACCAACGACGTGGAGTCGCTCGGCGAGGTGCTGACCCACGGCATCGTCGGCATCTTCGGCGACGTCATCACCATCCTGAGCATCGTCGGCACGATGGTCGCGCTCGACGTGAAACTGACGGCCGTTTCGATGCTGGTCGCGCCGTTCATCGTGCTCATCGTCAATTTCTTCCGCGGCCGCCTGCGCCTTCACAGCGCCAACATCCGCAAGTCGATGGCCAGGGCGACCGGCTACCTCTCCGAGGCGATCGCGGGCCACGCCATCATCCAGCTGCACGGCCGCGAAAAGGCGTCGCTGCAGGAGTACAAGCGGCTCAACTACGAGTACCTGCGCAGCTATCACGCGGCCAACTGGTACGACGCATCGCTGTACGCGATCATGGACGGGGTCTCGGCGCTCTGCATCGCGATTCTCATCTGGTACGGCAGCGGCAGACACCTCGAAGGCGCGGTCACACTCGGCCTGCTCGTTGCGTTCATCGGCTACATTCAGCGGCTTTTCGTCCCGGTGCGGGAGCTCTCGGGCAAGGTCGCAACGATCGAACGGGCGATGGCGGCCCTCGAACGCATCTTCGAGCTGCTGGATGTCGACCAGGCGCCCCGCTCGGGCAGCTACACACCGCAACGCGAGCAGATCCGCGGACAACTCACGATCGACGGGTTGAGCTTCAGCTACGGCGAAGACGGCCCCGAGGTGCTCACCGACATCAACCTGGACGTCAAGGCCGGCCAAATCGTCGCGCTCGTAGGGCCGACCGGCTCGGGCAAGTCGACGATCGGCAAGCTGGTCACCCGCATGTACGAGGCGCCGCCGGGCACCATCAAGCTCGACGGACATGATCTCAGCGACTGGCGGCTCGAGACCCTGCGCGACGCGGTTGGCGTGGTGCAGCAGGACGTTGTGCTGTTCGCAGGGACGGTGCGCGACAACGTGACGCTGGGACGCGGTGATATCGGCGAACGCGCGGTGTTGACGGCGGTCTTTGACGCGAGCCTGAAGGACCGCGTGCAGCGTCTGGGCGGCCTCGAAGCCGAGCTCTCCGAACGCGGGGCCAACCTGTCGACCGGCGAACGCCAGTTGCTCTCGATCGCACGCGTGCTCGCCCGTGACCCGCCGCTTTGCATCCTCGACGAAGCGACCGCATCGATCGACAGCACCACGGAAGCGGATGTGCAGCGCGCCATCGAGCGCATGTTCAAGGGCCGCACCGTGCTCGTCGTCGCGCACCGCTTGTCCACCATCCGCCACGCCGACCGCATCGTCGTGCTCGACAAGGGCCGCATCGTCGAACAGGGCGATCACGAGGAGCTGATGAGCCACGACGGCCTGTACGCACACCTCGTGCGCACTTCGCTGGCCCGCAGTGACGACATCGCAACGCTGGCACCTGCCGCCCAAGTCGGCTAAACGCGTCCCGCGCGCGGCTTTGCTGTGCACGCGCCCGGAGGACCCCATGGCCACCTTGATCACCGCCCGAACCCTCAAGGGCTTCCGCGACACGTTGCCCGCGGATATGGCGGCGCAATCGCAGATGTTGCGCACCATCGAGGACACGTTTGTACGTCACGGGTTCGCGCCGCTGGACACGCCGGTCCTCGAATACGGCGAGATCTTGACCGGCAAATACGGTGAAGAGGGCGACAAGCTGCTCTACACCTTTGACGACCGGGGCGGACGCCGCGTGGCGATGCGCTACGACCTCACGGTGCCTCTCGCGCGGGTAGTTGCCCAACATGGCGGCAAGCTGGGGACGCCCTTGCGGCGCTACCAGGTCGGCAAGGTCTGGCGGGCCGACAAGCCGCAGCGGGGCCGGTTTCGCGAGTTCATGCAGTGCGACGCTGACATCTGCGGCAGCAACACGGCGATGGCCGATGCCGAGGTGATGGTGTGCGGGCTCGGTGTGCTCAAGGCGCTCGGTGTCGATGACTTCCGGCTGCACGTCAACCATCGGCACCTGCTGTTTGGGATGATGGGCGCGTTCGGGCTCGATGACGCGGACCCGGCGAAGGCCGAAGCGATGACGACCGCGGCGATTCGCGCGATCGACAAGCTCGACAAGGTGGGAGCGGACAAGGTCCGGGCGGAAATCGCGGCGTTTGAGGATGCCCCACAAGGCGCGGCGGACATCGTCGACTTCATCCTGGCCGCGCAACACGCCGCAGACCCGTTAGCCGCGGTCGAATCCCGAATCGCGGCGACGGCAACGCCCGAACAACTGGCGGGCATCGCCCGAACGCGCGAGGTCCTGACCTTGGTTGCGGCGGCCGGTCTTGGAGAGCACGTCGTCTACGACCCCGCAATCGCGCGCGGCTTGGATTACTACACCGGCGTGATCTACGAGACCCGGTTGACCCACCCCAAGGTTGCGACCATGGGCGCGGTGATGAGCGGCGGCCGCTACGACGAGCTGATCGGCATGTTCAGCAAGCAGTCGGTCCCCGCCGTGGGCATCAGCCTCGGACTGAGCCGCTTGTTGGCCGCCCTGCAAGAGCTCGGCCTGATCGACGCGACCGGTGGGCAAGCCGATGTGTTCGTCACGGTATTCAGTCCCGACACCGCTGGAACGTCCCTGGCCGTGGCCCAAGAACTGCGCGCTGCCGGTGTCTCTGTCGAGGTGTCGATGAAGGTCGGCAAGCTCGGCAAGCAGTTCGCCCAGGCGGACCGCCGAGGCTGCAAAATCGCGGTCGTAATCGGGCCGGACGAAGCCGCCCAGGGTCTTGTAAAGACGAAGGTTTTGGCAACAGGGGCACAAACGACCTCCAGCCGCGACAAATTCGCCGCAGAAGTCTGGCAATCGCTCGCGGGAAATCTGTAGGCTGCGCGTCAGGAGAGGGGGTAACGCTCCGGCCCTTCAAGCCACGGTGGCAGGGGAGGGCCGGGGCGTGTCTTTTTTTGCTACCGCAACAAAGCGCTTCGCTTGTGCCGTCTTGTTTCGGGAGGCCGTCGCAGGGGAAGGACCGGTCAGGAGAAGGCAGTCTGTCCCCGCTAGATGTGCGCGGCGAGCATGGCGATCCGCTCTTCCGCTCCCGCTCCCGCTCCCGCTCCCGCTCCCGGCTCAGCGCTTCTGATGCCGCTTGGCCAGGCCAACCAGCATCGCTGCCATCCGGTCGAGGAGCTCCTTGGCGGTCTTGTGCTGGTCCTCGG
>Ga0114933_10001141_pt1 | contig 30312 bp, 27 predicted proteins | sample 4SBtaG_FD_89691 | JGI IMG/M metagenome (GOLD analysis project Ga0114933, IMG submission 89691) | Deep subsurface microbial communities from Kolumbo volcano to uncover new lineages of life (NeLLi) - 4SBTROV12_W25 metaG | ecosystem: Environmental > Aquatic > Marine > Volcanic | place: Kolumbo... | reverse complement strand
TCCGGAGGCGCGCTCAACCGCCCCGTGGGCACCGAGACGCTGCGGCTCGACGCGCCCGCGGGCCCCTGCGTCGAACACTCCTTCTCCTTCGCGCACGACGACGGGGTCCCGGTCCCGATACGCGCCGGGTTCATCTCCGCCGTCGACGTGATCTGCCCCGTCGAATGAGCCGGACCCGCCGCGCCTTCCTGCTCTCCACCGCCGCCGCCGCCGGCTGCGCGGGCGTACCCCTGCCGCGGTTCCCCTTCGACCGGGGGACCGACGCCGACCCCACGCCCGACGACCTGGTGGTGACCTGGTTCAGCGTCGGCTGCTGCCTGATCCAGCGGGGCCACGTCGCCGTGCTCACGGACCCGTTCTTCTCCCACCTGCCGCTGTCGCAGCTGGCCCACGGGGAGACGCTGCCGGACCCCACCCAGGTCGACCCGTACCTCCCCCGCCTCGGGAACGTCCGGGCCGTGATCGTGGGACACGGGCACTACGACCACGTGCTCGACCTGCCGTACGTCGCGCCGTCGCTGCACCCCGCGGCGGTGATCCTCGCGAGCGAGACGGTCGTGCACACCTTCGCCGCCACCGGACTCCCGCGCACCCTGGTCCAGATCAACCCTGCGGCCGCGAGCCCCGACGGCGGCGGCGTGTGGATCCGGACGGCCGAGGGCCGCGTGCGCATCCTCCCGATCCGGTCCGGGCACCCCGATCAGGTCCCCGGCGTGCACCTCTTCCGCGAGCGCCTGACGGAGGACCGGACCACCCCGCCCACGAAGGTCGAGGACTACCAGGAGGGCGAGACGTTCGCGTACCTCGTCGACTTCCACGACGACGCCGACGGCCCCATCCGCAAGCGGGTGTACGTCCAGACCTCGAGCCGCGGGCTGCCCGACGGGCTCTTCACCGAGGCGATCCGCGACCAACACCCCGTGGACGTCGCGCTGCTGGCCATGGACTGCGCCCGGGCCGAGGCGGCCGGGAAGGAGTCGATCATCGACTTCCTGGCGCCCCGCGACGTCGTGTTCGTGCACTGGGAGGACTTCTTCCGCCCCAAGGAGGACCCGCCCGTGGAGGGCGCGAAGAACCACATGCACGCGCTGCGTCGGACGCTCGTCTCCACGGAGTCGACCCGGTTCCTCTTCCCCTACTGGGACTCCACCTTCGTGTTTCGAGGTCCGGTCAGGCCGTGAGCCGGGCGACGGCGTCGTGGTACTCGCGCACCACGTCCTCGACGATCGCGCCGATCGGCTTCACCTCGTCGATCAGCTGCACGCCCTGGCCCGCCGACCAGATGTCCTTCCAGCGCTTCGCCGCCTCGGGCGAGTGGTCCGGCTTCGTCCAATCCGGGACGGTGTCCTTGAGGAAGTTCGCGTGCACGCCGGAGACCTTGTCCGTGTAGACGATGTCCTCGTGGCCCGAGTCCACGACCAGCTGCTTGTACGCCGCCTGGGCCCCGCACTCCGCGGACGCGATGAACCGGGTCCCCATGTACGCGAGGTCGGCCCCCAGCGACAGCGCCGCAGCCACCTGGGCGCCCCCGCCGATGCAGCCCGCGGCCACGATCGGCTTGCCCGTCGCCTCCTTCAGGTAGGGCACGAGGACGTAGGGGTTGACCCGTCCCGCGTGCCCGCCCGCGCCCTGGCTGACCGCGATGATGGCGTCGACGCCGGCCGCCGCGGCCTTCTGGGCGTGGCGCAGCCCGATGACGTCGTGCAGCACGACCACGCCCTCCTCGTGCACCCGCTTCACGATCGACGTGGGGTTGCCGTAGGACGTGATCATGACGGGCACGTCGTACTTCAGGCACATCTCGACGTCCTGTTCGCGGCGCTCCGGGTCCGTCAGCTGGATCGTGACGTTGATGGCGAAGGGCTTGTCCGTGCGCTCGCGGACCCACTTCAGGTCCTCCTCGAACCCCTCGATCGTCCGGGCGTTGAGCGACGGCATCGCGCCGAGGATCCCGGCCTCCGCGCAGGCGACGAGCATCTCCTTGTTGCTGATGATGAACATGGGGGCGGCCACCAGCGGGTAGGTGAGGCCGAGGCGACGGGAGAGTTCGGTGGAGAAGGGGCGCATGGGGCGCCTTGTACCGCGTCGCGGGCGGCACGATGGACATCCTCTACTTCCTACCCGGCGGCGCCATCCGGTTCGGGCCCCGGCCCGGCTGACGACTCGGGCTCCACCGCCTGCCCGGGCGGCTTGAACGCCGTCAGCGCGAGCAGCCCGCAGAGGAACGCGAGCGTCGCCACGTTGCCCCACATGTACTCGATGCGGGGGTACTTGCTCGCGATGGGCGCGGCGTAGAAGAGGACGAGGATCGCGAAGAAGCCGACGTCCAAGGCGACCCAGCGCGGGGCGCGCAGGGCCGGGAAGTCCCCGAGCAGGGCCGCCTCCCGATCGGGAGCCCGCGCGCGCTGGGCCCGCAGCAGGAGCCACAGGGCGAACACCGCGCCGTAGTACCGGCTCGCCACCGTCGCGACGAACATGATCCCCAGCCCGATCACCATCGCGTCGTGCGGTTCTGCCCGGGCCATCGCGATGAGCAGCAGCACCAGGAACACCACCATCGCCGCCCGGTGCAGGCCCGCGTTGTCGCGCATGTTCTTCTTCACGTCGACCTTGCGGGCGCTCGTGCGCAGGCCGTCCTGCCAGTCCAGGGCCGTGAGGTGCTTCAGCCCCACCCGCCGCAGCCCGCCCTCGTGGTGCTCGGAGTGGGTCGTGATGTTCCCCCCGAAGTCCATCCACGCCTGGGGCCCGTACCGCAGCGCCGACACCGAGAACAGCAGCGCCCCGGTCAGGGCGGCGGTCCCGAGCAGGCGCACGAGCGACCGAGGCACACGGCGGGTGGCCAGGATCGACGGGAGCGCCGCCACCACCGGCCCCACGAACAGGACGCCCGGGAACACGCGCATCATCGTCGCGTACGCGGCCAAGGCCCCCGCCCAGCGGAACCTCTCCATGCGATAGAAGGCGACGGCGGCCCAGCACGCCGCGAACCAGTCGTTGATCCAGAACTGGCCGTAGATGCGGCCCCAGTTCCCGAACCAGAGCAGGTACCCGATCAGGACCAGCAGGCTGCGTTTGAGCCCGTAGGCGTACACGCTCGCCACGAACGCGAGCAGGATCACGAGCAGATCCAGCAGACACAGGACCGTCTGCCCGAAGGCGCTGCGCACCGAGAAGACGTTGTTGATGGTGCCCGCGATCAGCGTGTACGACGGCGGCGGGTTGTAGCCGCGGTCCCCCAGGATCTTGTTCCAGTCCTTCGCGATCCGCAGGCCGCCGATGTACCAGACGTCCTGCCGGAACTCCTCCCAGCGGGCGTCGCTCCACCGCTCGTGCCGGTCGGCGTGGCGGAAGTCCTCGCTCTTCTCGGTCCGGTAGGTCGTGAGGTTCCGAATCTTCGGGACGACGTCGAACTTGCTCGGGCCCTCGGCGTCGGCCTTCAGGGTCTCGCGGTACAGCTCGGTGTACTGCAGCTCCTCGAAGTACTTGCTGCCCAGGTAGTAGTGGTAGATGCCCCAGTTGCCGAGCTGGGCAGGCGTGCCGATCCGGGACAGCCGCTTGCCCGCCTGGACGTTGAGGGCGAGGGCCGCCACGACCACGAGCCCCACCACGACCGCGCGCGAACCCCGGCGCCCGCGCCCGACGTGCGTCGCTCCGATCACCGCGAGCATCCCCGCGGCCGCCGAGAGCATCGACTGCACGAACCCCGCGCGTCCCCAGAGCCGGAGGTGCTCGCCGAACCCCAAGACGATCCAGGCCGCCAGGGCGAGGAGGACGATTCGGCCCACGAGGAGCGCGGTCGTCGAACGCGAGGGCGAGTCGGTAGACATCCGAGCGCGTTCCTAGCAGATTCGGCCCCGCGTCGCCTCGACGCCCGTCTTGGAGGAGACCCCCGTGCTCGAGCTGCTTCAGAACATCGTCGACGTGGGGAACACCCTCGTCTGGAGTACCCCCGCCGCCCTGCCCTGGTTGGTGGTGGTGCTGCTCGGCACCGGCTTCTTCGTGACCGTGCGGCTGGGCTTCATCCAGCTCAAGCAGGTCCGGCACGCGGTGGACGTCGTCGCGGGCAAGTTCGACGACCCCGAGCACGACGGCGACATCTCGCACTTCGAGGCGCTGTCGACGGCGCTCTCGGCGACCGTCGGCATCGGCAACATCGCGGGCGTGGCCACGGCCATCCACTACGGGGGCCCCGGCGCCCTGTTCTGGATGTGGGTGACGGCCTTCTTCGGCATGGCCCTGAAGTACGCCGAGTGCACGCTGTCGATGCACTACAGGGAGTTCGACGACGACGGGAACGCCTCGGGCGGCCCCATGTACTACATCGAGAAGGGCCTGGGCCCGAAGTGGAAGCCCCTGGCGGCCTTCTTCGCGGTGTGCGCCGTCGTGGCCAGCTTCGGCGGCGGCAACATGAACCAGGCGAACACCATCGCGGTGAGCGCCAGCACCGACTTCGGCGTGTCCGTCTACCTCGTCGGGATCATCTCCGCGGCCATCGTGGGCGCGGTCATCCTCGGCGGCATCAAGCGCATCGCCACGGTCAGCAGCAAGCTCGCCCCCACCATGGCGGCCGTCTACTGCATCGCCGCGCTGATCATCATCGCCTTCAACTTCGGCGAGATCCCCTACGCGTTCACGACCATCTTCCACAACGCCTTCAACCCCGCCGCGAGCCTCGGCGGCTCCGTCGCGGGCATCTGGTCCGTCACCCTGCTTTGGGGCGTCAAGCGCGGCCTGTTCAGCAACGAGGCGGGCCAGGGTTCGGCCCCCATCGCCCACGCGGCGGCGAAGACGGACGAGCCCGTGCGCGAGGGCGCCGTGGCCATGCTCGGCCCCCTGATCGACACCCTGATCATCTGCACGATGACCGGCCTCGTGATCGTCACGACCGGCTCCTGGGACGACAAGGTCGACTCCACCGTCGGCCTCGACTCCGCCGCGGTGGTGTTCGACGAATACGTCGACCACGACGCGCTCACCGAGTACGCCCGGCTCTCGGGCGGGATGGAGGGCCAGGCGCTCGCGGCCGAGAAGGAGTCCGACGGCGCGACCCGATCCGTGACCGTGCAGGGCGGCGTGGCTCAGGGCGTCTTCTTCATCGCCCGCGAGGCGCAGGTGGCCGAGCCCCGGATCCTCCGGGACGACGCGCCCTTCAGCGGGACGCTCACCTACGACCTCAAGGGCGGCTCGTGGGTCGAAGAGGGCCTCGATCTCAAGGGCGACATGCTCCAGAACAGCTCGGCGCTCACCGCCCTCGCCTTCAAGCGGGGGCTGTCGCCCCTGGGCGACTGGGGCAACTACGTCGTGACGCTGTGCGTGTTCCTGTTCGCCATCAGCACGATGATCTCGTGGTCGTACTACGGCGACCGCTGCGTGACCTACCTGTGGGGCAGCCGCTACGTCATCTACTACCGGCTGGCCTACACCGGGTTCGTCTTCCTGGGGTGCGTGCTGGCCCTCGAGGTCGTGTGGGCGTACGGCGACCTGGCCATGGGACTCATGACGCTGCCCAACCTCATCGCCGTGATCCTGCTCATGCCGAAGCTGCTCGAGATCACCGGCGACTACTTCTCGCGGATGACCGTGGACGCTCCTAAGGAGTAGCCGCCCGCGCCGCGGCGATCGCCTCGCGACCGCCGCGGGTGTCCCACGGCGAGGCCTCGAGGTCATTCGCGACGACCTGGGCCTCCGCGACCTCCCCGGAGCCCAGGAGCGCGTGGATCAGCCTCACCTTCGCGTCGCCGTTGGGCCGCAGATCGTGGTTCTTGCGCGCGATCTCGAGCGCCCGCTCGGGGGGGCCGAACTTCAGGAAGTGGTCCAGCGCGTGGCCGTAGCTCGCCTCGGGGAGCCGCTTCAGGCGCGACTCCCACACCTCGCGCGACCGCCCGATCAAGGCCGCTGCAGCCTCTTCGTCGCCCTGCGCGCGGCGGATCCCGGCGAGGGCGTCGAGGAACTCGGGGGACCCGTCGGTGTCCTCGATCACCTTCTCGTAGAGGGCGACGGCCGCGGCTTCGTGGCCCAGCAGGAGCGTGACCTCGGCGATGTGCTCGTGGATCAGCCACCAGCCCGGCAGCAGCTCGTCCGCCGCGCGGTAGTGGGCGAGGGCCTCTTCGTTCCGCTCCCGGTCCAGGTCCATCAGCCCGCGCTGGAGCTCGAGCCACGCGCGGGGGCGGGCCGCGCTCGCGGGGGTGTTCGCCTCGGCCTCGCCGTACAGCCCCTCGGCGGACTCGAAGTCCCCCGTCTGCCAGTGGATCCACGCCATGGCGGACCGCGCCTCGGCGAACCCGGGCTTCATGCGCATGACCTCGTTGTAGCGACGCTTGGCTTCGTCCACGTCGCCCCGCTGGGCCGCCAGGGTGCCCCGGGCCATGATCGCGAGGTGGGGCTTCAGGCGCCCGACCTCGACCGTCGTGGGGACGGCGTCCAAGTCCTCGAGCACGCCGCCGAGCCGGTGCAGCGTCAGGTCGAGGCGCGCCCGCAAGAGGCGGAGCCCCGGGTCCTCTTTGGGGGCCGCCGCGAAGGCGCGCGCCAGGAGCACGTCGGCGGCCTCGTAGTCGCCGTAGCGCCCGCTCAGCCCGGCCCGCGCCATGCGGCCCTGCACGGCCGCCGAGAGCGCGTCCACGGCCCCGCTGGGCTGCGCTTCGGCGCGCTCGACCCGGAAGGCGATGTCTGCGTCCAGCCTGGCGAGCAGCGGACTCACCTCGTCGCCCGAGGCGAGGGACGCGGGCCCGAAGGAGCCGGGCGGCGCGGCCTCCGCGGCCGGGGCGGGCGCCTCGGCAGGGGGGGCCTCGTCGGGGGTCGGCTCGGGAGAGGGCCCGGAGCAACCCAGGAGGAGCAGGGCGAAGAAGCAGGGGGCGCGCATGCGACGATCTCCAAACGTGAGGAGCCGCCCCGACCTCGGCCGGGGCGGCTCCTCGATTCCTGTCAGGGCTCCGAAGAGCCGCTCCCGTCTACTCGTGCGGAGGCGCGAGGTACGGGAAGCCCGGCTGGAACGGCACGTCGTTGGCGGCCGGGTTCAACGGCAGCGCCGCGAACGTGTCCGCGCCGTGCGCCGTCAGGTCCAGCAGGATCACCGCGAGGGTGACGTCGATGACCGGATCCGCCAGCGCGCGGCCGTTCGGGAAGCCCGCGGGGGCCGCCGGGACGATCGTGACCACGTCGGGGATGACGAGGTCCTGCACGGTGACGCCCTTGGCGACGTTCTGGGTCACGCACGGCAGCACGTCGAGCCCCGCCTTCGTCGAGACGGCGCAGGGCGTGAGGTTGAGGCCGACCAGGTCGTCGTCGAGGCCGCCGTGGAACGCCTCGAGGGCACCCACGATGTCGCCCACGAAGTCGCCGTCGGCGTCCTCGCCCGGGCCCGCGCCGTTGTAGACCGCCTTGCGACCCGGATCGAGGATCAGGGCGGTGGACACGGCAGGCATGCCCGCGCGGTCCGCCTGATCCAGGGTCAGGGCCGAGAAGTCGGTGAAGACGAAGGGATCGGCGGCGTCGTCGTCGTCCACGGCGTCGTCGTCGTCCACGGCGTCGTCGTCGTCCACGGCGTCGTCGTCGTCCACGGCGTCGTCGTCGTCCACGGCGTCGTCGTCGTCGGTGCCGGCGGTGTCGTCGTCATCGGTCTCGGGGCAACCCGTGAGACCGAGGGTCATCGCTCCGAAGAGCGCGAGGAGAAAGCCGATCAGGCTGAAGCGCTTCATGTCTTCCTCCTATCCCTGGCTCTCGACGTGCGTCGAGACCCAGACGTTGACGGGGTTGGGGTCGTTCTGGACCGCGCTGAGCGGGAACTCCAGGACGACGCCGCGAGCGTTGGCGCCCGCGAGGGAGTCGCGGGTGTTGTCGAACGAGCCGACGGACGGGTTGTTGCCCAGCGCGAGGTCGGTCGCGACCTCGGTGAACCCGGCGAGGTCGAAGAAGAAGGGGTCGTCGGCTGCGCCGGTCCACACGTGGGCCGCGCCGTCGGCGTTGTCTTCGCCGACCGGGCCGACGATGTCGCCGCCGGCGCCGGGGACGCCGGCCGCCTGGATGCCCCAGTCACCGGCGCCGTTCTGGCCGAACTGGAAGTCGATGGTGTGCTCGTCCGTGGTCGCGTCGCCGTCGTTGTCGATGTGGACGCTGTAGAGGACGCCCGCGTCGGGGTCCGGGAGCGCGCCGGGCGCGGAGCCGCCGGAGAACGTCACGATGACGGTCATCGTGTCGTTGGCGGAGTCGTGCCAGGCGAAGAGGTCCGCGATGTCGGAGCCGCCGCCTGCGATCGCCGGGGGATCGTTGTGATCCGCCGCGTCGACCGACTGCGGGCACGGGAGGGACCACACGCCGAGCGCGATCACCCCGGCCGCAGCCGTGGTCTTCAAAAGGATACTTCTCATAGGTTCCTCCGTGGCCCGTGGGCCGGGTGTGAGGGCGCTAGCCCCTCCTCGAATCGACGGACTATACCGGCGGAGATCGATGGGACAAACGTCCGGGGTCGACTGGCACTACGAAGAAGGGTGCGGGCGGGATCGGTCGGGTACGAAAAAACCCGAAGGGTCACGGCCCTCGGACGCTCCCGGCGGCCCAGCGGTCGTGGCGCCGGAGGGCCTCGTCGCCCAGCAGTCGCGCCGCCCACGCGCGACGGTCGTCGCCCACCACGGCCACGCCGAGGGAGTCGGCCAGGCGGTTCATGTAGGCGAAGCACGCGGCGACGTGGACCACGTCGTGGATCGCCCGGTCGTCGAGGCCCGCAGCGCGAAGCGGCGAGAGGTGGCGCGCGTCCAGCGTCCGGGGCGCGAGGGTCGCCCGGGCGACGTGCACGAGGACCTCGCGGTCGCCCGGCACGAGCCCCCCGCCCGCCTGCGCGGCGGCGGCCACGGCCTCGATCGCGCGCTCCGGCGGGGACTCGACCGCGACCTCCCCCGCCTCCGCCAAGGCGCGGACGAGCGCGATCACGTCGGCCTCCGGCATGCCCTCGTCACGCAGGAACCCCGCGTGCGAGGCCGTTCAGTAGAAGCAGTCGTTGAGGGCCGAGACCGCCGTCGCGACCAGCTCCTCGCGACGGCGACCCAAGCTGGACCCCCCGAAGGTCACGGCCGCGTTCATCTGCAGCACCGCCCGGAGCGCCTTGGGCGAGGGCTTCATCACGGCCACCACCCGGGGCACGGGGCGCCCCTCGGCTCGATACCGCTTCGTGAGCCGCGAGAGCTCGGGCGTCGCGTCGTCGTCGGGGAGCTCGATCCACGCCATGTCGTCCCCTCAGACCCGCAGGGTCAGCTCGCGACGGAACGAGTCGTCGTCGTCCGGCGCCTTGCCGTCCGCCGCCCGCCGCAGGAGGCGCCAGATCTGGCCCCCGAGCACGTCGATCTCCGTGGAGATGTACTGCTCGCCCCCGAAGCGCTCGATGGCGTCGGTCTGCAGGGCCAGGATGCGGACGTCCTGCTTGAACACCTTCATGGCGACGGGGCCGATGAACGGCGCCACGAGCCACCCCGGCACCGGCAGGCGGAAGGCCACCACCGCGAAGACCCGCGTGTGGAAGTCGGAGATCGGCGTGCAGAGCGAGATCGCCGTGAAGTGGCTCTCGTCGCCCATGCGGTACTCGACCTCCCCGATCGAGGGGAGCCGGAACCGGTCGTAGTGCGTGACCGTTCCGCCGGACGGCGAGAGGATGCGCGCCGCCAGGCCGGGGGGACGCGGCTCGTCCAGGTACTCGGCCTGCACGCCACGGCCGTCGCGGGTGACCACGCAGCGGATGTCGTTGGGCTCCGCGTTGCCCCGGAACAGACCGCGGTGGAGGAAGGCCGTGTGGGGCACGTCGAGGGCGTTCTCGAGCGTGGCGTGCAGCGAGCCCGGGAACTCCACCGTGCGACGGACGATCGTGTAGCCCTTCCCGTCGCCGATGGGCAGCTCATAGGGCGCCTCGGTGGGCTCGTCGTCCGGCTCCGCCCACACCCACACGTAGCCGTCCTGCTCGCGCACGGCGAACGACGGCGCGTTGCGACCCTTCGCCTCCGGCTCGCTCGTGAGCCCCGGCACCTTCCTGCACGCCCCGACGCAGTCGAACTCCCACCCGTGGTAGGCGCACTGGAGGTTGTCGCCCACGACCCGGCCCTCGCTCAGGGGGACGTTGCGGTGCGGACACCGGTCGAGCAGGGCCCCGGCGGTGCCGTCGGCGGCCCGGAACAGGACGAGCGGGATCCCCAGCACCACGCGCGCGAGCGGCTTGCCTCGCAGCTCCTTCGCGGTGCAGGCGACGTACCAGGCCCGGGAGATCCGCACGACGGATCGGCGGCCCTGTCGGGCTTCGGGGACGAGCGCGCTGGGGTCCACGGCCTGCACGTCGGGGACTATGCCGTACCCCCGGGGGGTTGCCATCGCTGTCGCGATTCCTAGTAATTCGCGGCGGCGTCCGAGAGGGGCGCCTCCTCTCACCCAGGAATCGCTGGAGGATTCGATGATCGAAGCGGTGGAGGTCGTCAAGCGCTACGGCGCGTTGCAGGCCCTCGATGGTGTTTCTTTCTCGATCGGGCGCGGCGAAGTCGTCGGACTGCTCGGTCCCAACGGGGCGGGCAAGACCACCCTGATCCGCATCCTGTGCGGCTACTTCGAGCCCAGCGCGGGCCGGGTCTCCGTGGACGGCCTCGACGTGGTCGATGAGGTCCGCGCGGTGCAGGGCCGGATCGGCTACCTGCCCGAGCAGACCCCCCTGTACCCCGAGATGCTGGTGCAGGAGTACCTCGACATGGTCGCGGATCTTCGCGGCGTCCCGTCGTCGCAGCGACGGTCGATGCTGTCGGACGCCGTCCACGCCACCGAGCTGGGTGACCACCTCACCCGCCCGATCGGCGCGCTCAGCAAGGGCTTCCGGCAGCGGGTGGGCATCGCCCAGGCGATCCTCCATCGGCCGAAGGTCCTGGTGCTCGACGAGCCCACGTCGGGCCTCGATCCGACCCAGGTGGTGCACGTCCGCGACCTCATCCGTCGCCTCGCCGAGACCACGACGGTCCTCTTCTCCACCCACATCCTCTCGGAGGTCGAGCAGGTCTGCGAGCGCGCCATCATCGTGCTCGGCGGCCGCGTGCGGGAGGACGCCCGGCTCGACGACCTGCGCACCACCCAGCGGGTGATCGTCGGCGTCTCGGGCGCCGATCCCGACGCCGCCGCGGCGGCCCTCACGGCCACGCCCGGAGCCGACGCCGTGCGCTCCCTCGGCGCGTCCGACGGGGCCCACCGCTTCGAGGTCGACGGATCCTCCGAAGACCTCCCCCGCGGCCTCTACCGCGCCGTCCGCGACGGGGGCTGGGACCTCCACGAGCTGCGCCCCGTCGTGCGGGACCTCGAGTCTGTGTTCCGGGACCTCGTGCAGCGCGAGGGGGTGGCCGCATGAGCCGCTTCATCCCCGCCCTCGGGCCCGTCGTCCGCAAGGAGCTGCGCGCCTACTTCCTGTCCCCCATCGCGCTCATCTTCGTGGCGACGTTCCTGCTCGCGAGCCTCTTCTCCTTCTTCTGGGTGGAGGGCTTCTTCGCCCGGGGCGTGGCCGACATCCGCCCGCTGTTCACCTGGCTGCCGGTCCTCCTCATCTTCCTGGTGCCCGCCCTCGGGATGCGGCTGTGGAGCGAGGAGGAGCGCACCGGGACCCTCGAGCTGCTCCGCACGCTGCCGCTGCCCGCGCGGACGCTCGTGGCGGGCAAGTTCCTGGCCGGGCTCACGCTCGTGGCCACCGCCCTGCTCCTCACGCTGCCGGTCCCCATCACGGTGGAGCTGCTCGGCGACCTCGACTGGGGGCCGGTCGTGGGCGGCTACCTCGGCGTCCTGTGCGTCGCGGGCGCGTACCTCGCCATCACCCTGTGCATCTCCGCGTCGACGCCGACACAGATCGTCGCCTTGGTGTGGGGATCCCTCGCCTGCGGCGCGCTCTACGCGATCGGCTCCGAGACGGTCGCGGGTCTGTTCGGGAACGCCGGGGGCGAGCTGCTCCGGGCGATGGGCGCGGGCAGCCGGTTCGAGTCGATCCTGCGCGGCGTCGTCGACCTGCGCGACCTCCTCTACTACGCGTCGCTCATCGCATTCTTCCTGGTCCTCAATACGAAGCTGATCCGGGCCCGGGCCTGGTCCGGCTCGCTCGACGGGGCCCCGCGGCGCACCGCTGCGGTCCTGTTCGCGGCGCTCGTGGGAGCCAACCTCCTCGCCGCCAACGTGCTGTTCGCCGACGTCCGGGGCCTGCGCGTGGACCTCACGGCCGACGGCGAGTACTCGGTCTCCGACGTGACCGCGACCGAGCTCGCGTCGCCCGGAGAGCCGATCCTGATCCGGGGCTACTTCTCCCCGAAGACCCACCCCCTGCTCGCTCCCCTCGTCCCCCGAATCCGGGACCTGATCGAGGAGTACGGCGCCCTGGGCGGCGAGCGCGTGCGGGCGGAGTTCGTGGACCCGACGACCGACCCGGAGCTCGAGAAAGAGGCCGACCAGGCCTACGGCATCAAGTCGGTGCCGTTCCAGTTCACCGACCGCCACGAGGCGTCCGTGGTGAACTCCTACTTCGACGTCCTCATCCGCTGCGGCGACCGCTACGAGACGCTGTCGTTCGACGACCTCATCGAGGTCGACGCCCACGGCACGGACGTCACCGTGCGGCTTCGGAACCTCGAGTACGACCTCACCCGCGCCGTGCGGAAGGTCACCACGGGCTTCGCGTCCCTCGAATCCGTGTTCGCGCGCATGCCCGCCGAGGCGACGCTCACCGCCTACATCGGGGGCGCCTTGCCCGAGGGCTTCACGGACGTGGGGGCGATCTTCGACGCCGTCGGGAGCGAGCTCGCCGGCCGCAGCCGCGGCCGCTTCACCGTGGAGCGCGTCGACCCCACCGCCCCCGGCGCGAAGGTCACGGAGGCCCAGCTCGAGGAGCGGTACGGCCTGCGCCCGCTGGCGGCGTCGATGTTCGCCCAGGAGACGTTCCACTACCACCTGCTGCTGCAGGTCGGCGACTACATCGAGCGGCTCGTGGTCGGCGATCCGGCGTCCGAGGCGGAGCTGCGCGAGGCCGTGGTGGCCGCCCTCAAGCGGACCGGCCCCGGCACGCTCAAGACCGTCGGGATCGTCGTCGGCAAGGAGGCGGCGCCGCCCCCGCAGATGCCGGGCATGCCCCCCCAGCAGCCGGGCGGGCTCACGTTCCGCACCCTCGAGCGGCAGCTTCAGGAGACGTACGAGGTGGAGACGGTCGACCTCGCGACCGGCGCGGTGCCGGGCGACATCGACGTCCTGCTGGTGCTCGATCCCCGCGACTTCGGTGACTCCGAGCGCTACGCCTTCGACCAGTTCCTGATGCGCGGCGGCTCGGCCGTCGTCGCCTCGGGCAGCCACTCCCTGGACCTCTCCGCGATGAGCGGCGGCCTGGCCCTGAAGAAGGTGACGTCGGGGCTGAAGGACCTGCTCGCGGGCTACGGCGCGCGCATCGGCGACGGGGTGGTCCTCGACCTCGAGTCGGGCTCATTCCCCATCCCCGTCGTGCGCGACCTGGGCGGCTTCCGGGTGCAGGAGATCCAACTGCAGCGGTACCCCGCGTTCGCGGACGTGCGGTCGGATCGCATGGACGCCGACAACCCCGCCGTCGCCGGACTCCCGCAGCTCCTGCTGCACTGGTCGTCCACGGTCGACCCGGTCGACGCCGAGTCCGACAAGAGCGCGGTGCTGTTCCGCGCCTCGGACGACAGCTGGGTCGTCGAGAACTACGACGCCCAGCCCAACCCCGTGCACGGCGAGCTCGGCTGGGCCGTCCCCGAGGAGCGTCGGTCCCATCCGCTGGCCGTCACCCTGCTCGGTCCCTTCACCAGCGGGGTCGACGAGGCCCCCGCCGCCGCGGACATGCCCAAGACGTCGCGCTTGACCGAGTCCCCGGACCGCAGCCGCCTGGTCGTCATCGGGTCGTCCAACTTCGTCGCCGACCCGGTGCTCCAGATCGGGCGTCAGGGCGGCGAGGTGGCGGTCACCAACCTCGAGCTCATGCAGAACCTCGTGGACTGGGCGATGGAGGACGTGGAGCTGCTCCGCATCCGCACCCGCGGACGCCACGCGCGGATCCTCGAACCCACGGACGCGGACGAGCGCCGCACCCTGGAGTTCGGCAACTACGCGTTCGCCCTGCTCGCCGTGTTCGGGATCGGCTTCGCCACGCTGGGGCGTAGACGACGCGCGGTGCCCATGTCCCTGAGCGCCCGGAAGGAGGCCGAGTGATGACGAAGACAAATCTCACCCTGCTGGGGCTGCTCGCCGTGCAGGTCGGCTGGATCGTGCTGTCGGGCATGACCAGCGAGGAGGCCGTCGGCTTCGAGCGGACCCTCGTCGTCGCCGACCTGGTGGCCGAGGACATCCTCGCCGTGGACATCACGGCGGCCGAGGAGTCGGTGCGCCTCGAGCGCGCGGGCGCGGACGCCCCCTGGACCGTCGCCTCGGAGGACGGGTGGCGCGGGGACGGCGAGAAGATCGATCGCGCCCTCGGCGAGGTGCTCGGGCTCGAGACGGCGGACCTCATCGCCACGGGCGAGGACCACCACGTCGATCTCAAGGTGGCGGACGCGGACTTCGAGCGGAAGCTGGTCCTCACCACCGCGTCGGGCGCGAAGGAGGTCGTGTTCGGCACCGCCGCGCCCGGCAGCGGCGTCCACCTGCGTCGCGGCGGGGAGCCGGAGGTCTACGCGGTCCGCGACTTCTCCACCTGGAAGCTCGGGACGGCCACGAACGGATGGATCGACCGGACGTACCTGGAGCTCCCGCGCGACCGCATCTCGGACGTCGTGATCGAGACCGACCAGCGCTACGCGTTCGCTCACGGCGAGGACGGCTGGACCGTCGCGATCGGCGAGGCCGAGCCGGTCCCTGCCGTCCAGGAGAAGGTCGACTCGATCCTCGGCAAGCTCGCGCGCGTCACGCTGTCCGAGGTCCACGGGACCGCCCCGCCGGCCGCCGCGGAGGGCGAAGTGCGCGTGACGGCGACCGTCGCGGCGGGCGAGGACGGCCCCGCGCGCACGGTCTCGCTGCGCCTCGTCCCCCGCCCGGCCGACCCCGCGCCCGAGGGTGATGAGCCGAAGGAGCCCGAGCGATGGTTCGTGCGCGCCGACACCGAGACCCACACGGTCGAGGTCGGCCGATGGGCCGTCCGGCCGCTCGTGGAGATCGAACCCTCCGCGCTCGTCGAAGACTCGGAAAAGCCGGGGCAGGATTGACGCGTTCCTGACACTCTGAGACTCGGGGTCTTGGTATGTGACAGCTGCCGCGACCCCCTTGGAGTTCACATGCGCCCGATGTCCCCGGCTCACTGCCTCGGTCTCCTCGCCCTCCTCGCCCTCCCCGCCTGCGACGGCCGGGGCGGCGGCGGCGGTGGTGGCGAGGACACGGGAGGCCAGCACGCCGCCGAGCTGTCGGTCGAGAAGGTCGCCATCTACCAGGGCGTCGAGAACCTCCTCATGGAGGACCAGGTGGAGGAAGGCCCGACCATCGACGTCGTGGCCGGCCGCGACGCCCTCATCCGCGTGTTCGTCTTCACCCACAGCGACTGGGAAGACCGCGAGATCGAGGCGCGGCTGACCCTCGAGCAGCTCGAGTACGACGACGACCGCGAGGAGTGGGTGACCGGCGCCACCAAGCGCTACCGGGAGACCATGGAGGTCGTGATCGAGAGCTCCGACTCCAGCAAGAGCTCCACGTTCAACTTCGAGATCCCCGGCGAAGACCTGGACGACACGCGCATGACGTACCGCGTGGACCTCTACGAGGAGAACCCGGAGGACGCCGAGGGCGACATCAAGTCCCCCCACTGGCCCGACCCGGGCGACGACCCCCAGCGCTTCGATCCCCGCAGCTCCGGCGACAGGCTCCGCATCGTCTTCCTCCCCCTCGAGTACCGCGCCGACGGCAGCGGCCGCCTCCCCGACACGTCGGACCGGCAGATGGAGATGCTGCAGGACGCGATCATGGCGCAGTACCCCACGCGCGAGGTCGACATCGAGGTCGAGAGCCCGGTGCCGTGGTCGAACAGCATCCAGCCCAACGGCGCGGGCTTCGACAGCGTCCTGAACTACCTCTACAACATCCGCGATCGGTACGACTACGACGTGTACCTCTACGCCCTGCACGCCCCCGCGTCGTCCTACGGCGAGTTCTGCAGTCGGGGGTGCGTGGCGGGGCTCTCGTCCCTGGCCCAGAGCCCCGGCGACTCCTGGGCGCGGGTGAGCACCGGCCTCGGCTTCACGGGCGAGCAGACGTCGGGCACGACGGTCCACGAGATCGGCCACGCCCACGGCCGCTCCCACGCCCCCTGCGGCACCCAGGGCGAGGGCAACTTCCCCTACAGCGGCGGCTCCATCGGCGTGTGGGGCTACGACATCATCGACAAGACGCTCAAGAGCCCGAACTCCCACGCGGACTTCATGGGCTACTGCGACCCCACCTGGGTCAGCGACTACACGTTCGAGGAGCTGTTCGACCGCATCCGCAGCGTCAACGGCGCCCGCAGCGTGGAGCGCATCGAGGACATGCCCACGTTCCGCACCGTCCTCGTGAAGGTCGACGGCGGCCTCGAGTGGAGCAAGGACGTGCGCCTGCCCGGCCTGAACCACGACTCGGTGCCCAAGACCGTCGAGCTGCTGGACGGCGACGGCGAGGTCCTCGGCCGCGTCGAGGGGCGCCTCAACCCCTTCGGCCACCTGCCCGGCGGGTTCCTGCACATCCCCGACTTCGGCGACGACGTCGCCTCCGTGCGCGTCGTGGACCACGGCACGCTCCTCGTCGCCGAGTAGCTCCCCTCCCCTGTATCCTCCCCCGCGGCGCCGCGCCCGATCGGCCGCGGCCCGGGAGATTCGACTCATGCGTCTGTTGCCCCTCGCCGGCGTCGCCGCCGCGTTCCTCGCCGTTTCCTTCGCCGCCACCGACGCGCAGGCCTGCTCCTGCGCCCCGCCCCCGAACGCCACCGTCGCCTTCGAGGGCGCGGTCTTCGTATTCGAGGGGACGGCCGGGGCCGCCACCGCCGCCGAGGCCGCCGAGGACGGCACGGTGTCGAACTTCGGCCCGAAGTCGGTCGCGTTCACCGTGATCCGCTCGTGGAAGGGCTCGCTGTCCGGGGACATCGCGGTGAAGACGGCGCGCAGCTCCGCGGCGTGCGGTCGCAACTACACCGAGGGTGAGAAGTACGTCGTCTACGCGGGCAAGAACGAAGCGGGCGAGCCCCACGACACGCTGTGCAGCCGCACCCGCCCCAGTGAGGGCGCCGCGGACGACATCACGGTGCTCGACGGCCTCGCGGACCCGCCCAACCCCGACGTCCCCGACGCCGGCGGCGGCAAGGGCGAGACCAAGGGAGAGGCCGCGGGCGGCGAAGCGGCTCCCGAGGGCGCAGAGGCCGCCGAGGCCGACGGCGGCACCGAGGCCGGCGCCGAGGGCGGAGACGCCACGGCGGACGCGGGGGAAGCCGGGGAAGCGGGCGAGACCGCCGAAGCCGAGGAGCCGGCCGAGGGAGGCGCGACCGCCGAGGAGCCGGCCGACGGCGCGCCTGCGGAGCCCGCCGACGAGGATGCGGAGGAGCCCGGCTGCGCGATCGTCGCGGCCCCCGCGACGGGAATCGCCCTGTTGCCCCTCCTCGCGATCGCTCGACGGCGGACCTGAGGCGAAAAAAGATCGACCCCACGCGGGTTTCCGCGCGCACGACCCGGTGGGCGCGATAGAGTGATGAATCGCCGGGTTCCGCCTTGAGCGGAACCTCATTTGGCAGGATTTCATTGCTCGGGGAGACCCCATGACTCGCACGCCCACCCTCCGCGCCCTCGTCGGCCTCACCTGTTGCCTGGCCCTCGCGGCCTGCGCACCGGAAGCCGAACTCACCGACATCGGCGACGGCCCCGTCGACACCGTCACCACCGCCGTCACCGGCCAGGTGCGCACCATCTCGGGCCTGCCCGTCCCGGACGCGAACGTCTCCGTGGGCGATCAGACGACGATCACGGACGACCGCGGCGTCTTCACGCTGGTGGACGTGGACGTGAACGCGCGCGAGATCCTCGCCACGGCGGAGGGCTACGGCACGGGCCAGATGGCGCTCGCGCTCGAGGACCGGCAGACCACGCAGCTGACCATCCACATGCTGGAGACCAAGACGCTGACGATCCCGGACGGCGCCATCGGCGGCCGCATCGTGGGCACGGACGGCGTGAAGCTCGGGTTCCCCGAGGGCTCCTTCGTGGCGGCCGACGGCACGACCGTCACCGGCGCCGTGGACGTGCAGTACACGCTCATGAACACCCCCGGCTCGATCGTCGCCGCCCCCGGCGGGATGATGGCGCGCGTCGAGGCAGGCGAAGAGGTCATGCTCGAGAGCTTCGGCATGATCGAGGTGCTGCTCTCCTCGGACGGCGAGCCCGTCGAGTTCGAGGGCGAAGCCGAGGTCGACATCCCGTTGGCGGACGTCGAGCAGTTCGACGACGGCGAGGTCATCGGCCTGTGGAGCTTCGACGAGGACACCGGCGCCTGGGCCATCGAGGGCGAAGGCACCGTCGAGGACGGGCTCTTCCGGGCCCGCGTCCCCCACTTCAGCTTCTGGAACGCGGACCAGGTCAGCCAGACCACCTGCGTGAAGGGCAAGCTGATGGACCCCTACGGCGAGCCCCTCGGGCGCGTCAGCGTCACCCACGCGGGCGTCAACTACAACGGCTCCTCGTCCACCACCGCCTCGGGCGACGGCGGCTTCTGCATGTTGGCCCGCCGGGCGAGCACCGCGAACATCTCGACCTCCGGTCGCCTCGCCGACGGCACGCCGTTCAGCTGGTCGCAGCAGGCCCAGACGGCCTCGACCCCCGGCAACTGCGGCAACGTCCAGGTCTGCACCGACCTCGGCGAGATTCGCGTCGCGGCGGCCGACGGCGACCTGGACGACGACGGCTTCAGCACCTGGGAAGGTGACTGCGACGACAACGACCCGACCCGCTCCCCCGCGGCCGTCGAGGTCTGCGACGGCCTCGACCAGAACTGCAACGGGCGCGTGGACGACGTCTTCCAGGACGCGGACGGCGACGGCTTCGACATCTGCGTCGACTGCGACGACACCCAGCCCAACGTGTACGCGGGCGCCCCGGACGTGTGCGACGGCATCGACGACAACAACTGCGACGGCGTGATCGACACCCGCGAGTCCGACGCGGACGAGGACGGCCTGTCCCGCTGCGACGGCGACTGCCAGGACAACGACCCGAACTCCCAGGCGGCCTGCACCTTCTTCGAGGTGGGCGTCGCCTCGACGTTCGCCTGCGGCCGCATGAGCGACGGCATCACCTGGTGCTGGGGTGAAGACGGTCCGCAGACGGTCGCCATCGCCGAGCCCTTCTCCTCCATCGGCGTAGGCACCACCTTCGCCTGCGGGCTCGACGAGCTCGGCCGCGCGCAGTGCTGGGGCGACAACACGCACGGTCAGCTCGACGCGCCGGACGTCTTCTTCAGCGAGATCATGATCGGCGGCGACTTCGCCTGCGGCGTCCAGACCGGCGGCGAGCTGCTGTGCTGGGGCAACGACGCCGACGGCCGCACGGACCCGGTCCTGGGCGTGTACCGCCACCTCTCGGCGGCCGACGCCTCCGCCTGCGCCGTCCTCGGCAACGGCGCGCTCCGCTGCTGGGGCCAGGGCCAGGCCTCGGGCACGCTCTACCCCAACTACTCGTTCAACATGGTCGCGGCCGGCTCCAGCCACAGCTGCGCCGTCACGGACGCCGGCCAGGCCATCTGCTGGGGCAACAACCAGCACGGCCAGACCACCCCGCCCGTGGGTGAGTTCGCGCAGGTCGGCGTGGGCAGCACCCACTCCTGCGGTCTCACCACCGACGGCAAGGTCGAGTGCTGGGGCGACAACAGCAACGGCCAGGCCGTCGCGCCGCGCGGGAGCTTCTCGCAGATCGGCGTGGGCGGGGACGCCGCCTGCGGCATCCGCCCCGGCGGACTGGTCGAGTGCTGGGGCAACGACGCCCACGGTCACCTCGACACGCCGTAGGCCCTGCTCACCCCTCTCGACAAATCTCTGATTTGTCGCCGGGGGCCCCGGAGGTCCTCCTGAGACTCCGCTGCGCTTCGCTCCGCTGCGCGGGCCTTGGGGCCCTTGCGCTCTCCTAGGGCCACCCTTGCAGCGGTGAGCGTCGCGGGCGTCGGGGTCGTCGCTTGGGGGCTGCGGGTCTGGGTGATCCCTCCCGGCCTGCCCTCCAACGCCGAGCTCATCAGAATCGCCGAGGAGGCCGTCCCGCCGCGCTGGGACGACGTGGCGGACGCGTCGCCGGTGTTCGACACCGTGTTCATCCAGCCGGACCGGGAGGCGGGCTGGGAGGACCCCGAGCGTCGCCGCGCCGACCTGCAGCGCGCCGCCGATCGGGGGGCGCGTACCCTGGTCGTCCAGTACCTGGCCCACGGCGCAGACTCCCTCCTGTCGCCCCGCGCCGACGGGGGAGACGAGCCCCGGGACCTGCTCGACGACGCCGCCCGCCTGGGGCTCGACGTGTGGCTCGGGACGCGCGAGGACCCCGCCATCTGGGAGACCACGGAGGTCTCGCTCGACGTGTGGAGCTCGGCCGCCGCCGGCGGCGTCGACGTCGCCCGTCGGATCGCCGGTCGGTACGGCGATCACGCAGCCTTCACGGGGTGGTACTGGACGCCCGAGGCGGTGTGGGCCGCCGAGCCCGACGCCCGGCGCCTGGTGCGCCTCGCCCGCATCACCCGTCGCGCCGTCCGGGCCCTGCGCGACGCCGCCGACAAGCCGGTGGCGGTCCCCCTGGGCGCGACCGATCTCGGGTGGACGGGCGTCTACGGCGGGGCCTGGTGTCGGTACGCGGAGATCTCCGAGGCGGACCGGATCGTGGCGATGGACGGCGTGGGGACGGCGCACCTGGACGTCGCCCACCTGGGTCGGTTCTACGGCGCCCTGCGCGGCTGCGCGGAGACCGTCGGCTTCGAGCTGGTGGCGGACATCGAGGCGTTCGGGCCCGGCATCCCCCCCGCCCCCACCCGCTTGGAGCGGCAGCTCGTGGCGGCGATGGGGTTCGCCCACCGGCGGGCGGTGTTCGACCTGGGCCACTACCTGCAGCCGGGCTCCGAGGGGGCCGCGTTCTGGGCGGACCCGGCGGGCCCCCCCGCCACCATCGACACGGCCGAGGCCGACCGGGACGACCGCGGCGCCCGCATCGAGGTCGCCCGCCCGGCCGCGCGGATCGACGTCCTCACCCAGCCCCCTCACCCCACATCGGTGGAGCTTTACGCCATCCTCGATCGGGGCGACGCCCAGTACCTGGGCTCGCCGCTCGAGACCCACGGGCCCGGGCGATACCACCGCACCTGGCTGTGGCGGCCCCCCGAAGGATCCGAGCCGGTCCGGGAGTTCGAGGTGGTGCTCCGCGGGGAGAAGACCCCCGGCCCCTGGGAGGTCCTGGCCGTCGGTGACTGATCTGCGGGGGATCTGCTAAACGACGTGGAATGGACCTTCAGGAAGCCCTGCTGACCCGCCGCACGATCCACAAGTATCGGGGGGGACCGCTGCCTGAAGGGGCCCTCGACGAGGCGCTGCTCGCAGCGCACCACGCGCCCAACCACAAGTTCACGGTGCCCTGGCGGTTCACGGTGGTCGGCGACGAGACGCGGCACAAGCTCGTGCCCGTCGGCGTCCGGGCGAAGGCGGAGCGGAAGCCCCTGCGCGAGGGCCAGGAGGAGGCGATCCGCGCCAAGCTGCTCCAGGCCACGGCCCTCATCGTCGTCTCCCGGGTGCGCTGCACCGACCCCTTCACGGCCCGCGAGGACTACGCCGCCTGCGCCTGCGCCATCCAGAACCTCATGCTGTCGCTGCACGCCCGCGGCGTGGGCAGCAAGTGGACGACCGGGGGCGTCACCCGCCACCCCGCCTCGTACGCGGTCCTCGGCATCGACGGCGCCGACGAGGAGGTCGTGGGCTGGGTGTGGGCGGGCTGGGCCGCGTCCGCCTCGCCGCCCGTGCGTCCCCCGATCGAAGGCGTCGTCCGCCGCCTGCCCTAGGGCGCCGCTAGGGCTTCTTCGGGGGCTCGTCCGGGGGCCAGTACGCGATCGTGTACTCGTTGCGCACCACCGGGTCGTTGCAGCCGATGAACCTGCCCCCGTCCGAGTGCAGCCCGATGGTCGCGCCGCGCCCGTAGTCGACCTCCCACTGGCCCGCCTCCACGTCGAGGTAGTGCACCTCCACGTGGTGGTCCCTCTCGAAGAGCAGGACCTGGAAGGAGATCGGGTCCCCCGGGTAGGTGTCGTGATAGAGCGCGTCCCACCACGACACCGCGATCCGGTCGCCCCACTCGCCGGTCACGCCGAAGCGCAGCGTCCCGGCGCCCTCGTCGGTCATGTTGAGGTTGTCCCAGAACGCGGCCACGTCGGGCTCGTCCCATCCGTTGTGGAAGTCGCACTCGTTGTTGGGCAGGTGGGCGCTCTGGTAGTGGAAGTTGAGCGTGCCGTTGATGTCCATGCGGACGGTCTCGGCGAACTCGCCGTACCACCACACGTCCCAGTCGATCCGGGTGTGCTCGGCGGTCGCGCCCGCGGTGTGCAGGTCGTTGGTCTCCTGGTCGGCGACGTCTTGGCCGAACCAGCAGAACGGCAGCCCCGCGGTGTCGGTCGTCACCCAGCCGTAGCCGTAGGAGTCGAAGGCGTCGAACTTCGTGGGCCGCGTCCGGCGCGCCAGGCACGGGTCCGGAGGGACGAAGTCGTCGTCGTCCGCCACGTCGTCGTCGTCCGCCACGTCGTCGTCGTCGCCGGCGTCGTCGTCGTCCGCGGCGTCGTCGTCGTCGCCGGTCACGTCGTCGTCGTCCCCGGGGCACTGCTGCAGCGAGCCGCCCCGAGGCCAGCACAGGCCGCAGCCGGGCAGCAGCAGGACGATGCAGAGCGCGAAGGCGACGCGGGGGGTCGTCATGGGCCGCAGGATAGGCAAGGCGACGCCCCTACGCGCGGGGTCTGCGGGGCCCGAGGAGATCGAGCGCCTCGGCCACCACGCGACCGTCGACGCCGGGGCCGGTCCCCCGCTCGGCAAGGTGTCGTCGCCATCGCCGCGCGCCGGGCACCCCCTTGAACAGGTTCGGCATGTGGCGCAGCAGGCGGTAGGGCTTGTCGCCCGCGGCGGCGAGGCGGTCGACGTCCTCCATGCAGGCCCGGGCGACGTCCTCCGCCGTGACCGGGTGCGTCGGGTCCCCGTACACGTCGCGATCGACGGACGCGAACAGCATCGGGTCGTCGGCCGCGGCCCGCCCGATCATCACGCCGTCCACGACGTCCAGGTGCGCCGTCACGTCCTCCAGCGTCGTGATCCCGCCGTTGATCTCGATCCGCAGGTGGGGGAACTCGCGCTTGAGCCGGTGGACGTCGTCGTAGCGCAGGGGCGGCACGTTGCGGTTCTGCTTCGGCGACAGGCCCTGCAGCCACGCCTTGCGCGCGTGCACCGAGAAGCGATCGGCGCCCGCGCGGCTCACCACGTCCACGAAGTGGGCCATGTCCTCGTAGCGATCGAGGTCGTCGATGCCGACGCGGTGCTTGACCGTCACGGGGACGGAGACCGCCGCTCGCATCGCCGCCACCCCCTCGGCGACGACCTCGGGCCGTGCCATCAGGCAGGCCCCGAAGCTCCCGTTCCGCACCCGGTCCGACGGGCACCCGACGTTGAGGTTCACCTCGTCGTAGCCCCGATCCTCGGCGAGCTTCGCGCAGGCGGCCAAGGCGACGGGGTCGTCGCCCCCCAGCTGGACCGCGATCGGGTGCTCCACGGGGTCGAACTCGAGCTGGTCGGTGCGGCCGCCTTGGATGAGCGCGCCGGTCGTGATCATCTCGGTGTAGAGCAGCGTGCGCTTTGTGATGCGGCGCATGAACCGACGGAAGTGCCGGTCGGTGACGGCCATCATCGGCGCCACCGAGACGGGGTGCAGGTCGCCTCGCGGCCCCTCGGGCGGGCTCGTGTCTTGCATCGGGCCTTGCGGCGTGGGCGGTTCGTCTCGCACGATCGCCGCATCATGCCCCGTCCCTCCGGCCCCGGTGTCCGCATGCGTCCTCTGTCCCCCTCGATGCTCTCCTCGGCCTCGCTCGCCGCCCTCCTGCTCGCCTTCGCGTGCGCGCCCGACCTGGGGAACCTGCCGGTGGACGACGACGACGCGATCGACGACGACGACGCCACCGACGACGACGACGCCACCGACGACGACGACGTGGTGTGGGACGACGACGACGACGACGACGACATCTGGGACGCGTGCCTCGCCACCGGGTCCGGGGTCGTGTGGATCGAGCACGACGTGCCCGAGCGGCTCCTCGGCGAGTGGATCTCCGGCGAGGTGCAGGCCGACGGCGAGCTGCTCACGGTGACCGACGAAGCGGGCCTCGCCTACTCGGTGTTCGTCTCCAACCCGGAGATGCTGTGGGGGCTCACGGGGCCCGGCCGCGTCATGGTGTGGGCGGACTCTCCAAACGGCTGGAACACGCCCTACGGCGTGGCCGCGGAGGTCGGGGGCCTGCGCGCGCTGGTGGCGACCGAGACCAACCCCCCGATCGCGGTCACCGAGGCGTTCGGGATCGCCGTGCAGACCCTGCCGGACGCGTGCGGCGAGCCCATCGACACGGACTGCGGGCCCCAGGGCGCGCTCCCCCTCGAGGTCACCTTCTTCGACGGAGACATCGCCCAGGTGGCCCAGGTCATGCCCGGCGACGGCACGTGGCTCGGCGGCTACTGGTTCCAGGCGACGACGGGCGTGCACACCCCCGAGCCGCGCTGCCCGGACATGGTCCAGCAGTCGTGGAGCTACGCGATGTGGGTCCCGGAGTGGGACGGCTAGCGGAGGCTCCGGGTTACTCGAGGGCGGCGGCGCAGGCCGGATCCTCGAGGGGGGCGTCGCCGTACCGGTCCTGGAACTTCAGGCCCACGCAGCTGCCGACGCCGCGGAGCAGCTCGAGCATCTCCGCCTCGGGGACCTGCTCGGGGAGGCTCGCCTCCGCGATGCACTCGCGCGTGACGGCTTCGACCATCGGACCGCACTGCTCCCCGGCGACGCCGAAGCAGAGGGGCACGTACCCCGACTCGCGGCAGTGGTCTTCGACCACCAGGGGGATGGCCGCCTCCAGGATGTCGGCGAGGAGGACCATCCCCTCGTCGGCCGAGGCCTCCTCCGGCGGCGCGATCGAGCCGCGGAGGCGCGTCAGCGTCCAGCCTCGGGCGGCCAGGAGCGCGGGGACCCCGTCGTCGCCCACCACGCGCCCCCCGGTCACCGAGACGAACGTCGGACCCTGCCCCAGGAAGCCCTCGATGGCGTCGGCCCACTGCGCGTTGAGCCTGCCCATCGCCGCGGAGCTGTGCAGCACGTCGTTCGTGGCGGCCATGGCCGCGCTCGCGCGCTCCAGGTCGCCTTGGGTGCACAGGCTCAGGATCGCCGCCATCTCATCCCGTCGGGCGTCGAGATCGCCGGCCGCCGCGATGGCCCGGAGAGGCTCGAGGAAGCGGTCCATCGGGAGCCCGACGACCCGGTCGAGGGACTCTTGCGGCGTCTCGAGGAACGCGGTGGGCACGTTCGCTGCGCGCACGGCGGCGAGGAGGGTCTCGTCCATCTCCCCGTCCTCGTGGGCGCCGGGCACGTCCGCAAGCACCGAGAGGGTGGTCATGACCCCGATCACCATCGGGTGCATGCCGTCGAACATGGCGATCAGGGGCCCGAACCCGCTGGCTTCGGCGAGGCTCTCCCAATCCTCGGGGCCGAGCATCGACGAGACCGTGGTGCCCTCGGGGAGGGTCATCAGGGCCTCCATGTGGGACTCCCCGAGCAGGTCGGTGTCCGCCTCGGCCACGAACAGCGCCGCGTTCAGGGCCTTGTCCATGTGCTCCGGGGGCAGCGCGGTGTCGAGCTTCACACCCAGGGGGCAGGACCCGAACAGGTACGACGTGGGCATGCCCGTCTTCGTCACCTCCCACAGCGCCAGCGGGCGCGTCTCGGCCGCCGCGGGGGCTTCGGCGCTCCCGGAGGTCGTGGTGGGCTGCCGGCAGCCCAGGGGCAGGAGCAGGAGGAGGGCGAGGGAGGCGCGACGCAGCATCAGAAGTCCCAGCGGAAGAGGTCCCCGTTCACGCCCACGGTGTAGAGCGCGTCCTCGGTGACCAGGGGGGTCGCGATGCTACGGACGTTCATGTCGACACGCCAGAGCACGTCCCCCGAGGCCGCGTCGACCCCGTGCAGGCCGCCGTCCTCCGAGACGACCAGCAAGGTCTCGCCGTCCCACACCGGCGACCCGAGCACGTCCGCGCCGAAGTCCGTGGACCAGACCTCCTCGCCCCGCGCGCGGTCGATCGCGTACACCTTCCAGTCCCAGGAGCCGGCGAAGACGCGGTCCTCGGTGACCGCAGGCGACGCGGTGATGTTGGCGCCCGTCTCGAACCGCCACCGCGGCGTGCCGTCCTCGGCGAGCGCGTGCAGCTTGTTGTCCCAGCCGCCGATGTAGAAGACGCCGCCGTAGTGAGCGGCGGTGCTGATCACCTGCCGACCCGTGTCGTCCGTCCAGACGATCTCGCCCGTCGCCGGATCGAAGCCGTGGATGGGGCCCCCGCGCTCGGCCACCACGAAGAGGGACCGGTCCGGCGTGAAGGTCGCCGACGACGACGTGGTGGACCCCAGCTGCTGCTCCCAGATCGCCTCGCCCGTGGCCTGGTCCAAGGCCACGACGTACCCCGATTTGTCCGACGTGTAGATCACCCCGTCCACGAGCGCCGGGGACGCGAGCGTGTCCTCGTGCATCGGGTACGCCCACACCGGTCGGCCCGCGAGGCGACGCTCCAGCAGGTGGACCTCCTCCTCGGTGGTGCCGACGACGATGTGGTCGTCGGTCAGGACCATCGATCCGTTGAGCTCGGCCTGGAGGTTCCGCTGCCAGGCGATCGTGCCGCTGGCGGCGTCCACGGCCGTCAGGTACCCGCCCCGCGTGCCCTGGTAGATCAGCCCGTCGCAGGTGAGCGGGCCGCCGCCGAGGAACATCGCGCCGTCGTAGGGCTCGGGCTCGTCGGTGAAGGTGTCGCCGCTGGGGAAGCCGCCCCAGTCCAGGTCCCCGCCGCCCAGCTCGAGGTCCGAGACGTTGACCGCCCAGCCCGCAGCGGGCTGCTCCCGGGGCAGCGTGAAGGACGTGTGGCCGCGCCGCTCCGGGGTGCCTCGGAACATCTGGAAGCACGTCGGCCCCGCGGCGTCGTCGTCGTCCCCGGCGGCCGTGTCGTCGTCGTCGGGGTCCACGCACCCCGCCCCCAGCAGGACGAGGATCAGGGCGGCCGCCCTCCCTGGAGCGCACCTGGTCATCGACGGAGCACGACCCCGCGACGGGTGGGGACACCCGCGTTCACGGTGGTCACACCGTCCGGCCACCGCACGACCAGGCCCACCTCGTCCGCGTCGCCCAGCCCGAGCAGGACCTCGGCGGGGCCCGCGCACATCACCTCGTCGCTGCCGAGCGCGTTGTCGCCCATGGCGTACACGGCGCCGTCGACCCAGGCCTCCACGCGCGCCCCGATCGCGTCGACGTTGCGGCCCTCCATCTCCAGGGAGACGCGCAGCCAGGCGTTCGCGTTGCAGCCCGCGCGGTGCACGCGCGGACCGTCGAACAGCGCCCAGGTGACGAGGTCGGGGAACCCGTTGCGGTCGATGTCCGCGACGACCGAGGCGCGGGTCGGCGCGACGTTGTCCACGCCCAGCGCGGGGGCGATGTCCTCGAAGGCCTCGCCGTCGGTGGACCACAGCGCGTCGGGCTGCTCGAGGCGGTTCTGGGTGTTGTTGGGGGTGCGGCCGTCGACCTTGGTGGGCATGTGCCCGAACCCGGTGAACAGCTCCAGGTCGCCGTCGTTGTCGTGGTCGAGCCAGTGGGTCGCCCAGGAGATGTCGCCCGCGGTGCCGTCGGAGAAGCCCGCCACGGCCAGGGACACGTCCGTGAAGATCCCGCCGTCGTTGCGCGCGAGGGTCGTGGCGCCCGCGTTGGTGATGTGCAGGTCGTAGTCCCCGTCGCGGTCCATGTCGCCGATCGCGAGGCCCATGCCGAGCATGCGGAAGTCGAGGGCCGCCTCGGGGGTGTGGGTCCAGCGCCACGCCTCGCCGTCGGCCCCCCCGCCGTTGCGGAAGTAGAGGTTGCCGATGATGGACGGGTCCTCGGCGGCGAGGTCGTTCACGAGATAGAAGTCCAGCCACCCGTCGTTGTCGAGGTCGACGAAGCCGCCCAGGAAGGCGTAGCCGTGCTCGTCCTCCCCCAGCATCCACTCGATGCGATCGCGGAAGCGGCCGTTGGGCTCCTGCACGTAGAGGTGGTCGGGATCGGGGGTGTACGTGTCGCCCGGACCGTAGGAGCCCTCGCCGTGGTTGGCGACGTAGAGGTCGAGGTCGCCGTCCCGGTCGAAGTCGGCCCAGGACGCGGTGATCGTGCGGTCGTCGTCGCGCCCGGCGAGGCCCAGATCCTCGGTGATCTCGGTGAAGTTGCCGGTCCCGTCGTTCTCGAAGAAGCGGTTGTGGCCCATGTAGAGCAGGAACAGGTCCGAGTCGCCGTCGCCCTCGAGATCGACCGCGCTGACGCCGTGGGCGAAGTCGGCCGCGCCGGGCAGCCCGCGGGTCGTCGCGTCCACGGGGGTGAAGCCGAAGTCGCCGTCGCCGAGGAACATCTTCGGCCCCGCCACGGCGTCCGTGAACAGCAGATCGAGGTGGTCGTCGCCGTCGAGATCGACGACCGCGAAGCCTCCGTGCACCTCGATCTCGGCGGACGGGTGCAGCACCGGATCGGTCGTCCAGGGGGGCGTCGCGGCCGCGTATCCGACCCCCGCGGCGGCCGTCACGTCCGTCAGGGGGAGCGCGGCGCCCTCGCGCGGGTCCGCGCACACGACCTCATCGCCCAGCTCGATCTCGGCGGCGTCGCCGGCGGGCAGGTCGTTCGTCGCGTCGTCGTCGTTCGCGACGGCCCCGGCGGTGTCGTCGTCGTCGCCCACGCAGGCGGGCAGCAGCAGCAGGAGCAGCACAAAGCGCTTCACGGATTCACCACCTCGGCTTCGCAGAGAGAGAAGCTTACGGACAGGGTGTCGCCGGAGTTCCCTCGGCGCGCCGGCAGGGGCATCAGGCAGCCGACGACGAACGGGAACAGCAGAAGCAGGGCGGTCGCGCGCATCGGCGAGAAGTTAGCCGAGGCGGACGCGCTCCACCGGGGCCCTTTCCGCCCCGAGTCCGCGCGGCGGTGCCATCCTGAGCGTCGATGGTCGACGATCGCCTGAACGAGAGCCCCTTCGATCGCTTCCTGCGATGGCTTCACGCCCTGTTGGCGGCGATTCGGAGGCAGGTCGACAAGCTCGTGGCGCGGGTGGTCCTGACGGTCACCCCGGGCACGGGGATCTAGCCGCGTTTCGCCGGGCGGCTCACGGCCGCCTCAGAGCTCGATCCCCAGGGCGACGAGGTCGGCCTCGGCCTGAGGGGCCCAGCCGCGGTTGGCCTTGGGGCTGGCGGGGCTGGGGTGGAGCATGCGGCCGATCCGGATCGCGGAGTCGGCCCCGAGCACGCGGCGGGCGCACTTCTCCGCGAAGGCGCCCACCCCCACCACGTACGTCGGATCGAGCACGTCGAGGGTGCCCCGCAGCGCCTCGTCGCAGGCCGCGAACAGGGGGGTCCGCTCGGCCTTGGGAAGCTTCTCCGGGATGCGGTTGCGGCCGGTCGGCCCCTCCATGAAGGACAGCGGGCAGTAGTTGAGGACGAAGAAGCGCGCGAAGAAGGCCTCGGGGGTGCCGTAGCGGTCCTTCGCCCAACCCCAGACCCGGCGGCCGCTGACCTCCGATCGGGGGCAGTCGAGGCCGAGGACCGGGCGCTTGGGGTGCTCGTGCTTCGGGCGTCGGACGTCCCCCCGCAGGCCCATCCAGTCCCGGACCGCGGCGATCTCCCCGAAGGGCACGCCCGTCTGCGCCATGCCCCAGGGGCCCGGGTTCATCCCCAGGAAGACGACCTCCTTGGGCCCGGCGCCGAAGCGCTCCAGATACTGCTCGTGCAGCTCCCGGGCGTGGTCCAACGGGTTGTACACATGGGTCACGGGAGCCCCGAAGGACAGGGCGTCCACGGCCTCCGAGAGGCGACGCGCCGCTGCGACAAGCTCCGACATGCCGCGCAGTCTGCCGGAGTCCGGCGCGGCTCACGGCATGCCGGACAAAATCCGGAATGGGCGTCGAAGATCGCTTGTCAAGCGCCACGAGCATGGGACCCCCCTCGCGCCACGAACTAGGGACCACCCAAGGAAGGGCCCGACCGCGGCCCCTCGAGCCCTCATGAAGAGTCCGATCCCATAGTCGTAGTAGGG
>Ga0114933_10001140_pt1 | contig 30319 bp, 23 predicted proteins | sample 4SBtaG_FD_89691 | JGI IMG/M metagenome (GOLD analysis project Ga0114933, IMG submission 89691) | Deep subsurface microbial communities from Kolumbo volcano to uncover new lineages of life (NeLLi) - 4SBTROV12_W25 metaG | ecosystem: Environmental > Aquatic > Marine > Volcanic | place: Kolumbo... | reverse complement strand
CTCGTCGTCCTCGTCCTGGAGCATCGCCGCGATGCGGTCACGGCTCCACATCTGCGTCGACTCGCCCTTGGCGCTCGGCGCCTGGCGCTGGGCCGGCTTGAACTGACCGGTCTTGCCGCGGGGCAGGGGAGAGCGGATGTCTGCGGGCCCGCCGAGGTCCTCGCGCTCCGCGGCGCGGCGGGGCGCCGCCTCGCCGCCGGCACGTCGCACGGCTCGGGGGGCCCACTGCTCTATGCCGCTGCCCGGGCACTGGTCGGCGACGGTGGCCAGCACGTTCGCGGCGTCGAGGGCGTCGGGCCGCTCCTCGTGTTCGAAGGCCAGGATCTGACAGAGAAAGCGGCGGACGTCCTCGAGCCAGCGGCGGCCGCGGACCTCGGTGAAGTCCATCGCGAGCACGCGGTCGACCACGGCATCGTCGTGGTCGTCCGGGTCCTTGGGCAGACGGCCGAGGGGCTCGTCACTCATCATCGAGTGCAGGACCACGCCGAGCCCGTAGACGTCGGTGCGAACGCCGACCGGGCTGCCCTCGGGGGCCCGGGTCGTCCGTCGGGCGATGCCGTAGCCCTCGAGTGAGACGCCGCCGCCCGCGTCCACGCGGACGAAGCCCACCTTGATGTCGCCGTGGACGCCCTCGTCCTCTTCGGCGATGGTCAGGATGTCCGCGAGCGCGGAGGCGATCTCGAGCGCGCTCTTGAGCGGGGGGCGCCCTGCGGCCAACAGCTCCGACAGCAGGACCCCGGGCGCTTCGCCCTCGTCCGTCAGGATGCTGCCCTCGGCTCCGGGCTCCCGGGTGTAGTACCAGCTCAACCAGCCCTCTCGCGGACCGCGAATCTAACGCGAGAAGTCCAGGATCACGCGCAGGCCACCCTCGGCGCGGTTCTCGGCACGGACCGAGCCTCCGTGGAGCTCGACGACCTGGCGCACGATCATGCCGCCCAGGCCCGACCCTCCGGTCTTTCGGTCGCGGCTCGTGTCCACCCGGAAGAAGGGCTCGAAGAGCCGTGCCAGGGCCTCTGGAGGAACCCCGGGCCCCTCGTCCTCGACGATGCAGAGGCGGCCTTCGAAGTGGACCCGCGCCTCTCCTCCGGCGTGCAGGCGCGCGTTGCGGAGCAGGTTGTCGAGCGCCCGCTTCAGGAGCGTGCGGTCTCCGCGCACGGTGAAGGACTCGCCGCTGTGCTCGACCAGCTGGCCGAGGTCGACCTCCTCGTCCGCGAGCTCGAGCTGGCCGAGCTGCATGCGGGAGAGCGCCAGCATCTCGGTGATCAAGGCGCCGAGCTCGTCGAGGTCGCCGCGGATCGCGGCGGCGCGCTCGGGGTCGCTGTCCTCGAGCAGGGCGGCCTCGAGCTGCAGGCGGGTGAGGGGGGTGCGCAGCTCGTGGCTCAGGCCGGCCATCAGCTCACGCTCGGTCCGCAGCATGCCGTCCACCCGGTCGGCCAGAGCGTTGAAGGCACCCGCCGCCTGGCGGAGCTCCTGGGGGCCTTCGTCCGGCAGGCGATGGTCCAGGTCTCCCTCCGCCATCCGCTCCATCGCGGCCCGCGTGGTGTCGAGGGGTGCGAGCGCGCGCCGAACAATGAGACCTGCCAGCAGGAAGACCCCGCCGAAGATCAGGAGGTGGAAGAGCCCCAGGCGTCGCCAGGGTCGGTCCAGCTCCAGGTCGTGCCCGATGACGACCCAACCGACCGAGGTCTGCACCCCCACGACGTTGCGCGGGCCGGGACGGAAGACCACGTCGCGGCCCTCGACCGTCTCCTCGACCCACCTCTGACGGTCCGGAGCGTGCGGGCCCGGCGGAGGTTCCGGCGCCACGTGGATGCGGAAGCCCAGCTGCTCGGCGAGGGCGTCGGGCGACTCGCCGGCCTCGACCTCTGCCGCGATGTGCACGGCGGTGTGGAGGTGCTGCTTGAAGACCTGGCGGGCGAAGGGCTTCAGGATCGCCCCGCCCGCGACGAGCCACGCGAGCAGGACGGTCAGTCCGACCAGCGCCGCGATCACGAGCGGCAGCGAGCGCCGAAGGCTCACGGGTTCTTCGGCACCGTGTAGCCGACGCCGCGCACGGTCTTCAGCAGCCGAGGCTTGCGCGCGTCGTCTCCGAGCTTCTTGCGGATGTGCGAGATGTGCACGTCGACGCTGCGCTCGAAGCTCGCGTAGTCCTCGCCCCGAGCCAGCTCCATCAGCCGCTCGCGCGGAATGACGCGGCCGGCGTTCGCGACCAGCGTGCGCAGCAGCTCGAACTCGGTGGTCGTCAGCTCGATGGCTCGATCGCCCAGGCGGACGCTGCGTCGATCCGGGTCCACGACGATCTCGCCGGCGCGGAGGAGCTGGCCCTCGGCCGGGGCGCTCTCGCTCCTTCGCAGGACGGCCTGGATGCGCGCGAGCAGTTCGCGGGGGTTGAAGGGCTTGGCCAGGTAGTCGTCCGCGCCGAGCTCCAGGCCGACGATGCGGTCGAAGTCATCGCCCCGCGCGGTGAGCAGGATGACCGGCACCTGGCTCTCCGCCCGTAGCCGTCGGACCACTTCGAAGCCGTCGATGCCCGGCATCATCACGTCCAGCACGGCCAGGTCGAAGGCGCCGGCGCGGAGGGCCTCGAGCCCGCTCTCTCCGTCCGCGGCGCCTGAAACGGCGAAGCCCCGCCCGCCGAGGTACTCGGCGAGCAGGGAGCGGATGCGCTCGTCGTCATCGATGACCAGGATCCGCCGCATGCCGCGAGTCTACTGCTCGCCCTCGAAGCGCTCCGAGCGTCGCTCGAACATCTCGGCCCGCTTGTCCTGCATCGTGGAGAGCTCGTCGACGAGGGTCGCCCGCTGCTCCGGCGAGAAGGTCGCGTGCAGCTCCAGGATGCCGTCGACCCGGTCCTTCATCGCCTCCGCCGTCCGATCGGTGCCCTCGTCGATCGCCCGGTCGATGACCCGCTTGTCGGGGTCCTCGTTCTCCAGCTCGTCGATCACGGCGTCGAAGATCTCGGACTTCTGCTCGATGAGCTCGGCGTGCGCCGCCTGGTTCTCCGCCTGGAGTTCCCGGGCCAGCGCCTTCTGCTCATCATCCAGGTCCAGCTTCTTCATCAGCTGCTTGAGCGGCGCGTGCCCACCGCCGGGGCCACCGTGGGGACCGACTGCGACCGCCGCGCCGCCGAAAGCGAGGGCGCCGACCAGCGCCGAGAGACCGAGGACCTTGACCATTTTCTTCATCACAACCTCCTTGGGTTCGCTCTACAGGTACGAACGCAGAGCGCAGAAGAGGTGGTGCTCGACCGAAGCAAACCTTCGAAGTGTGAAGCTTTGTGAAGGCGCTAGAGCCCGGTGTCGGTGCAGTGCTCGAGGTCTTCGTCGACCTCGACCGTGTAGACGCCCAGGAAGCCGCCGCTGTTGTCGGCGTTCCCGTGCACGCCCACGCGGGTGGTGTACCAGCCGGCTTCGGCGCCGAGGAAGACCAGCTCGTAGCTGGGCCGGGTGCCCCCCTCGATGACACGCGGCAGCTCGCCGACGATGGCGAAGTGCTCGTCGTCGCCGACCTCGAAGCCCTCGAGCTCGAGGTCGTTGAGGGTCGGGTTGTGGACCTCGAAGCTCAGGCTCGCCTCGCAGTCCACGCCCACGCGGCCCAGGTGGCGGTCGTCGGGGTCCAACACCGCGCGGGTCCCCAGCGTGCTGCCGAAGAGCGCGACCGCGACCACGCCACGATCCGGGTCGGTCGTGGTCACCTGCAGGCTGCCTTGCTCCCAGCCCGGCTCGACGGGCGCGTAGCGGACGCTCAGGTCCACGCTCCCACCGGGCACGACCGTCGTCCACGTGCCGAAGTCCGCCGCGAAGCTCGGCGCGTCCTGGACGCCGGTCATCGTCACGAGCAGGTCGGCGTCGCCTGTGTTCGCGAGCCGCACCGAGCCCTCGCGGAAGGCGTCGCGGCCCAGGTCGAGCTCGGTGATCTCGATGCGCTCGGACTCCAGCTGCGCGATCCCGGAGGGCCAGGTCGAGGGGCCGGGCGTCGGGCAGGCGCAGAGGAAGATCAGCACGCTCCGACCTACGCTCGGTAGCTCCGGTCTGTGACGACGATCAGTCGCAGATCCCGATGGGGTGGTAGCGCACCATCACCGTCGAGCCCGCGGTCGGCGGGTCTTCGAAGGCGATGGTGTTCCTGGCCGTGTCGAAGGACCAGCCCTCGTCCAGCAGCACGCTGTCCACGAGCACCTGAATGGACGCCGGGGCGGGCTCCTGCTCCAGCGTGAAGTCGCCGCCGTAGGGCGCGATGGCCGCGGCGATCTCGGCTAGATCGTCCTCGGGCGTCGCCGTGCAGAGGTCATAGACCTCGCCGCCGGTCGCCGCCGCGAGGTCCGTGAAGTCTCCGATGGCCGTGCCGCAAGAGCTCGACGAGCCGCCGCCCCAGGCGAAGGCGTGAACGGTCCCGTTCCCCGTGGCCTTGAAGCGCTTGTAGTAGTCGGACCAGTCATCCGGCGAGGTGTCGGCGTCCTCGTTGAGCGAGATCACGACCAGGTCGCTGTTGCTGCGGAAGAAGTCCGCGTTGCAGCTGGCCGAGGTCGCCTTGGACAACAGATACAGGCCCTGAGTGGCCTTCGAGCCCACCGAGTAGCAGTTCGTGCCGTAGTACCCGGCCCAGTTGTCACACCACATCGTGGCGAAGTCTGCTGCCTGGTCCGTCCAGGACATGCTGTGGTCGATCCAGTCCGCGTTGAAGCAGGCGTCGTCGTCGGTGACCACCCCCATGCGCCAGTCGACGCTCTGCGTGTCGAGGGCCTCGACGAAGGTCTCGAGGTTCCCGAGGTCCTCTTGAGCGCCGACCACTCCGTGCTTGTACCAGCCGTTGTGGATCGTGTGATCGACGTGCCACAGGATGTCGATCTGGCCGTATCCGCGGGCGTCGAAGGTCTCCTGGACGAGCTCTTCGTAGGCCTCGCCGAAGACGCTGGCGGTGCGATCGCCGAGGGGGTCGTTGCTGACGAAGGTGAGCTTGCCCTCCTCGAACTCCGGACCGAGAGGCGCGAAGACGAGCTCGAGCTGCAGGGACTCCTCGGGTCCCAGCGTCCAGGGAAGCGTCGGCGGGTCGGCCAGCTCCATCGTGTTCGCGGCGAAGGCGTAGTCGTCGATGACGAGCTCGTCGTTGCCGTTGTTGAAGAGGAAGATGGCGACCTGCTCTTCGCAGCCGACGGGCACCTGGTCGAGGTCGATGTCGGTGGGGTGCAGGTCGAGGACCGGAGCCACGCCCACTCCACTCAGCGAGGCCGTGACCTCCGGGCTGTCCGGATCGTTCGAGAGGATGCTCAGCTCGCCGCTGTGCTCGAAGGCGGTCACCGGGTCGAAGCGAAGCCTGGCGGTGACGCTGTCGCCGGGGGGAATGCTCAGCTCGTCGAGGACGACCTCGAAGGCCCCGCTGACGAGCACGTCCTGGAGCGCCAGGGTGCCCTGGCCGACGTTGTGGATCTCCAGCTCCTGCTGGAGCACCTCACCGGGTCGTGTGGCGTCGAAGACCAGCTCCATCGAGCTGAGCTCGATGTCCGGGGAGTGTTCCAGGGTATCGGGCAGGTCGGGTTCTTCGACCCCGATCTGGCCCTCGGGCAGGCAGGCAAGCGCAAGGATGAACATTCGGGTGACCTCCGCACCCGCTCAGCCTGACGCCAGGGGACGGGGGTCCGCGCCGCCAGCCTTACCGCTCACTCACAGACAGGCTGACGCGCGTAGTCGACCTGGATCTCGGCGCCCTCGGAGGGCACGTTGCCCTCGTCGAAGACGACGGCGTTGGCCGAGCCGTCAAAGGTCCAGCCACCGGCCAGCACGCCGGAGACGCGCACCTCGACGGAGCTGTCGACCGCGACGGCGGAGAGGAAGAAGACGCGTCGAGCGCCCTCCTGCTCGAAGACGTCGGTCAAGGTCTCGGTATAGACGCCGGTCGCGTCGATGCCGACGAGCAGCTCCGGATTGGTGGGATCTGTCGAGCTGATCTGGAGGAAGGCTTCGTCGGCGAAGTCGTCGGTGGGCTCGTACGCGACCAGCAGGTCCAGGCTCTCGCCGCTCTGGAGCGTGGCCGGAACGCTGTCGCTGGAGGCGGTGATCTCATCGCTCCCAGCTTCCAGGACGACGGACTCGATGGTGACCGGGCCGGCGCCGACGTTGGATAGGGCCGCCATCTCCTCGACCATGCAGCCGACCTCGACGTCCTCGAAGGTGATCTCCGAGGGAGAGACCTCGAGTCCCCCGCTGACCAGCTCGCCGGTCAGAGCGATGGTGTAGGTCGGCTCGAAGGGATCGTTCGAGTCCACCTCGAGGCTCGTGCTGTATTGGCCAGGCTCGCTCGGCTCGAAGGTGAGCACCAGCTCGGCGGTCTCCTCCGGCGCGATGATCGGCCACTCGAGGGCCTCGACGGTGAAGGGAGCGTCCAGGTCCGCGATGCGTGCGTCGCTGACCTCGAGGTCGCAGTCGCCCTTGTTGAGCACGGTGAGCGTGACCTCGACCGCATCCGTGGTGCCCACCGTGCCGAAGTCCAGGGCGTCGAGGGCCTGGTCTTCCCAGCGGATGGTGATCCACGGGTCGCAGTCGGCGGTGTCATCCCCCCAGGGATCCCCGGAGTCCCACCAGACGCCGGTGTCCCAGTCCGGCGTGTTGCTGTCGCGGCAGAAGAGGCACGACAGGATCAGGCCCCAGAGCATCGGTGTTTCCTCCGAGCGGAAGTATGCCCAAGGAAGCAAGCGGGCGGCACCCGAAGGCGCCGCCCGTCGTACTCAGGACGCGGTATCAGCCGTCGCAGTCGCCGTACAGGGCGTAGTAGACCTGGATGGTGGAGCCACCCTCGGGCACGTAGTCCTCGTCGAAGTCGATGCTGTTGTCCGCGCTGTTGTAGGACCAGCCGACGGTCGTCGGGATTCCGTTGACCGTGACCTCGAGGGTGTCCGGCACCGGGATGTCGGTCAGCTCGAAGCTGGTGAGGTCCGCGGCGGAGCCCTCTGCGAGGGTCTCGAGGTGCGAGCCGAAGTCGGTGGCGCAGATGCTCAGGAAGACACCGCCGGTGGCCACGGTGGCCTCGTAGAAGCCGGTGTAGGCCTGGTTCGAACCGCAACCCGTCGGGTAGTCACCGCCGATGGCGTGCATGACCACGTCGTCGGAGTCGTCCTTCATGCTCTGGAAGAGCGAGACGTAGTAGGTGTACGGGTTGACGCTCTGCTCGGGCTCATCGGACATGCCGACCAGCGAAAGGGTCGCGTCCTCGCGGTAGAAGCCCTCGTTGCAGCCACCGGTCTGGATGTTGGTGGTCTTCAGCGCGGCCTCGAGGAGCATGAAGCCACGCTCGGTGTTGCTGCCGTAGCTGTTGCAGTAGGAGCCGCTGTAGGACTCGCACAGCATCGTCTCGAAGACGTTCTCCTGGTCGGAGAGCGACATCGTGTTGTCGATGTAGGGCTGGGTGCCGGCGGGGTAGTTGATGCAGCCGTCGTCCTCGGTCACGACCGCCACGTGGTAGTTCGCGTCCATCGAGGCCAGCGTGGTGACGAAGGTGCCGAAGTTGGACTCGACGTTCGCCACGTCGTCCCACATCGAGCAGGACCAGTCGACCGCGAAGATGATGTCGGTGGCGCCGTTGATGGGCTGCTCGAAGACATCGGTGTTCTCGCCGGCAAGCGCGCCGTTTCCGTTCTGGGTGGCGCGGGCCATCGGCTTGGCCGGGTCGTTGCTGTAGACCTGGAGGTAGGCGATGTCCTGGTACTGATCCAGGGGCGCGTAGTCGACCCAGACCTCGACGGAGTCGGTCGGGCTGAGGGTCCAGACCTCGCCGTCACCGATCGGGTCGTTGAACGCCTCCGGCATGAGCTCCTCGGGGAGCTGGTCGCCGATCGGGTCGAAGACGAAGTCGGTCGAGCCGGTGCTGTACTCGAACTCGTCGATGATCAGGTTGTCGTTGCCGAGGTTCGAGATCGTGACCGGGAGCCAGGACTCGCAGCCGATGAACATCGTGCCGTAGTCGTACTCGGCGGGGTCGACGTCGATGATGGGGGCGATGCCCTGGCCGGTGAGGCGGACCTCGGCGGTGGGGGTGTCGGGATCGTTGCTGTCGATCAGCACGCTGGCGTCGTAGTCCGTGGCCGTCTCGGGAGTGAAGGTCACGGTGAACTTGGTCGCCATGCCGGCGGGGATCAGGACGGACTCGACCGGGCCGAGGTCGTAGGGAGCCTCGGCGTCGGAGAGGCGGATCTCGGTGATGCGGAGGTCCGCGTCGCCGGAGTTGATGACAGAGACATCGACCGTGGCGGTCTCGCGGTCACCGACCTGGAGGCTGCCGAAGTTGTACTCGGGCGGGTCGACTTCGATGTTCGGGACGCGGTCGTCGTCGATCGCGTTGAAGTTCTCGGTGTCGGTGACGAGCTCGTAGTCCGTACAGCCGGTGAGGCTGCCGAAGCCGGCGAGAAGCAGGATGGGTGCGTGCATGGGTCTCTCCCGAAAATCCCGTGGTGGCCTGAGGTCGCCCGACTATACGTCGGTGATCTCGGGGGTGTGACAAGGTTTTCCAAATAGTCCGAAAACCCGCAACGCTGCGGGTTTAGCGCACCACCGTGCCCGGATCAACGGCCTCGGAGGTGGTCGCAAGCGCAACAACCGTGCCACCCCCGGCAGCCAGCAACATGCCTTCGCTCACGACCCCCCGAAGCTTGGCCGGCTTGAGGTTCACGACGCAGACCACCGACTGATCGACGAGGTCTTCCGGCGCATACCGGTTGGCGATGCCGGCGACGATGGTGCGGGGGTTCTCCTCGCCGACATCGACGCTCAGGACCAGCAGGCGGTCGGCGTTGGGGTGCTTGTCCGCGCTCAGCACCTTGCCGGTGCGCAGCTGGACCTTCTGGAAGTCGTCGAAGGTGATCATCTCGTAGTCCGGATCCTTGGCTTTCGGGGGTTCGGGGGCGTCGACCTTGGCCAGCGCCTCGACGATGGGAGCGGGGAGCTCCGTCATGCGGGGGAAGAGGGGCTCGCCGATGCTCAGCGCAGCACCATCGTTCAGCCCGTCGAGCCGATCGACGGCGGCGAGCGTGGCCTCGCCGACGCCGAGTCGAGCCAGCAGATCGCTCGACTTTTGCGGGCAGAACGGCGCCAGCAGGGTGGCGGTCACGCGGCAGACCTCGAGGCTTCGGCGCAGCACACCGGCCAGGCGTTCGGTCCGCCCCTCCCGATTCAGCGTCCAGGGCTCCTGGGCTTGCACGTACTCGTTGCCGGCCACGGCGACCCGCACGAGCGCATCCAGGGCCGTCTTGTACTCCAGCGCCTCGACCGAGCGGTCGAACTCGGCCACGGCGGAGGCGACCTCGGCCGCGAGCGCTTCGTCGGCTTCGGTGGCGGTGTCGAGAGCGGGGACCGCGCCGCCGAGCCACTTCTGGGTCATCGACAGGGCCCGGTTGGCCAGGTTGCCGATCTTGTTCGCGAGGTCCGCGTTGTAGCGGAGCTGGAAGCTCTTGTGGCTGAAGTCGCCGTCGGCTCCGAAGGCCTTCTCGCCCATCAGGACGTAGCGGACGGAGTCGCTGCCATAGCTGTCGATCAAGAGGTGGGGATCGACGACGTTGCCCAGGGACTTGCCCATCTTGCGGCCCTCGACCGTCCACCATCCGTGGGCGTACAGGCACTTCGCCGGCTCCAGCCCCAAGGCCAGGAGCATCGTGCCCCAGTAAAGCGTGTGGGTCGTGAGGATGTCCTTGCCCAGCAGCTGGTAGTCGGCGGGCCAGCGCTTCTGCAAGAGCTCCTCGTCGGAGCGGAGCCCGACGGCGCTGGTGTAGTTCAGCAGCGCGTCGAACCACACATAGGTGACGTAGCCCTCGTCGAAGGGCACCTCGATGCCCCAGCTCAGCCGGTTCTTCGGCCGGGTGATGCAGAGTCCGCCGATGTCCTTCTTCAGGATGCCGATGAGCTCGTTCCGTCGGGCCTCCGGGCGGACCCAGTGGGGGTTCGCGGCGAGGTGCGCGCGGAGCTGATCCGCGTACTTGCCCATCTTGAAGAAGTAGTTGACCTCTTCGATCCACTCGACGGGCTTGCCCGACTCCGGACAGAGCTTCGTTCCGTCCTCGGCCTCGATGACGTCCTTCTCGGTCCAGAAGCGCTCCTCCGAGGTGGAGTACCAGCCGGCGTAGGACTCCTTGTAGATGTCCCCCCGGTCGTAGAGCTCCTGCAGGATGGTCTGCACGACCCGGGTGTGTCGCTCCTCGGTGGTGCGGATGAAGTCGTCGTTCGTGATGTCGAGGCGCTCCCACAGTTCGCTGAAGCGCGTGACCAGCTCGTCGACGTGGGCCTTCTCGGAGAGCCCTCGGGCCTGGGCGGCGCGCTGCACCTTCTGGCCGTGCTCGTCGGTGCCGATCAGGAAGTGGACGTCGTGGCCCTTGAGCCGCCGCCAGCGAGAGATCACGTCGGCCGCGACCGTCGTGTACATGTGCCCGATGTGGGGCACGTCGTTGACGTAGTAGAGCGGCGTCGTGATGTAGAAGGACTCGGCCATGGGGCCTCCGAAGGGCGGCGCCTCACCTAGTCGCTGCCCTTGGTCTGGGCAAGGCGTTGGCGGTGCGATAGTCGCCGCGGCATGGTGCGCGCTCTCGGCTACAGCCACGGCCACTTCGAGCCCTCCCGTCCCGGACGCCTGTGTCGCGGACGGGAGCGGTGGATCCAGGGATGGGACGCGGACGCGCTCCCGCGGCTTCACCGGGTGGTGGTCAGCGGCGCCGCCTTCAGCGACGACAGCGCCCGCGACGCCCACCGCGGCGTCAACTGCTCGGGCATCGACGTCGGCGCCCTGGTCTTGTCGCTCTTCCCTGACAGCACCCTCGTCGGCTTCCGCGAAGAAGGCGAGCTCGGGCGGATCCCCGACGAGGTCGGCCTGAGGGACGAGGACCAGTTCCGCGCCCCTCGCCGCGGCGGCGCCTGGTTCGAGCCCTGCCAGCGCTTCCGGTTGATGGTCGAGGACGCCGATCGCCTCGGCACCCTCCTGGTCGAGGACGCCGTGGACGGCCTCCTGGTCGGCGCGAAGCTGCCTCTCTCCGAGGAGCTGGAAGAGGCGCTCTTCCTCTTGAGCGGCATGGGCGATGCTTCGGCCTACCCCGTGCGGCGCTTCCAGCCCCTCGGCCTGGTCGAGGTCCTGAAGCACGTTGACGCGGTCCTGTGCGTCCACTTGGACAAGCACGGCCCGGCGCTCGGAATCTACACGCTGGAGCCCATCGACCTGAGAGCCGCGCTCGAGGCCTCCGTGGCCGACGTCGGAGCGCTGGCGGTGCCCTTTGCGATCCCTCCAATGTTGGCTCGCTGGGACCGGGCGCTGCAGGAGCTCCGGGTCAAGTGGATGCAGACGCGCGAGGACGAGTTCCCCGTGCCGCCGGCCGACGAGCCGACCCGCTGGTCGCGCCTAGGACGTCGAGTCGCGAGGCAGCAGGCGGAGGAGTAGGGCAGCGCCCTCGGCGTCCTCGTCCCGGCCCACCTTGCGGAACATGAGCTCCGCCAGCTCGAGCGCGTAGCGTGCGCGAGCAGGCGCCAGCTCGCACATCCTTCGTCCGCCGCGCATCAGGGACTCGGGCATGTCGTTGTCGTAGAAGGGCTGGGCCTCGTAGCGGGGCTTCAGGCCGTGCACGTTCTGGTCCCACAGGGGCAGATCGACCGTCGCCGCGGCGACCTCGAGCAGCAGCACCCGCGCGTAGACATCCGGGTAGATCGCCATCTGCCGGCCCGCCTCCGAGACGACGCCGGTCAGGAGCTCGCGGGCCGGCTCCCACTCGCGCTTCTGGATGTGGACCAGCGCCAGGTTCACCAGGCTCACGAGCAGCGAGCCCTGGTCGATCTCGCGGCAGATCCGGACGGCCTCGCCGTAGTACTCGGCGGCCGCGGCGTAGTCCTTCAGCAGCCGGCAGGCCTCGCCGAGGTCGTTCAGGTTTCGTGCGCGCGCGAAGGTGTCGCCCTCGTCGACCTCGTCGAGGATGCGCTTGGCCTCCAGGGTGAGGTCCATGCAGAGCTTGTACTCCCGCGCGGCCATCGCGACCTGGCCTCGAATGCTGATGGCCTGGGCGCGCTGCTGGGGGTCGAGGTCCGGGCTCGCCAGGCTGGCCTCCGCGTGACGGGTCGCCGCCTCGAGGTCCCCGGCCAGCGAGAGGTGGGTGGCCAGCACGCCGTGAAAGTCGCGGGTGGGCCAGCCGTGCTCCTCGGCCTCGGCCAGGAAACCCTCGCTCATCCCGCGCACCTTCGAGAAGTCCCAGGAGTTCATCCGGCAGACCATGCGCCGTCTCTTCAGCTCGTACCGCCGGAGGTCCGCAGGCGCGACGGAGAGCGCGTCGAGCGCCCGCTCCGCCCGATCGACCAGGAAGATGCTGCGCTCGAAAGCGAGCCCGTGGCAGCGCGCCTTGGCGGCCTCGGTCAGCGGCTCGATGCTGCCCTCCAGGTCACCCGCTTCGTCGAGGAACAGGCCCCTCCGCTCTGCGTCGAGGTCGTCGACGCCGGCACAGCTCGCGTGGAGGCCCGTCCAGTCCTCGTGCTCGCGGGCGCGCTCCAACAGCAGCTCCCGCACGAGGGTCTCGGGGAAGGCCCAGCCCTCGTCCGTACGGCGCAGCAGCCCCTGGTGGAGGAGCTCTTCGAGGCCGCCGTCGAGGGCCTCGACCGAGGCTTCTTCGCAGGCGGCTTCCCACTCCTCCTGGCGCACCGATGCACCCAGGATCGCTGCGATGGTCAGGCTCGTCACCTCCCCGGCGTCGAGCACGGCGAGGAGGGGCTCCATGCGCTCGGACCAGACCTGGCGGAGGCTCTCGGGCAGGCGCACGTCGGTGCCCTCGGCGAGCACGAAGCCCATCGGCGAGGACCTGAGCAGCCCGCGGCGGAGCCAGTCGCCGACGAGCTGGATGGCGTACTCGGGGTTTCCCCCGCTGCGGGTCTCGACCAGCCCGGCCAGGGCGCGCTCAAGCGCCAGCAGGCCACGCAGCAGCGCGGAGCACTCCCGGTCGTCCAGCGGGGGGACCTGGATCTCGATCGCCGCCTTCATACCGAGCAGGCGCTGCAGGCTCCGATCGAGCTGCTCGGTCGTCAGGATCAGCAGCACCGGGCAGGGTGCGGCTTCTCGGTACCGGAGGAGTCGGCGGGCCAGGGACGTGGCCTCGGCTTCGCGCTCCGCTTCGTCCAGCACAAGCACGGCGGGCCGGTCGACGCGACAGAGCGCGGCTTGCAGTCGGGGAATCCGGTCGCGGGCGTTGTCGACGCCCTCGCTGAAGTCTCTCGCCAGGAGCTCTGCGATGCCGGCGTCGTTCTCGGCGTAGCGGGCCTCGTAGAAGCGCGCGGATCCCAGCTCCGAGGCCCGGCGGCCCAGCCAGCGGGCCAGCCGTGTCTTGCCAACGCCCGGAGGTCCGTGCAGGACGATGGCGGTGGCGAGGCCCGTCGACCGGACCTGGCCGAGGGCCTCCCAGAGGCGGTCCCGGAGCGCCTCGCGGCCGACGAAGGGCACGGTGCGCAGGCCGAAGAGTCCGCTCCCGGCGTCGTCGAGAAGGCGGAGGGGGCGCTCGACGAGCGGTGTGCGCCAGTCGCGGGGCATCGGGGGCTTGCCCCAGGTGCGCGCCACGGCCTCTTCGCTCGGGATCTCCGGCAGCTCGGCGGTGTCCATCGAGGCCAGCGTCGTGAAGGTGAAGGTGGGCGCCTCGTTCTGGGCCAGGTCGACCGTCGTCCGGTCGAAGTCCACGGGCTCACCCAGGCCCATGATCGCCCAGGCGGCGTCGGCCGCCACGCCGAAGCGCTCGGAGGGCGCCTTGGCCAGGCAGATCCGGACCCACTCCTCGAAGCCGGCGGGCACGGCGAAGAGGGGACTCATCGCGCCGGGCTGCTCGTGCAGGTGGCCGCGCATGAGGTCCGCGACGGCCTGGTAGGGGAACACCCGGCCCCCGGTCGCGAGCTCCCAGGCGATGCAGCCGACGGCGTAGAGATCGCTCCAAGGACCGATGAGGGAGCCGTCTCTCGAGAACTGCTCCGGGGCCATGTACTGGGGCGTGCCCGCGGCTTTGCGGCGGGTCTGCTGGCGGACCTCGGCCAGGACCTGGGCCAGGCCGAAGTCGGTCAGCTTCAGCCCAGGGCGAAAGTCCGCTCGAGTGCACCGCAGGAGGTTCCCGGGCTTCAGGTCGAGGTGGATCACGCCGTGGGCGTGGGCGTGCCCGAGGGCGTCGAGCAGCGCGAGCAGCAGGCCGCGCAGGGGACCCCAGCTCCGGGGTCGACCGCGCTGGTCCAGGCTGCCGCCGCTTGCGAACTCGGTCACCAGGTAGGGCTCGCCGACCTGGAGGATCCCTCCGCTCTCAGAGCACTGCTCCGCGTCGACCTCGCCGTGGTCGAAGACCAACACGACGCCCGGGTGGTCCAGAGCGGCGACGGACTCGACCTCGCGCAAGAACGCCGCCTTGAAGCGGCCCTCGGGCGCGAACTCGGGCTTGATCATCTTGACCGCGACCGGCAGCCCGGTCGCCGCATGGTGACCCCGCCAGACCTCGCCCATGCCGCCCTTGCCGATCGGATCGTCGAGGACGAAGGCGCCCAGGCGGAGCTCACTCACACGAAGCCGCCGTGTTCGTTCCGTCGAGGTAGCCCAGCTCGCGCAGCATCTGGAAGACGTCCGCGCTCGCGATCGCCGTGGGGTTGACGGGCTTGGCCGGACCCAGGCTGCCTCGCATCTGGAGCAGCTCATCCCGCATCGCGATGGCCTGGCTCCGGGTGGCGTCGTTGTCCGGCTGCCACTCGGCCGGCTCCCAGGCCCCCTCGTCCAGCTCCCACAGGACCAGCGCCTTGCCCTTGTTGTGGACCTCGAGCCGGTGGGTCTCGGTCACGAGCGAGGTGGACGGCGGACCGTAGAGGATGTTCTCGCTCCAGATCGCGTCCGTGGTCTTCAGGAGCTCCGGATCCGCCGCCGCGAGGGCGCGAGAGACCGACACGGCGTCGATCAGCCCCGGTCGGTGGCCGGCTTCGACGGCGGGCGCCTTCACGATCAGCGGCACGCGCGTGACCTCGGAGCGCAGCGTGTGGCCGTGCTCGTAGCGGCCGTGCTCCCAGAACTCCTCGCCGTGGTCGCTGGTCAGCACGAACATCGCGTCGTCCCAGCGATCGCGCTTCTTCATGCCCTCGATCAGCGTGTTCACGGCAGCGTCCACCGCCAGGACCTCCTCGTGGTACGCGGCCTTGACGAAGGCCTGGTCCTGGGCGTTCGGGGCCGGCAGCATCCCGGTCATCCAGCCGGTGTGGAGGTTGCCCCCGAGCGGCACCGAGATCGTCGAGGGCATTCCGGTAGTGAAGCGCCCCGCGAAGGGCGGGCCGGGGTCGTAGTCCGCGTGGGGCTCCATCACGTGGACGAGGAGGAAGGCCGGCTCGTCGCTCTCGTCGAGCCAGGCGAGGGCTTCGTCGACGGTCTGCGCTGCGGTGCGGTGACCGATCAGCTCGGCGCCGTCGAAGTCGTAGACGTCGAAGCTCGCATCGAGCCCGAACTCCGGGGCCAGGAACGCGTTGTTGATCCAGGCGCCGGTGCGGTAGCCGCGGGACTTCCACATGCTCTGGACCGTCGGCACGTGCTCGGCGAGGCGGCCGTAGCAGGTCGGGTTCTTCGCGGCTCGGACCACGCCGTGGCCTCCGGGGGGCCGACCGGTCAACAGGGTCGCCGTCGAGGCCAGGGTCCAGCTCGATGCGCTGTAGGCGCGGCTGTACCAGGCGGCCTCGTCCTCGACCAGGGCGTCGAGGTGCGGCGAGCTGTCGTAAGGGGCACCGGCGTAGCCCACCGCATCCGCGCGCAGCGTGTCGACGATGACCAGGAAGACGTCGGGCTCGCTCTCGGCGCGGCAAGCGCAGGCCATGAACAGAGCCAGGAGAACCACCGCCGCAGTCTACCGCTGCCGTTGGCTTGAAGCCCGAGCGAGAGGCGATCAGCGCTCAGTCACACGAAGTCTCCGTGGCCGTGCCATCGATGTAGCCGAGCTCCTTGAGCATCTGGAAGACGTCCGCGCTGGCGATCCGCGTCGGGTTCGCGGGCTTCGCCGGGTCGAGGCTTCCGCGGCTTCGCAGCAGTTGGTCCCGCAGGGCCGCGGCCTCGGTCCGCGTCTCCGCGGTGTCAGGCTCCCATTCGGCGGGCTCCCAAGCATCCGCGTCAAGCTCCCACAGGGTCAGCTCCTTGCCGTTGTTGTGGACCTCGAGGCGGTGGGTCTCCGTCACGAGCGAGGTGGACGCGGGCCCGTACAGGACGCCCTCGTTCCAGATCGCGTCCGAGGTCTTCACCAGCGCGGGATCCGCCGAGGCCACCGCTCGGGAGACCGACACGGCGTCGATGAGGCCCGGTCGGTGCCCTGGGTCGACCCCAGGGGCTTTCACGATCAGCGGCACCCGCGTGACCTCGGATCGCAAGGTGTGGCCGTGCTCGTACTGGCCGTGCTCCCAGAACTCCTCGCCGTGATCGCTTGTCAGCACGAACATCGCGTCGTCCCAGCGATCGCGCTTCTTCAGGCCCCCAATCAGCGTGTGCACAGCGGCGTCGACCGCCAAGACCTCCTCATGGTACGCGGCCCGTACGAAGGCCTGGTCCTCGGGGCCTGGATCCGGCAGCGTTCCGTTCATCCAGCCCGTGTGGAGATTGGTCCCGAGCGGCATGGAGACCGTCGAGGGCATCCCGCGGGAGAAGGTGCCAGCGAAGGGCGGGCCGGGGTCGTAGTCCGCGTGCGGCTCCATCACGTGCACGAGCAGGAAGGCGGGCTCGTCGCTCTCGTCCAACCAGGCGAGCGCAGCGTTCACGGTCTGGGCGGCCGTGCGATGCCCGATCTGCTCGGCGCCATGGAAGTCGTAAACGTCGAAGCTCGCATCGAGCCCGAACTCAGGGGCCAGAAAGGGGTTGTTGATCCAGGCGCCGGTCCTGTAGCCGCGGGACTTCCAGCGGCCCTGGACAGTTGGTATGTCCGTTGCGAGACGGCCGAAGCAGGTCCGGGTCCTGGCCGATCGGACCACGCCGTGCCCCGCGGGCGGGCGACCCGTCAGCAAGGTCGCCGTGGATGCCAGGGTCCAACTCGAAGCGCTGTAGGCGCGGCTGTACCAGGCGGCCTCCTGCGTGACCAGGGCGTCCAGGTGCGGCGAACTCGCGTACGGCGCGCCGGCGTATCCCAGCGCATTCGCGCGCAGCGTGTCGACGATCACGAGCACCACATCGGGCTGGCGCTCGCTGCGGCACGCGCAGGCCAGAATCAGTGTCATGAGACCCACGGCGGGAGTCTATCGCTTCGGTTAGTGCGAAGCCCGTGGGAGGCCTCGCCGGCATCGTCGACTTTCGCGGGGGGCCTCCGTCGCGTGAGCTGGCGAAGGCCATGTCCGCGGCGGTCGCTCACCGCGGACCGGACGACTCGGGCACCTGGGCCGAGGGGCCGGCGGTACTGGTCCAGAGGCGTCTCGCGCTCGCCGAGGCCGGCCGCCGACAGCCCATCGTGGCGAACCCCTTCACCCTCGCCTTCGACGGCCGCATCTACGAGCTGGGCCACCTCCGTCGTCAGCTCGAGCGCGCTCCGCGCACCAACGGCGACGCCGACGCGCTCCTGAGCGCCTGGCAACAGTGGGGCTCGGACGCGGTCACGCGGCTCAACGGGGACTTCGCGCTGGCGGTCTGGGATCGGCGTGACCGGGTGCTGCACCTGGCCCGGGATCCGGCGGGGGTGAAGCCGCTCTACTACGTCTGGAAAGATCGCAAGTTCGCCTTCGCCTCGGACGTACGGGCCTTGCTGCTCTTGCCCTGGGTCTCCCGGGACGTCGCGGTCGAGGAGCTCGCCGAGTACCTCTCCTTCCGCTACGTCCACGCCCCGCGCACGCTCCTGCGGGACATCCACCTCCTGCCCGCCGGACACCTCGCGCGGGTCGACGGGACGGGGGTCCGACTGCACCGCTGGTGGCTCCCGGAGGCGGCCGCGCCGGGGACCGAACAGGAGGCCGAGGAGGGGGTGCGGGCGCGCCTCGAAGTCCTCCTCGACCGCTCCATCGAGCGGCGCTGTGTCGCCGACCAGCCCCTGGGCCTGCTCTTGTCTGGGGGCGTGTCGTCCTCGTCGATCGCCCAGCTGATGAGCCGTCGGGGGCGTGTGCGCAGCCTCAACGTCAGCTTCGCGGACGGGGGGCCCGACGAGGCCGCGTTCGCGGGGCGCATCGCGCGCATCTTCGACTGCGAGCACGACACCCTGCGCATCTCGCACGAGGACTTCGTCCAGGCGGTGCCCCGCGTCACCGACGTGCTCGGCCAGCCGATGCCCTCGCCTGGAGCGGTGGTGCAGTACCTCGTCTCGCGACACGCGCGTGAGCTCGGGCTTCGCATCCTGATCTCGGGCGACGGCGTGAACGAGGTCCTGGGGGGACCGGCGGTGGCCTCGCTGGTCCGGGAGATCCGAGCAGCCCGGGTCGGCGCGAAGCTCCCGGCCCCGGCCCGCGGCTTGCTGCGGAAGGCGCTCGCTCCGGTCGGGCGAGGCCATGCCCTCGACGATCCTGAGCACTTCGGGCTGGCGCGATCGGTCGGTGGGGCCGATGTCTTCGACGTCGACGGGCGGATGGAGGTCCTGCGCGATCCGGCCCATGTGCGCCCCGGCATCCGCCGCATGCTGCTCGAGCCCTTCTACAACGAGGTCGTCACCGACCCGATCAACCAGGTCCTGCACGTCTACCAGCGCGGCATGCTGTCCGAGGACACGCTGTTGAGGACCGACCGGAGCTCGATGGCCCTGGGCATCGAGGTGCGCCACCCGATGCTCGACCGGGACGTGGTGGTCTGGGCTGCCCGGCTCCCCGGCGTCGCCAAGATCAAGCGTCGCTATGGGCGCTGGCACGGGAGGTGGCCCCTGGCCTGTGCGATGGAAGACGCCCTGGGCAGCGAGCTGGTCTGGCGACCGAAGCGCAGCATGCCCGCGCCGATGAACCGATGGCTGCGAGGGCCGGGCGAGGCCTTCCTCTGGGAGCACGTCGAGCGGGTCTGTCAGGATCCGCTCGGCCTCTTCCAGGCCGACGCCATCCGCCGCATGGCTCGCCAACACGCCGCGAACGAGGCCGACTTCGGGCCGCAGCTGTGGACGCTGATCGCGCTCGATCTCTGGCTTCGCCAGCTTTCGTAGCGCAAGTTATCGGGCGGCGGTTCTTAGACCCTGACGTGAACGTGAGGGTTTGACTCTCGGCCTCTTCGAGGCTAAACCTGACGTGCACGTGAGGTTTGGAAAACGCCCCGTGGATACCTTCCGGATCGGACAGCTGGCGAAGCGAAGCGGAAAGACCGCTCGCACGCTCCATTTCTACGAGGAGCTCGGGCTCTTGCGGCCGGCTGGTCGCACCCCCGGCGGCTTCCGGCTGTACTCCGACGAGGCGCTGCTCCGCATCCGCTGGATCGAGCGGCTCCAGGAGATCGGCTTCTCCTTGAACGAGATCCAGGACTTCCTCGCCGAGCTGAACGAGGAAGCGCGTGGCCCCGACGCCATGGCGCGACTCGCCGGCTTCTACGAGGAGAAGCTGAAGCAGACCACCGAGCGCCTGGCCCGCTTGCAGGCGCTGCAGCACGACCTCTCTGCTTCCATCGACTACCTCCAGGGCTGTAGAACCTGCGACCCGCTGACCCCGCGGGACGCCTGCTCCAGCTGCAACATCGAACGCCACGACGGCCACGACGCACCCGAGATGGTCGCCGCCGTCCATCTGAGCTGAACATGCCGATCCAGACGCCCGTCTACATGGACTACAACGCCACGACCCCCGTCGATCCGCGGGTGCTCGAGGCGATGATGCCGTACCTCACGAACGTGTTCGGCAACGCCGCCAGCCGCACCCACGTCTTCGGCTGGACCGCCCAGGAGGCGGTCGAGCGCGCTCGCGAGCAGGTCGCCGACCTCATCGGCGCCGGCCCGAAGGAGATCGTCTTCACCTCGGGCGCGACCGAGTCCGACAACCTGGCGATCATCGGCGGCGCCCGCTTCAACAAGAAGAAGGGCAAGCACGTCATCACGGTGGTCACCGAGCACAAGGCGGTCCTCGACAGCTGCCATCAGCTCGAGAAGGAAGGCTTCGAGATCACCTGGCTCGGTGTCGGCGAGGACGGGCGCATCGACCTCGCCGAGTTCGAAGCCGCCATCCGCGAGGACACGGTGCTGGCCTCGGTGATGCTCGCGAACAACGAGATCGGCGTCATCCAGCCCATCGCGGAGATCGGCGCCATCTGCCGGAAGAACAAGGTCATCTTCCACTGCGACGCGGTCCAGGGCCTCGGCAAGATCCCCTTCGACGTGAAGGAGTCGAACGTCGACCTGGTCAGCATCTCCGCCCACAAGATGTACGGCCCCAAGGGCATCGGCGCGCTCTACGTCCGGCGCGGGCGGCCGCGGATCCGGCTCGAGGCCATCATCCACGGCGGCGGCCACGAGCGCGGCATGCGCAGCGGCACCCTCGCGGTCCACCAGATCGTCGGCCTCGGCGCGGCGGCGGTGCTCGCGAAGCAGGACGTCACCGACGGCCACATCGCCCAGGTCCGCGCGCTGCGTGACCGGCTCTGGGAGGGCCTGCAGGCCAACCTGACCGAGATCTACCTGAACGGCTCCTGGGAGCATCGCCTGCCGAACAACCTCAACGTCAGCTTCCACTGCGTCGAGGGCGAGGCGATGATGATGGGCATCAAGGACATCGCGGTCTCCAGCGGCTCCGCCTGCACCTCCGCGAGCCTCGAGCCCAGCTACGTGCTCCGCGCCCTGGGCGTGCATGACGAGCTCGCCCACACCTCCATCCGCTTCGGCATCGGCCGCTTCACCACCACCGAAGAGGTCGACTACGTCATCGAGCGGGTCACCGAGAACATCACCAAGCTTCGTGAGATGAGCCCCCTCTGGGACATGGTCCAGGCGGGAATCGACCTCCAGAGCATCCAGTGGGCAGCCCACTAGGAGAACGACATGGCCTACAGCGACAAGCTCATCGATCACTTCGAGAACCCTCGCAACATGGGCGCCCTCGACGGCCAGTCCGACGAGGTCGGCACCGGTCTCGTGGGTGCGCCGGCGTGCGGCGACGTGATGAAGCTCCAGCTTCAGATCAACGACGAGGGCATCATCGAGGACGCCAAGTTCAAGACCTTCGGCTGCGGCTCGGCCATCGCGTCCAGCTCGCTGGTGACCGAGATGGTCAAGGGCAAGAGCGTCGAGTTCGCCGAGCAGCTCGAGAACGGCGCCATCGCCGAAGAGCTCTCCCTTCCTCCGGTGAAGATCCACTGCTCCGTGCTCGCCGAGGACGCCATCAAGGCCGCCCTCGCCGATTACAAGAAGAAGCAGATGGCGAAGCTGCCCAAGGACGCCTGACGATGGCCGTGAGCATCACCGAGGCCGCGGTCACGCGGTTCGAGAAGTTGAAGAAGATGCGCCAGACGCCGGACCACGTCCTGCGCGTCGGCGTGCGCGGCGGTGGTTGCTCGGGTCTGTCCTACTTCCTCGACATCGTCGAGGCCCCGGAAGACCGCGACAAGGTCTTCACTTTCAAGGACGGCGGCGTCACCGTCGCGGTCGATCGCAAGTCCTACCTCTTCCTGAATGGGACGGAGATCGACTTCGAGAAGACCTTGATGCGTACGGGCTTCGTCTTCAACAACCCGCTGTCCGGGACCTCCTGCAGCTGTGGAGAGAGCTTCACGCTGTGATCTGTCAGAGGGGGCCTCTGCAGGCCCCCTTCGGCGGCTGCGCCGGCTTACCCCCAAGCAGCTCTGCGCCTCGCAGGGCTCGTTGCTCGAAAGGCTGATGAACTGTTGGCGGTGTAATGAGAGCGTGGGAGGCCCGCTCTGCGTGAGCTGCGGGGCTCTCCAGCCGCCTCCGCCCAGGCCGGACCACTTCGAGGTCCTGGGTTTGGAGCGTCGCTACACGCTCGACCGCAAGGCCATCGACGCGGCGTGGCGCGCGAAGAGCCGGGTCACCCACCCGGACCGCTTCGCCGGCGAGGCCGCGCTCCAGCGGCGCATGGCGCTTCAGTGGACCGCTTCGCTGAACGAGGCCCGCAGGGTCCTGCGCGATCCGGTCGCTCGGGCCTGGTACCTCTCGACCGGCGACGCCCGCCCCCCCGAGCGGAACGCGCCCGCCGTGAGCCCGGAGTTCCTCGAAGAGGTCTTCGAGCTCCAGATGGGCTCCCCGGAAGACAAGAAGGCGAGGGGCCAGGAGCTTTCGGACGCTCTGACCGCCGAGATCGGCGCGCTCTTCGAGGTCTGGGAGGCGGGCGAGGGCGACCTCGAGCAGGTCCCGGAGCGGCTCTCTCGACTCAAGTACGTCTCGAACCTCGTGAAGGACTGACATGGCCAACATCGGCATCGATCTCGGCACCACAAACTCGCTCGTGGCGGTCGTCCTCGGCGACAAAGCTCGGGTCCTCCTCGACGACGAGGGGCGCGCGCTGACCCCGAGCGCGGTGCGGTGGGTTCCCGACGCCGAGCACCCCCTCATCGGCCACGACGCGCTGGTCGACGCAGCCGAGCACCCGCGCGAGCTGCTCACCAGCTTCAAGCGCTTCATGGGCCGCTCCCCCGAGGAAGCGGCCGAGGTCATGGCCGGTCTGCCCTACACGCTCTCCGAAGGCGGCGGCAAGGTCGCGCGCTTCGACGTCGGCGAGGGGATGGACGTCACGGCCATCGAGGCCTCGGCGTGGGTCCTGCGCCTGTTGCTCATGCACGCGACGGACTGCCTGATGGCTGCTCCGGGCGGCGTGGTGATCACGGTGCCCGCCTACTTCGATGATGCGCAGCGCCAGGCCACCCGCGACGCGGGCAAGCTCGCCGGGATGAACGTCCTGCGGCTGTTGAACGAGCCCACCGCGGCGGCCATCGCCTACGGGCTGCAGGAGAACGCCCAGGGCGTCTACGCGGTCTACGACCTGGGCGGCGGCACCTTCGACATCTCGATCCTCGAGCTCACGGACGGGGTCTTCCAGGTCCTCTCGACGGCCGGCGACACCCAGCTCGGCGGCGACGACTTCGATCGCGCGCTGGTCGAGGAGATGGTCGGCACCGCCTCGGGCGGGGAGCTGCGGGCCGCGCTGGACGAGGCCCAGGCTGCAAAGCACGCGCTGACTGTGGAGGAGGAGTCCGGCGGGGTGACACGTGAGCGCTTCGAGGAGCTCATCCGGCCCCTCGTGGAGCGCACGCTGGCGAGCTGTGCCCAGGCTCTGAAGGACGCCGAGCTCTCCGCCGAGGACATCGACGGCGTCGTGCTGGTCGGCGGCTCGACCCGCGTGCCGCTGGTTCGCAGCATGGTGGGCGAGTTCTTCGGGCGCGACCCCTACTGCGAGCTGGACCCGGACCAGGTCGTGGCGATCGGCGCGGCGATGCAGGCGGACATCCTGACCGGCACCTCCGAGCTGGCCGAGGACATGCTGCTGATGGACGTGGTCCCGCTGTCGCTGGGCATCGAGACGATGGGCGGCGTGGTCGAGCGCCTGATCTGGCGCTGCACCCCGATCCCCTGCTCGGCCAGCGAGACCTTCACCACCCACGTCGACGGCCAGAACGCCGTGGACCTGCACGTGCTCCAGGGCGAGCGCGAGATGGCGCGGGACTGCCGCAGCCTGGCCCAGTTCAAGCTGAAGGGCCTGCCCGACATGCCGGCGGGCCTGCCGCGGGTCAAGGTCGAGTTCACGGTCGACGCCGACGGCATCCTGCAGGTCTCGGCCACCGAGCAGTACACGAAGACCCACGCCGAGATCGACGTCCGACCCAGCTACGGCCTGGACGACGCGGAGATCGAGCAGATGCTCGAGGAGGCCGTGGACTTCGCCGAGACCGACGTCGACGAGCGCCTGCTGGTCGAGGCCCGCGTCGAGGCCGAGCAGGTCATCGGCGCGGTCGAGAAGGCAATGCGCCTCGATCCCGCCTTGCTCGCCGAGGGCGAAGGAGACCGCTTCACCGGGGTCATCGCGAAGCTGCGCGAGGCCGCGGAGTCCACCGACCGGGTGCGCGTCCAGGACCTCACGAAGGAGCTCGACGAGGTCACCGCCCCCTTCGCCCAGCGTCGCATCGAGCGCGATCTGAAGCGCGCCCTCGAAGGCCAGGACGCCCTCGAGGTCGCCGAGGCGCTGCAGCGGACCGTGTCTACAAGCTGAGAGCGCCTACTTCGGCTCGTGGCAGTCCTCGACGACGACCTTGCCGATCCAGCGCAGGCTCTCGGTGTAGCAGCCGTCATCACCGTGCCTTGTCTGACCGTCGTCGGCGTCGAGGCCCTTGCCGCCAAGGACCGTGGCGAGCTCACCAGAAGCCTCGTTGGTCTCGCCGCCCACGGTGACGCTGTGCTTGCCCAGGGCCCTTGCGCTGTTGCCGCCCACAGCCACGGCGTTGCGGCAGTCTTCCGCGGCGCAATCCGCCTCGCCTACCGACAGGTTCGCTCCGCCGACCGCCACACCTTCGTAGGCGTGCACCGTGTTGCCCCCGCCGCCCACCACCGCCGCGAGATCGGCGCGCGCTGCATTGCTCTGGCCACCCACCACGGCCGCGTACTGCCCGGCCAGCTCCGAGTATTGCGAGCCGATCATCGCCCCACGGTCGGAGCGCACCGTGTTGCCGTGACCCGTCACCAGATTCAGGTCTCCTTCAACGATGTGACCGTCGCCGACCACGACGTTGTGGGACCCGGTGATCGTCCCCTCCGGGCGGTCGTCGTGCACCTTCGGAACGTTGTTCCCAATGATGAGATTGCCGCTGCCTTCCTGTCCGTTCGAGATGATCTGAACGTTGCACCCTTTGAAGATGACGGTGTCGTCGTCGATGTGAATTGAGCACCCCTCGTCGGCGCCGTGAATCTTCTCGGCGTTGGCGGTTCCACTGAGAAGTCCGATAGCGATTCCAATCATGTGTAGCCTTCCGTCGAGCCGCTGAGATGCGGCGTCCGCACGGTAATGCTTGTGTCCACGCCTTTCGACGCCTTGTCGCCGATCGGCGACGGATCGGCCGGCTTCCGGGCCGATCCGTCCGGCACGCGCCTTGCTTGTCAGAGGGCCATGTTCTACGGCCTCATGACCTCCGCCATCCCGATGCCGCAGGGCACGGGCGTCGTTCACCAATCCGCGGTCGTGACCCAGTCGCGCTACGCCCTCGGCGATCACATCTCGGGGCACCGCGCCCACATCGGCCCCGCCGCGAACGGGCTGGTCGGGGTGAGCGCGGAGAGGTCGCTCGGGGACTTCGTGCACGTCGGGGTTCAGACCGACGCCTACTGGGCCGTCCTGGTGGGTGGCGGTCGCATCACGCCTCGACTCACCCTGGGCACGCCCATGGCGAACCTGACGCTCGGGGGCACCGGGGTGGTGATGGCCTCGCCCTACGCCGACGGCCCATTGTTCGAGGTCACCCCCTTCGTCGCAGCCTCCGTCGAGCTTGGCGAGGGCCTCGACCTGCACGGCGGACGCTGGTCGATCGTGGGCGAGTCCCACGTCGTGCCGCTCGATGGCAACCCCTACCTCACCAGCGTCGTGATGGGCCGCTGGCAGCGCGAGCACCTCGGGGTCGACGCCGGCGTCGCGACGCTCTGGCCGCTGGGGGACGACGAGATCATCCCGCTGCCCTGGATGGGGCTCTCCTACGACTGGAGCAACGTATGATCCTCGCGCTCCTCGGCCTCGCCCAGGCCGCCGACGCGTCCTCGACCCAGTACTTCGGCGTGTCCTCGGCCATCCCGCTCGACGCGGGCGCCGGCTACGCGAGCCAGGAGGTGATGGTCAGCCATGGGGAGTACGGGCTGACCGACAACTGGTCCATTCGGGCCAACACCATCGGGCTCGTGGCGAACGGCGGCTTGGGCTTTCGCTACGGCCGAGAGCTCCTGCCGGGCGTCTACGCGGGCGCCTGGATCGACACCTGGGGGATGCTCGGCTTCTACGGCATCGTCTCGATGGGCGGCCACGTCACGCTCGGCAACCCGCGCTGGAACGTCACGCTCGGGACCACCGGGCTCATCCTTCGGGACTACTACGGTGGAGGATGGGAGCCCTTCTACGACGTTCACCTCGCCCTGCGCCTCGACCTGGGGGAGCGCGTCGCGTTCATCAGTGAGAACCACCACAGCGGCCCTCGCATGGCCTCGATGTCGATCAACGGCGTCCGCGTGCACATGAAGCGCTGGAGCCTCGATCTCGGCGCGGCGGCGCTCTACCTCGAGCACGAGGGCTGGAACCGGTACCCAGTGCCCTACGCCGGGTTCACCGTCTACTTCCGCACCCCGCCGCCCTACGGTTAGCTCAGGACAATGCTGCTTCTCCTCGCGTGCGCTCCCGAGCCGGTCGACACCCTCGTGACCGGGACCATCCACCTCTCGGGCGACCGGACCGCCGAGAGCATCGGCATCACGGACGGCATGGTCGTGACGGTGGACGACGACGTCGATGCTGCGGAGATCCTGGAGCTCGAGCACGTGGTGCCGGGCATGCAGGACAGCCACACCCACCTGTTGGCCGGGTCCTTCGCGATGGACCGCTTGCTGCTGCTCGGGGTCTCCAGCGAGGACCTCATGGTCGAGCGGGTCGCCGAGTATGCGCTCGAGGCCCCCGACGAGCCCTGGGTCGTCGGCTACGGCTGGCTGCGGGAGCAGGTCGGCGAGCCCGATGGGCGCAAGCTGGACGAGGTGGTCTCGGACCGCCCCGTCATCCTCGTCGACAACTCGGGCCACTCGGCGGTCGTGAACTCCGCGGCCCTCGACAAGGCGGGCATCACCGCCGACACCCCGGATCCTCCCGACGGGACCATCGTCCGAGACGAGGACGGTGAGCCCACCGGCTACCTGGTCGAGGGCGCGCTCGCGCTGGTCAGTGAGGTCGCCCTGGCCGACTACGACGACGCGTTGTTGGCCAGCGGCCTCGTCGACGCGATGGACCGCTTCCACTCCGTCGGCATCACCGGGGTCGCCGAGATCATGGCGCTTCCGGGCTTCGACCTGACGCGGCCCTGGATCTACGAGGACCTGGAGTTGCCCATCCGGGTGACCTGGTACGGCCCGGTGTTCGAGCTCCAGGACGTCGCGCCGCTGGCCGAGATGGGGCCGCTCCACGAGAGCGACCGGCTGCGCTTCGGAGGAGGAAAGATCTGGGTCGACGGCAGCATGGGCACCAACGCCGCGTGGACCCAGGAACCCCACGCCGACGACCCCGAGGAGTACGGCGACCACTACTTCGACGCCTCGACCTTGACCGCCATCGTCGCCGAGGCCGAGGCGGTCGGCATGCCGCTCAAGCTGCACGTCAACGGCGACGCCGCAGTGGACGCGGCGATCACCGCCTTCGAGGCCCAGCCGCTCTTGACCCAGACCCACACGCTGGAGCACGCGGTGCTCATCGCCGAGGGAGATCTGGAGCGCATTCGAGACCTGGGGCTCGTCGTGAGCGTGCAGCCGAGCCACATCCTGCCGAGCTCGCTCGGGGAGACCGCCGACGCCTGGGGCGAGGAGCGCTTCGAGCGCGCCTATGACCACGCGGGCCTGATCGAGGCGGGCATCCCCACCGCGATGGGCACGGACTGGCCGGTGTGGCCGGAGCCCTCGCCGCTGTTGACGATGTGGTCGGCCCACGGGCAGCGCGCCGTCGACCCGGGCGATGCCCTCGACGGCTATGCCCGAGGCACAGCCGCCAGCCTGGGCCGCGAGGACCTCGGCTGCCTGGACGTGGGGTGTACGGCGGACTTCGTGGCCCTCGACGGGGACCCTCTGGTCGCCGAGACCTTGAACGAGCTCGGCATCGAAGGGGTCTGGATCTCAGGCCAGCGCTGAGACGACGCGGCTCAGCTCCTCTCCGGCTCGGCCGTGACGAGGTCGATGGCGGCCTGAGCGTTCTCGGCCCGGCGCAGCTTGTCGAGCACGCTCGTGTCGACGATGCGCTCGCTGAACTGGGCCAAGAGCCGCAGCTGGCGGCGTCGGTCCTGGGTGGGGCCGATGCTCACGACGCAGACGTCGACCGGGATGTTGGTGGGGGCGCCGAAGCGGACCGGGCGCTCCAGCGTGAAGATGCCCACCACGGTTTCCGTCAGCGCCGAGGTGGAGGGCGCGGTGAGCGCGATCCCGCTCCGCAGCGCCGTGTTCTGGCGGCGCTCCCGGCGCCACAGCGCCTTCTCGATCCGGCCCTCGTCGACGCCGGCCTTCTTGGCGAGGTGGTGGGCCATGCGGGCGAAGAGCTCCTCCTTTCGGCCGACGCGCAGGCTCGTCTTGACGACCCCGGCCTCGAGGATGGGGACCAGGTCGTAGCGGTCCTCGAGCGCGCCGAGCCGGTGATGGACCTGGTGGCGAGGGGCCTTGATCTTGAGCACCGAGCACTGGGCCGCGTCGACGATGCGGTGCTCCGCGCTGCCGAAGAAGAGGGTCTTGAGGCTGCTCTCGGGAGGGGCTCCGAGGACGACCAGGTCGTAGTCACCGGTCAGCTCGCGGATCGTCCGCGCGACGTCGTCCGTGCGTGGAATGAGGCTCCGAACGGGCCGCGTACAGAGCAACTTCAGCTGGTCGTGGTAGTCGCGGAAGCGCTGGACCTCGTCGTTGGGCTGGGAGGGCGCGACGGGCTGGAAGAGCGTCAGCTCGCCCCGGGCCTTGCGGGCGAGCTCGTCCGCCATGCGCACGACGATCGAGTCGTAGGGCCCCGGCTCGGCCAGGACGAGGATGCGCGCGAAGGGCTGCGAGAGCACCTCTTCGGTGGGGCTCTCGAGCTCGTCCCATGACGTGTTCAGGCTGTCTTCCGAGAAGCCCTTGTCGGAGTAGATGGCGATGTCGCAGGGCACGTTGTCCAGCCACCAGGCCATCGGGTAGCGCACGAGCAGGCGCATCTCGGAGCGTGCGGGCTCCATGACGATCCACTCCGCCTCGGTGGCGCGGGCGTGCTTGAGCAGCGCCTCCATGGCGTTGTGGGTGACCACGTCGTGGAACTCGACGGCGGTGTGGAGGTCCTCGGCGATGACCTCGGTCTGGCGCTTCAGGCGGGCCATCTCCTCGTCGGGATCGAGCTCACTGACCAGAGGCAGGGCGTGCGGGATCTCCTCGAAGCGGACGACCTCGAGCACGCCCTCCTCGACAAAGCCGGCGGCGAGGCGAAGGAGGTGGCCGGGGGCGGGCTCGTACCCGAAGACCGGGACGATGACGCGGGGTCGCTTGTCGGACTCGGCCTCTTCGGCCTCCTGGGTGGCGCGGAGCGCGTGGGCCTCGCCCCACACGTGCTTGAAGGCGCCCTGCCGATCGACGCGCTTGCGGGCGTAGCCGAAGTACCAGGCCGTGCCGAGCACCGCGGCGGCCGAGACCCCGTAGACGACCTTGGTGCCCAGCTGGGTGAGGAGCCAGAGGCCGCCGAGGATGCCGAGGATCTGGACCCAGGGGTAGAGCGGACTCTTGAAGGAGGGCTTGTACCAGCGCGCGCCGGACTCCCGGAGCACGATGACCGCCAGGTTGACGATGCAGAAGACGAAGATCTTGAAGCCGCTGGCCAGCTTCGCGAGGGTGACGACGGGCAGCAGCGTGACCATCGCCAGCAGCAGCACGCCGGTCAGCGCGATGGCCGCGGTGGGCGTTCGGAAGCGGGGATGGAGCGACTTCAGGATGTCCGGCAGAAGCCGATCGCGGGACATCGCGAAGGGGAAGCGCGTGGTCGACAACACCCCTGCGTTGCAGGCGCTGATCAGGCCGGCGATCGAGACCACCGCGAAGACGACCAGGCCGGTCTCGCCGAAGACCTCGCCGCCCAGGGTGGCGATGGGCGTGATGTCCACGTCAAGGCGCTCGGGCTCGATGTTCGCGGCCAGCGCCACACAGATCACGGCGTAGATCGCCATCACGCTGAGCTGCGCGGCGATCATGCCCAGGGGGATGTTGCGCTCCGGGTTCCGGATCTCCTCGGCGACCGAGCAGACCTTGGTCACGCCGCTGTAGGCGACGAAGACGAAACCCGCGCCGGCGACGATGCCCCCGGCGCCCTTGGGGAAGGGCGGGTCCAGCAGAGCCGGGTCGGCGAGGAATCCGCTGCCGGCGAGCAAGGCCGCGAGGGCGAACATCGTGAGGCTGACGATGACGATCTGGACGACCTTGGCCTTGCCCGCGCCGAACACGTTGACCGCCAACAGCACGGCGAGGACTCCGACGGCCACCCACATGGCCGGCGCGTCCGAGAAGAGCACCAGGTAGGCTCCAAGGCCGACCAGCGCGACGGCGGCCTTGGAGCTCAGGCTGATCCAGGTGCCGATCCCGGTGATGGTGCCCATCCAGGGCCCCATGCTGCGGTCCACGTAGACGTAGGTGCCGCCGGCGACGGGCATCGCGGTCGCGAGCTCCGACTTGGACAGGACCGCCGGGATGACCAGGAAGCCGGCGAGCAGGTAGGAGAGCGCGACCCATGGCCCG
>Ga0114933_10001139_pt1 | contig 30334 bp, 24 predicted proteins | sample 4SBtaG_FD_89691 | JGI IMG/M metagenome (GOLD analysis project Ga0114933, IMG submission 89691) | Deep subsurface microbial communities from Kolumbo volcano to uncover new lineages of life (NeLLi) - 4SBTROV12_W25 metaG | ecosystem: Environmental > Aquatic > Marine > Volcanic | place: Kolumbo... | reverse complement strand
TTTACAGCGTACTGGGGTTTAACCGGTATATTAATGTTTAAGTTCAAAGACAACTCATTTGCTGTCTTTTAAGAATATTCTGCAACACGGATAATATAGCTTACTATCTTTTTTTGAAAATTGTGCCCATAATTATCACTGGCGGTTATTATGCCAAAACAAGCTCATCCTCCCCAGATTATGTGGCCTTCACGAAAAGATGGCATCGGGAGGCATAGAGCGGTCAAGAAGGGCAGCGCACCCCATTCAATCGCAAGAAGAGAAGCGGATTGCGAATGAACGTCTCGTATATGTGGCGTGGCGAGCTTTTACTCGACATGAACACATATACATTGTTGTGCGTTCGTTTTCTTCTTTTTCACAATTTTTTGTTATTATTTAATTGATCTCTGAGCAAAGTGATTGCTATCAAAAGTAAAATAGGAGCTGTTATGATTCCAGGTGTATATCCCTTTTGCATGAAGGTCCAAATTGGATGTCCTATTCCATTAATTAATTCAAGGATTATCCAAAACCAAATTAGAAAGTTTACATAAAAATATTCTTTTCGGACTGGAAAAATCCAACACAAAATTCCAAAAATAAAAAGCCCAATATTAATGATTAGGAACCGAGTAATAAGGTTTCTGAAACAAGACTACAGAGAATTGTTGCTGGTGGAAAACTTTCCCAAAGTTTTCCGATATACTCTTCAAATGAATGTAAGCCTTGCACTAAAACAAGAACCAACAGGAACATCTTTTTCCAAAAGATGGGTAAAGCTTTTGGGGACCCCGCTCTCCTTAATTTGTCCATTTAGGTAGCCATGGGAAAAGACTAAAACAAATAACATTGATAATTTGATTTTCATAATCATTTCCTTTTTCACTAAGTCAATATTTATTTAAAACTAAGTTTTGATTTTCCATCGTCGTAGTATAATACTAAGGTATTTTCCTTAAACTTATAAGAGATTACGGATTTAAAAAGTGCATCAAAGTAACGTATTTTTTGAAATGCCTTTTCTCCGCAATATTTTTGAGTCAAGCCATAGAAAGTAAGGTTTAAACTATCATTCCCAAAAATATTATAAGTCCCAGAATAATTATTGCAATTTGATTGACCTTTGAATGTGGAGTCCTCAAGAAATTCAATGTTATACTCCTCATTTTTATTTACGGGAATTTTACCTTCTCCAATAGGCTCGAAGGATTGAAGTGTCCAGAGGTGGTCAGTAAGATTTTCCGAGGTATGAGTATTATGTGAATTCTGGCAAGATATGAACATAATTGCCAGAATTATGATTAAATGATTCTTCTTTATTCTTTTCATGGATTCTGGTTTCCTTCTTCTTCTGATGGTTTGGTCTCAGTTTTTCTTTTATGGATAGGGATGATATCGAATATGACTTTAAGGATGTTGATCATATTTACAGAGATGATGAATAAATCTACTCTTCCAAAAAGGTAAAACAATTAAAAATGTTTGAAATAATTTTCGATACTGTTTTAGGCCTCAGTTTTTATTACTGGATTTATCAAAATATAAAATAGCCTCATCATTAGATCCTTCTAAATCAAAATCACATTTGTTATAATAGAATGGGATGTATTTCTACCCACATTACCCTTATGAAAGTGGTTTGATAATGTCCGGCTTATTATTCGCCTGATATTTAACCTCTTTCGAAACCGGATAATACTCAAGTTCGCCATCGTATGCCCTTAATGGACAGTTGAATTATTCACTTTAATTACCAATTGGAACTGTGTTTCCATCTAAATCGGTTTTGATTAACCAGATATCCCAACCGCCATTCCCAAAAGATCCTGTAACACCCGTAATAATATATCCACCATCGGTAGTTTGTTGAACGGAAGAACCCACATTATATTCAATCCCTCCGAAGTTCTGTTCCCATTCCTCAGCTCCTTGAGAATCAGTCTTAATTAACCATAAGCCACTACTAGCCCCCACATAAGAAACTTTTCCGCCGGTGATGATATATCCACCATCAGAGGTCTGTTGAACGGAAAGACCCAACTCACCGCCACTTCCTGCAAAGATTTGATTCCATTCCTCAATTCCCTCCGAATCCGTTTTAATTAACCAAAAATCACTTTGACCATTCGACCAAAAAGTATCTGTACCCCCTGAAATAATATATCCACCGTCCGTGGTTTGTTGAACGGAAAGACCGAACTCACTATTTCTTCCACCAAATGTCTGATTCCATTTCTCAATACCCTCCGAATCTGTTTTAATTAACCATACATCAGATTGACCATTACTAAAAGAAAATGTCCCACCTGTCATTATATATCCGCCATCGGTGGTTTGTTGAACGGAATAACTCAAATCATAATTACTTCCACCAAAAGTCTGTTTCCACTCATCATTTCCATTGGAATCTGTTTTGATTAACCAGGCATCACCTACACCATTTCCAAAAGAAGATGTCCTACCAGCAATGATATATCCACCATCGGTGGTCTGTTGAACGGAAAGACCCAAATCTTCACTTTCTCCCCCAAAGGTTCGATTCCATTCCTCAATTCCCTCAGAATTCGTTTTAATTATCCATACATCAGATTCACCATTTCCAAAAGAAGATGTCCTACCAGTAATGATATATCCACCATCGGTGGTTTGTTGAACGGAAGAACCTCTATCATATTTACTTCCGCCGAAGGTCTGATTCCATTCCTCATTTCCTTGGGTATCTATCTTGATTAACCATATATCACTGCGACCATTCCCAAAAGAATCTGTCCAACCCGTAATAATGTATCCACCATCGGATGTTTGTTGAACGGAACTACCCGCATCATTTTCATCTCCACCGAAGGTCTTGGAGAATTTGATGATTTTTTCTTTTAGTTCTCCTTTATCCTCACAAGTCGTAAAAATCAACGATCCGATGATTAAGAGAAGACTTAATTTGATGATCTGTTTAACCATTATATCTTCATAGACGAATGAAACAAGAAATCACCTTCCTCGTTCCGATATTTCATACAAATACATTGATGTATTTTGATTAGATGGTGAAATTCAGAGGAAATTTATTAGATAATCACAGAGAAATCAACTGCCAATTCCATCGCAGAGAAAAGGACTTTAGGGTCGAACTCCCAAGGAGAGAGATTAAACTGCACGATCTACGGTTTACATTCAAATATACTTCACCACACCATTTTTATTGGGAACGGGGTTTGACTTTTACTGTGCTGCTCAAAATTATCTCCTTTCTACATCTATTATCTATGTCAAATATCATATTAGATGGAACTCATCCTATTGATCTTTTAGGGTAAGTGGGATAAGTCCTGCAGTTCAAGTTTTATTTTTCGAATTAAATTTTGTGTATGTATGTATAGTTATTTACCCATTACATTCTTGGGCGATAACATTTTGGATGCGAGGACAATATGGCGATCAGGAAACAGGGGAAATGGTATTATATTGATATAACGAATAAAAATCTGCCCAATGGCCGGTTGCGCTTTTCCACTCGTCCGGCGACGAAGGCGCAGGCTCTCCGGATTCATCAGGATATCGAGGCTAAGATATTGGAAATGGATTTTAATGTTGATATGTATCTGCCAATTCAGGATTATACATTGGAGGAGGTTCGGGTTGCATATTTTAAAGAACGCACCATGTATCTCAGGCCAAAATCAGTAGTCGATTATGGACATGCGATTCTATCGTTTCAACGGTATCTGGATCAATGCGGGAAATCGTTGCAACCTGTCCGGTACATAAAAAAAAGCGACGTAAAAGATTTTATGAACTGGTGTATCACAGACAATGGCCCGAATAGGCCGATGGCGAAGATTTCGTGTAATAGCAAGGTGTCGGTTCTGCATTTGGTGATGAATTGGGCTATGGAGGAGATGAAGGCTTGTAAAAGTAATCCGTTCCATGAAGTTGAGCTATTTGATGTGCCGGATGAATTTAGGCGGGATGTGACGACGGAGGAATTAATTCGGATACTGAAAATTTGCAAGAACCGTGACTACCGGGATTGTATGCTGTTCATGCATTTATCCGGTGTTCGGCGGGGTGAGGCTGGCGGGCTGGAATGGGCCGATATTGATTTTGTTCAGAAGTTTTTTGTGGTTCGTGGCAAAAAGGCGAAGTCAAAGAAGTACCGAGCCTTGCCGCTGTCTAATGTTTTGTTAGATATACTAAATAACCGACGGCACTTGCCTAAACCGTTTAATTTTAACGTGGATCAGTTGACCAAGCAGTTTAAACGGTATGTGGATCGGCTGGAAATCGAGGGCGTGACGCTTCATAGCCTGCGGCATGGGACTTCTACCCGGATGTTTGAAATGGGAGAGCATCCGCTAAAGATTATGAATGTGTTGGGCCATGCGGATTTAAAACAGACGCTCCGGTATACGCATATGCGGCCGGAGTATATGCGCTCATCGGCCGAGTTGATGGATGTGGTCGGTGGCGAGGTTATTGCCGGGGCGGGTATCACGGATGTTTCCGGGGAACCTCCTGATGCCTGATGGGCGGGTTGTTTTTGCCCCTGCTGACGGTAAAAGTTTGACGAAAGTTGGACGAAGAAATGTCCAAATTCGGTTAAAATTTGTCAAATTTGGCCTTTTACGGCACATTTTTCATGGTGTGTTATGGGGTTTATTCGGCCTCGGTTTCCATATATCTTACTATATATGGTGATATAGGGGAATCTATTTGGGCGGACTAAAGAAATGCGTACTTAAAATAGTGTAAACTGGCCCATTTGGGAAGAGCTCACTGCTAACAAATTGAAATTTTTCAATTCGAAATGGGATTGGCTCGTATGATGTATTTAAAAATGTTGAAATATCCGGAGTATTCCTTTGCGGATATTTTGCTCTGCCCAAGGTAATATGGGCATGGTACGCCTTTTCATCCTTTGGAAATCCCAATGGATCTAATTCATCTTGAATTACGCCCACCAATTGATTTAGTTGATCAATCTCACCATCTAGACCAACCCACATGACCCTTGGCCTCTCAACCTTCGGGAAACAACCAGTGTTATTGATAAACAAATTGAATGGCCTGGATTGATCAGCTATTTTCTGTACAACTTTCCGAACCTCATCAATCGAAGCTTCAGAAGTATCCCCGAGAAATTTTAAAGTTAAATGGAGCTGGTCATTTCGCACCCATCGAATTTTACCCGTTTTTTCAGAGACCGAAAATTTCAGTTTGTCCCGAAGTTGAATTAATGGTTCCGGAACCGGAATTGCGATAAATGTTCGAATGAGCTTATTATTCATTCAACAAATGAATTCGGGTAATATTCAGTGCTGCTTGACTGGTCATAAGTTTATTGGTTTTTCTGAATGGAGTAAACGTAAACCGATACGCTTTTTCACCGCCGTTATAACTGATTCCGATATAGACCAAACCAACCGGTTTTTCTTCTGTTCCGCCGCCGGGTCCTGCAATTCCCGTTGTGGATAGGCCAATATCTGTATTCAGTTTTTCGCGCACACCTCGAGCCATTTCAAGTGCTGTTTTTTCGCTTACGGCGCCATCGGATTCCAGAGTCTCTTTTTTTACGCCAATCGCTGTTTCCTTAATTGCATTGCTATAAGCCACAATACTTCCTTTATAATAATTTGAACTTCCCGAAACATTTGTGAGGCGATCGCCAATTTGTCCACCGGTGCATGATTCTGCCGTAGCAATTGTTTTACCACTGGAAGAGAGTAATTTCCCAACAACATCTTCTAGTTCTACCCCCTCGCCCCCAAAATGATATTTTTGAATTACCGGCGTAATCAGATCAATCAATTGGTTCATCGCTACCTCATCTGAAGATGTCATTCGCAAGTCAACTCCTGTAAATCGTGGCAAGAAGGCAACACTGACTTGTGGATATTTTTTCAATTTACTTTCAATTTTTTCAAAAAGCACCGATTCCATAATGCCTGTCGTTCGCATGACATCTACGTATATTTTGGTTTTAGACTTGGATTGAATCCAAGGAAGAATGCTGTCTGTCATCATAGACTTCATTTCCACGGGCACCCCCGGCATGGCAAAACAATCATAGAATTCATTTGAAAAATGTAGTCCTCTAGCGGAACCAACTGGATTGGGAATAACTTCTCCGATATTGGGTTTGAAAGCCTGGTTACGATTTGATTCTGGAATAACTCTCCCCCGGGCTGCAAATTTATCAGTGAGCCATTCCCAATATTTTTCATCGAATTCTGCCGTCGCCCCAAAAAACTCATAAAGCACGGATGGCGTAATATCATCATGTGTCGGACCTAAGCCACCGGTACAAAGAACAACATCGACGACATTCGGTACTTCATCCAAGGCCCTTAGAATCGCATTTTTTTCATCATTGACTGTTATATGCCACACAACTGATCCACCGAATCCAATTACCTCTTGGCCAATCCAGGCAGCGTTTGTATCGGTGCGAGCACCATTCAATAATTCGGCCCCGATTGTGATCAGTCCAATTTTCATAAGATAAATTTGTAAAAAAATAAACCCACAAAATATGCCATAATTCCTGCCATTACATCATCTGCCATGACGCCCCATCCACCGGGCAGTTGCTCTAATTTTCTCACTGGGCCGGGTTTGATAATGTCAAATATTCGGAATGCGATCAATCCGATCACACCTGTCGTAATCGTTACGGGCAACATTGAAAGCGCCAGCCATTGACCGACCCACTCATCAATGACGATCCTGGAAGGGTCATGCTCCTTTGAATCCTTAACAATAGTGTCGGAGGCAATGCCGCCTACAAGAAATAGAAAAATTGAAATCGCAGGAAGGGCAATCGGGTTTACATCCTGAAACAAAAAATACCAAAAAACAACCGCAACAACACTGGACCATGTCCCCGGGGCTAAAGGCAACTTCCCGATATAAAAAACAGTACCAATCCATTCAGCCACCATCCGGTTCATGTATTAGTTCATTATCTTCCTGATTGCTTTACTATTTTCCTGAACGTACGTAAAACCCGTATAAAGGGTAAAAAGAACAGCAACCATGGTTAAATAATAGACGAGTTGATACTCATTTACAAAATGGAGATAATCCTTCACTAAATCCCAGTTGATCCCCTTCAAGCTTAAAATTATCAGGGTAAAAATGATGATACCAATTTGGACGCCCGTTTTTGATTTGGCAATTTTACTGGTCATAATGGTAAATCCTTTACGCGACATAATCATCCTGAGTGATGTGACAAAAAGATCGCGAAAAATGATTAATCCTACCATCCAGTAGTCAATGATACCCATGTATGCAAAAGATATAAATGCAGACGAAACTAATATTTTGTCGGCTAATGGATCAAGGAAACGACCGGTTTCCGTTACCATATCATTTTTACGGGCATAATAACCGTCGTAAGCATCCGTGATTGAAGCAACGACAAATATGACTAGTGCCCAGAATTGAGCGCCTTCAAATTCTTCGAATAAACATACAATAAAAACGGGTGTTAAGAATATTCTGAATAGCGTTAACATGTTGGGAAATGTCATCATATGGTTGTTCTGCCTTCCATGGCTCTCATTAATGTTGCATCGTCTGTGTATTCCAAATCTCCCCCCATAGGTAATCCTCTTGCAAGGCGGGTAACTTTTACATCTTTACCATTCAATAATTTGGCAATGTATAACGATGTTGCTTCACCTTCAATACTTGGATTTGTAGCGATAATCACTTCATATCCCGGTTGGGTACGTTCAAGTAATTGAGTAATGTTTAAGTCATCCGGGCCAATGCCATCCAATGGTGAAAGAACACCGCCGAGGACGTGATATACGCCCTGAAATGCATTCGTTTTCTCAAAGGTATAAATGTCGGCTGCATCTTCTACGATACATATAGATGATTGGTCCCGTTTTGGATCGTTGCAAATTCGGCATGGATCTTCTTCGGTAATGCCTTTGCATACGGAACAAAACTTGATTTTTGTTTTCATATCCATGACGGCTTCAGCCAAGTGCACCGCTTGGTTGTTAGGTGACTTTAAAACATAAAACGCCATCCGCTGGGCCGTTTTTCGGCCAATGCCTGGAAATCGAGAGAATTCCTCGATTAACCGGTTAATGCTGTCGGGAATTGAGCCCAATTACATTCCTGGGATTTTCATACCACTCAGCATGCCGCCTGTCACAGAATTCATTCTGCTCTGACTTTCTTCCTGAGCTTTTGACATTGCATTATTCACAGCGGAGATGATCAAATCTTCAATCATATCCTTATCTTCCTCAAGAATTTCATCCTGAAGCGATAAATCCAACATTTCCATTTTACCGTTCACGGTAGCCTTTACCATGCCTCCCCCGGCTTCCCCGTGAATGTGCAAATCGTCCAATTCACTTTGCACATTTTCAATCTGCTTCTGCACCTCTTGTGCCTGCTTTAACATTTTAGCCATGTTTCCTTTATTAAACATGTTTTCTCCTATCTTAATATTTCTCCGTCGAAAACTTCCAGAACTTTCGAAACAACACTGTCTCCATTTGGTGTCTCATCTGCTACAGTTTCTTCGACTTTTTGTATAATTTGTTCAGGTGCTTTCTCTTCACTCAATTCTGCTTTTAATTTGAGTGATACACCATAATGATCTTCAATAAACTTTTCAATTATCTGACTGTTCCTATTTAAATTTCCAACGCTGAATTTTGGTAGATTAAAAACCTTGATCAATAATTTATTTCCATTCAATTCATAGGGTTGACTGTGCTCCAAGGCAGTACCAATTGACGGTCTGGCCTGAGTGACTTTGCCTACAAATCCGCCCCACTTTTCTTCAATTTGTTCTAAAGAAATTTTACTGTTAACAATGACTTCTTCCTTTACGGGTTCTGTTTGTGGTGCTGGCGGTGCTTCAGTACTCGTCTCTTCGACAATAGGTTTGGGTGGAGTCGTTGGTTCCTGAACTTTAGGCTGCTGGGGTTCGGGAACAGTTATTTTTACCGGTTCAGGATTTTTTTTTATTGGTTCTACCACAACTCCCGACAATAATTCAGATATTGAAACGGACGTATCCATTTCGAGTAATTTCATCGCTGCCATTTCAAAATGAATTACTGGTTGAGACACCCTTTTGAGTGAAAATTCCAACTCATTTAATACTTTAGTTACACGTAGTAAATCTTTATTATCCCATGGTTTAGAACTTTTTAAATATCGCTTTTTATGATCGTCATTTAAGTCCAATAAATCCTCGCCGCCATCAAATGAACCGACAATCAGGTTTCGAAAATGCTGATTGAGGCCCTGCGCTACATCTTCCAACGGCAACCCAGTTGTCTGAATGATTTGGAGTACCCCCATCATTTTGGCAGTATTCTTTTCTACCAAAGCATCTGAATAATCAAAATAAACATCAACGGGAATCAATCCGATAACGGATGAAACATCATCGATTTGAATTTTTTCACCGGCATAGGCAATGACCTGGTCCATGATACTCAGTGCATCACGCATACTGCCGTCTGCTTTACGGCTGACTGCACTTATTGATTCATCATCGGCAGAAATAGTCTCGTCTTTTAAGATCGATCTTAAACGCTCACCGATTGTTGCCTCAGTGATTTTGTTAAAATCAAATCGCTGACATCGGGAAATAATTGTTGATGGCACCTTATGAATATCTGTTGTGGCTAAGATAAATTTTCCGTGAGGTGGCGGTTCTTCCAAAGTCCTCAACAACGCATTGAATGCCTGGTTGGTGAGCATATGCACTTCATCGATGATAAATATCTTATAGAGCGCATTCATGGGCGTATATTTGATTTGTTCCCGAAGATTACGAATCTCCTCAATACCGCGATTCGAGGCGCCGTCTATTTCAAGAACATCCAAGTTTCTACCATCGGTTATCTCTTGGCAGATGTTGCAGGAATTACAGGGGACACCATCTTTTGTTTCGGGGCAATTTAGCGCTTTGGCGATAATTCTGGCGGTGGTGGTCTTACCGACGCCACGCGGACCGGTTAAGATATATCCTTGAGCGACGCGATCTTTTTTAAAAGCATTGATCAATGTTTTGGTCACATGATCCTGTCCGATCACGTCATCAAAAGATTGGGGACGCCATTTTAATGATAAAACTTGGTAAGACATTTTTTCTCGATAAGGTTGGTCGTGCACCTGTATTTGACAAATCTGGGGTCAATACACAACGAATCAGTTAGCTCCATCTCAGGGGTTCTCCGGCACATAATTCTATTCACCTACCGCTGCTCCCTTCCGGTCCTGACGGGGTTTAGTGTAAAACCATTGCGAAGAATTGAGACTTCAACACCACTTAATTTGTGTGAAAAGATCAGCATTTGCCTCACACAAGCATCAATCCTGCTGTAGCGGGTTGCAGGTTACAGGGCACCGCTAATTCCCCATCTAGCACGACCAAATTTTCAAATAATCAGTATTAAATCTACCCGTATTTATCGACGAGAAGCAAGTTAAGATGAACCTAATAAATCACAACCACCTTAATTTCATTTACTTCATACCAATCCCAAAAATTGGATCGATCCAATTTAACCACACCATTTTTGAAGCTATACCGCACCCGTTTTCTATAAAGCGATTCAGTAAACCATTCAGAATTATCTCGTTGGTAATATATGGCCACATAAGGCGGACTATCCTCTTTTAATTCAGGAATAATCAGGGTGCAAATAGCGTCGTTGAATTCACCTTCCGGAGTAATGAACTCCACTTTGGTGAAATGGTACACGCGCTTGGTAAGCGATTTAAATTCAGTGAATTTTTGGTTGGATTCTTGGGAAATGAGGACCGAGCTAAATATAGTTAAAAGAAAAATTTGGATGATCCATTTCCCCCCCCGCGTCCGTATCATTTTTTCTTTTTACGCTTAAATAATGAAAATTTCTTTTTAGGCTTTTCCTCGACAGATTCCTCAGAAGATTTAATATCCTTGGCATCGCCTGATTCCAATTTCTTTTCAAACTCACTGGTTTCAGCCGGTTCTGCATGGGGGTCTTCTCTGCGCATTGAGGCCAAAAGGGTGTGCTGGTTTTTTGTCCTGCTTTTCAAGGTTGTAATCATCATGTCCATTTCTTCATTGAAATGGGCAACGGTACGTTCCATTCGCAAAATTAATTCTTCCAATAGTGGCTGCCCATAAGCGTCCCCTAATTTTTCACCAATGGCTTGAAGCTTTTCTTCTAAGTAATCTTTATTGAAATCGTTTTTTTGTTCAGTCACATTTTCTCCGGAATTCTAACGGTTTAATTTATCCAATTCTGCCGGTGTAAGTCCAAACTGAGTTTTCTTGGATAATAATATCATCGATGTATCATACACTTCCGCCCCGGCGATCAACCCTAATATTGCACCCGTAAACCGATTATGCCACTTTGGGCCCCATGCCGGATTAGTTTGCAGGTTCCAGCTTTCCATCAATCCGAATCCTAAAACAGCGGCTAACCCATATATGTTCAATTTCCATTCAGGACGCTTAATAATTTTCTCTCGATATGTAATTCGTTCCATCTTTGTGATTGGAATTTGCTTTACGGCAAAAGGGGTTTGGAGTAACAGTCGTTCTTTCCGATAAGACAACAATGTACCCTTAATCCATTTTCCATTACTATGTTTCACAGCTACGTATTGTCCCGTTGGAATATTTTCCAAAACTTCTTTGGTCCTCAAATAAGTTAAATTCTGTCGGAAGGACAGACGAATTTCGGCAGTGATTTCCGGCATTTGATTCAATCGAAACTGCAGATCCGTCAATTCTTTTAATGTCAATACTCGTCGGCTTACTTTTATCCGGGTATATTCTACAAAGGAGATGCGAACTTCAATTCGATCCGGATTAATCTCAAAATACTGGGCACTTTCAAAATTGGGTATATCAGTAAATACCTCATAATACTGATTTTCCTCTGCATCCAACGTGAAACCAATGTGCTTGGTTAATTGAATAATTTCACCTTCCTGAGCCATTAAAGGTAAAATCACAACGAGTATTAGAATTTGCTTATGCAGGATTTTCCAACAATTTAGCAATTTCATCCAATTCAGGAAAACGTCCCTCACTTTTTTTTGAAAATACAAGATTATCATTTTGGGTCACTTCGAACACGCCACCTGCTGATGGAATTAATTTAAGTGAACTGACAGACTCACCATATTTCTCAAGTAATGCGGAAGCCATACTGGCCGCCCGGGGTAAGTAGTTTCATACGTTACAATATTCAATCGAAATACGCATAGTTCCCTCCTTAAAACCAGGATTTAACCCAAACAAAACCAAAAACAGCCAAAATTCCCGCCAGCCCCACAAGCAATAGAGCCACTTTGCGAAAAGCCTTTCCGCCTACATCGTAGCGGTAAACTGTTTTTAACTCGTTCCCCATTAGAAATTGAATGCTGTCTCAATCGTCGTTTGCTTAACAGGTTCTAAACCTGTACCGGTATCCCGGTAGAACTGACGAAAATCCCAGATCAGGCTCACACCCTCACTCACTTCATATCCCAACTTATACCCCACGATAGTATTGACCGAAGGATTCCCAAAATCGAAGGGGTTCTTATCATTATTCCGCTCATAGTAAATCTGGGCCACGCTCAGTTTTGGAATGTTTTCCGCATTCACCTCTATTTGGGCATTAAAACTGTTAAACTCAGATGTATCAGCTTTCATACTGGCATAAGACAGGTTAAAACTAGCCAAGTTGAAAAGACTTGCAGAAGCAGAGCCATACATTCCTTGCGTATCCTCATTTGATGAAGGATCAGCAAATATCAGCTGATCTTTGGTTAATACCACCGATCCATCTTTATCATACCTCGCAGTGACTCGATTCAAATCATAGCTTCGGTCAAAAAATTGTGGCACAAAATATCCTTTTTTAATGCGGTATTCAAAACTCACATTCAGGAATTGTAGGATACTGGCTCGTAACCCCGGAACGGTGATTCCCGTACCAGTCATTTCTTCACGACTGTAAATGTCGCCTGTCACAGCCGGGAAGGATATTGAATTGTATTCTGTGTATATCTCCAAAGAAAAGGTCTTTGACCGCAATACAGGGTATCCTACATCAAACGCAAACCCCTGCACAGAAGCTTTGTTATCTTTAATGCTAAACGGGGTCGGCTTCAAGATTACATTGTTGTCTGCTGTATCAAGGATATTGTCTCCATCGGCGTCGATGTCCCAACCATTCTCCGGTTCTTTGTTACCGCCATTTATATCAGGAATTCCATCGCCGTCAGTGTCATTCCAATACCCTTTATCATCGGGAAAATCATCAAAGATGTCCGGATAAGAGTCACTATCTTTGTCTTTCAGGCCGGAGAATTGATTTATGTCGGTTACAAAATTCACCCCGACAGTCAGGGGGAATGCATCCGATAATTTATAGGTGCCACGCAGTCCCAAGAGGGTACCACCTCGTGAGAAATCCTTAACGTTAGCAATTAATACTTCCGTACCAAAATGGCCAAAATTCACTCCGGTATTGATGCCAACGCGGCGGATGGAAGGAAACTCCATCATGTTGGAATAACCGGATAGCAAACCGCCGTAACCAACCGTCACATTTTCAAGTGCGCCCCACTTGACCCAAAAAGGATCGGTTTTCTGTCCCCAGCGAATGTATAAAAATTTGTCAATTATGTCAGATGCTTCATCCCATTCATCTTTTCGAATGTTACCCTCATTGTCAATGTACAGGACAAGGTCAAAGCCCAGTCCGAGTTTCCCGAACTTTAATTCCGGGCGCAAAGCAAACTGATTATATATCTGACCATCAATGGTTGCAGACCCAATACCGAGTCCCAAGTTAAAAGGTTTGTCAGCCTTTGGAGGCGCATCCTTTTCAGGTTGATCAGGCTGTTGTTCATCTAATTCAGATGCTTTTTCCGGTTCAGGCTTTTGTTCAGGTTGCTGTTCTTCAGTTTGGGGTTCTTCTTTCTGTTGTTCTTGCTGGTCCTGTTGATCATCGGGTTCTTCCTGTTCAGGCTGCTCTTCTTGTTGTTCCTCAGGTGTCTCACCTTCAGGATCTTCCGGATAATCTCCCGGTCCAGCGGCCGCCGGTATTAATTGACCCAGCGCATTGGATATAGCCATCTGTCCCGCTCCAACATTGACCGTCAAACCACTGATTGTGTTGAACACTTCAAAATTTCCTATTTTGCCGACGAATTTATCGACGCCTGCGACAGGATCATGAAAGGATGAAAATTCGGTTCCTTTTACAGATGCAACGGATACTGGTGTTTCAACACGATATGCCTTTTGTCTGTTTTCTTTCACATTATGGAGTGTAGTTCCCTGTTCGATAATCAGGCTGCGGGTATTGGCCGTTTCCACAAATTGGAAATCAGTGTTTTCCCTGACTTTTACCACCGACTTATCGTCGAGAAAAATGACTACGGCAAAACTGCTTTCACCCACTCGGATAGCATCACCATTGGAAACTGTCTGCCCAGGCTTGACAACCACAGAGTAAGTCCCTCCCCCAATGGGTTTGATCAGGACTTCACCGTTGGCTTTAATAACTCTGCCAATGGTTTCAGCCGAACAAATAGTGAAAACAAATAAAAAGAAAATAATTGAAAAATTTTTGTATGTGGTTTTAACCATCGTTTCAACCTTTTTTGTTGCGGAAAAAATTAATATCCATCGTTGAATTTACCAAAGATACCCAACACCCCAAGTGCGTTAGTTCACAGATTAGTCCAGGTATTCCTTTACCAAATAGGCGATGGAACGATAGTCCAAATCCGAATTGGACATCATGCCAACTTCACAGGTTCGACTGGTGGAATAACCAATTTTTTGTCCTTTAATTTCATCCACCTCATGTGTGGTTGCAGATTGATTCAATTCCGGCACGATTAACCCCCTGTCTCCTGCAAAACCGCAACAACCCCAATTGGTTGGAACCATAACATGTTCCACACATTTTTCTGCCAATGCTTTCATTTCAGACGAATGGCCCATTTTTTCTGTGGAGCAAGTAGGGTGCAATACAATCTCCTTTTTCAATTTAGGATTATCCACACCGTCAATACATTGAACGAGAAATTGCGTAATATCTACAATATTTAATTGCTTTAGCTTTTCCCTAACATCTTGACTTAAACCTGAATTGGGATGAAGGAATTGATAAGTACAGGGGGATGTATCAACTAAAATGGGCAACACACCTTTGTTTGACGATTCCCATAATAAATTGATCGTTTTTTCCTGGATCGACCTGGCTGATTCATGGTATCCTTTCGACGAGAATGGCTGACTACAACAGGTACCATCAATGCCATCAGGAATAATGAATGACTTATTAGTGCGAGATGCGATCGAATCCAAAATAATCCCCAAGGAAGTTTTGCTATCATCACTACCAAAAACACGCGTCAAACATGTTGGAAAATAGACCCACTGTTCACGACCTGCATTCTCAGATATCCGCATCTTTTCTGCGGGCTTGGGTAAGTTTTCATTCCAAAGTGGTGACAAACCCACCAGATTCAATAGTTTAGAAATATTTTTTACGGACTTTTGACCAATCATTTTTGAAGCAGCATTACCCATAGATAATCCGATACGAGCAGCAGATTGAACGAATGAAAAATGATTAGCAGTCCATCTACTTATATATCCAGCCAGTTTTGAATGCGAATCATGACGCAATTCTTTGACGAAGTTCCCTGTGTTGATATTTACCGGACAAGCAATTTCACACAAACCGTCTGCAGCACAGGTATCAACACCCTCATAATCATACGCATCCAGAACAGATTGATCTGCATATCCACCGGCAATTTCCCTCTGGACAGCAATCCGCTGCCGCGGCGTCATGGTCAATTCCTTAGAGGGACAGACCGGTTCACAAAATCCACATTCGACACATAAGTCCACATGATCGGACACAGTGGGCATTTTCTTTAAATTTTTAACATGGAGCTTTTCATCCTTGGTCAGCAACACATCGGGATTTAATATTCCGTTTGGGTCGGCCAAATTTTTGATCCGCCACATAATATTGTACAAATCACCGCCCCATTCATATTCTACAAAGGGCGCCATATTGCGCCCAGTTCCGTGCTCAGCTTTTAATGATCCATCAAATTTTCCGACGGTCATTTCCGCCATATCACCAAGTAGGCCCTCAAATCGATTGGCGCCGTCCGAACTGTTTAAATCCATAGAGGCGGCAAAATGTAGGTTCCCATCCTTTGCATGGCCAAATATCACTGCATCATCATACTGCCAATGGCGACAAATTGTTTTAAGCTCATCAACGACCTTGGGTAAATCGCGATAATCATAACATAAATCTTCGGTGATCACACTGGTGCCTTTCTTTCGCATGGATCCTACTGTTGGATACAGCCCCTTCCGAATATCCCATAATTTCAACCGCTGAATGTTATCAGAGATCATGCCCGATGGCAATTTTCCTCCGGCAGACGCTAGTGCAGAAGGTATCGATCGCGTGAGTCCGTCGATTTCGGACATCTCATGTTTTTGGAATTCAAACAATAAAGCTGCTGCATTATCCGGAATTTGGTACGGATCATAGGGCGGATTTTCAAGATATCGCCCGGTACGCAAGGAAGCATCATCCAGCATTTCTATCGCATCCGCACCTTCATCGATTAGTACAGGAAGTGCTGCCATTGAGGATTCAACAGAATCGAATAATGCCAGTCCTGTTGCTTTCAATGGTGGGTCATTGATGGTGCTTAACACCACTTCTGAGAAAAAGGCCAATGTCCCTTCCGATCCAATGATTAGATGGGCAAAGATATCCAGGGGGTGATCGTAATCAATAAACGCATTAAGTGAATACCCTAATGTATTTTTAATTCGATATTTATGTCGTATTTTTTCAACGAGTATTGATTGACTTTCAATTTCTTTTTTACAAGATAATATTCCTTCTGAAAGGCCGGATTCATTTTCAATAAAGCGAGTATAATCGTCTAAATTTGAAGTGGCATAAGCATGGCCATTGGCCAGCATAAAGCGCAGGCTTTTCATCGTATGGTAGGCATTATTCTTGACGCCGCAAACCATTCCTGATGAATTATTGGATATGATGCCGCCGATTCGCGCCGCATTGATAGAGGCCGGATCAGGACCGATTCGCTTTTGGTACGCAGAAAGATAAATATTGGCTCGGGCGCCAATAACGCCCGGCTGGAGTTTTATCGAACTTCCTTGATCGAATACCTCATAATCCTGCCAACCACGAACCACTTCCGCCATAATTCCTTCAGTGACGGACTGGCCCGATAGAGAGGTTCCTCCTGCGCGAAAAGTGATCGGTATTCCCGTATTGTTTGCATGGGCCAATAGTGACCGGACATCCTGTTCATTGCTTGGCCTAACAACAGCCTTGGGGACAAGGCGATACATGCTTGCATCGTGGGCATAAGCCAACCGATCGATGAGTCGTTCAGACCATTGTTCTGATGGTATTCCCGAAGGTGCAGGCATCAAAAAGGATTGAATGAGTTTTTAATAATATCGGGTATTGGGATTGTTTTTTGTGTACCGTAGTCAAAGGCAATAATGGTAAATGTCCCTGTGACAATCGGTATTTCGTTCGCCTCTTCAAATACAGTCGAAAACACATCAAAACTCTTCTTACCCAATCGTGTAACTCTGTTTCCGATTTCATACAAGTTGGGGAAAGCGGATTGTTGTATATAATCAATTTTCATACGGCCTAAAATGGTACTTACGTCTACATCCCAACGGTTAATTTCAAGCCCAAGGTTGACTAAATATTGAATTCGTGCCGTCTCAAAATATGATAAATACGCCGCATGATTGATGTGGCGCAATCCATCCATATCACGCCAGCGTGCCTCAACAATCGAAAAATGATCGAAATCATTCCGTCTTATTGCTTTTAAATCCACCTTATTGCCTCGGTTGCAGTTGCGCCCAAGGCGCGTTGTAAAATAATGTCGGTTCTGAGCCGGATGGTGCTGTGACTTTTTTCGAAAACATTGCATCAGAAGTTTCGCTCCTAAAAATAACTTCATCAGATTCTTCGATCCAATTTGCAAATCTTGCACCAGCCTGAAGCAAAGTCAATTCTGGTGATCCGCCCAAATGAAATACATACAAAAAATAGGTGTTATTTTCTTTTGTCCACATCACCGCCTTTTTACTGTCAGGTGACCATCGGATATTGCGGAAATATTGGCTCGAAACAGGGATAATTTTTTCACCATCATTTTTAGTTACAGCTACCCCTAATGTATCCCCGGGATAATCCATGATATACAGACCATCTCCTTCTTTAACATATAGAATTTTACTTTTATCCGGGGACATTCTCGGCATAATGAATTTGTCTACATTTGGTGCTCTCGAGATTTGAATTACATTTTTCCCATCGAGATCCATAGAAAAAATATCCTTCACACCCACATTGTTATTGGATTGGTGTTTACGCTGCCAATACATAATACGGCTGTCATTCTCCACGAATTCAGGATCACCATACCATTCATTATTGGTTGATGTCGTCAATTTCGCCGGTGATTCATCCTCTCCTAAATTCACCAAGTATATGTTATGATCAGTTCCGGTAAATACACCCATTGTTTGGTTTATATTAAAAGAAATATCTTGAGGCTCTTCACCAGAAATTGTTCTCAATTTTGTCCCGTCCTCATTTACCATCAAACCCACACCGCCGTCTATGAGCGAGAAAACCTTATCTCCTCCTTGAATCCAAACCGGAAATTGGGCCTTTACATTAGATAATAATTGAGTAAAAGGTAATGTTGGACCCAAGTTCATAATCGTAATGTCATCGCCAATTTCACGCAATTTATTTACTTTAACTACACGTTGATAGGACGAAGCGGCGTGCACATTACTTAAGGCCGATTGGGTCCATTTATCTGTAACTCGAACGCGAAAATATTGTTCTTTATCAGGATCGACTGATATGGTTCCAATTGTATCCGTTTGCGTATTTATCACAGCTGAACCCAAGACGATAGAGTCCGGGAGCGAAATTTGTTCGATGGTGTATTGTTCAAAATCAGAAATGGGCGTTTTTGACCATGTTAAGGAAAACTGGCCGCCGCCATAGGTTATGGACTCCAGCCGAACCGCGCTGGGAATCGCATCCACCTCGTGGCCCTTTCCATTCCCCAATGTTTTTTGACCGGTTGAATCCTCCACTTCTACCCAATACCAATTCTCCAGGAGCGGGGTAAAATTGGTTATATCAAAAGAAGTTATATTGATATCATCAAGGGATTGAAGTAAGGATTTGTCTCCATTTTCTGTAACTGCATGGTAAAGATTGTATTGTAGAAAATCGTCCTCGGATGATTTCCCCCATTTTACAGTCATCAATTTTGGAGTATGGGCATAATTTACGGAATTAACATCTACCGATCCCGGCGGACCCGGCACATTTGGCTTAATCTTTATACTAACCTTATTCGATATATTTGAATCTGCATAGGCATAAATACGGTATGTATATTCTACAGGACTCTTAACAACTTCCTTGAGGTCAAGCGTATCGATCCAGATAAAAACAGAATCCCATAAGTTGACCACGCTGTCCTGCCAATTACCTTCACCTACCCTTTTATCAAATTTAAAACCGTCAAAATCACGACCTTTACGAAGCCATGTAAACTCAATTTCAGAGATTGATTTTTGAGCGACAGTAAGACTATCCGGCGTCCATAAACTACGATCGCTGCGGGGATCGTATGGATTATCCCACTCACGCTTCACATCTTCGCAGGCAATCATTATGATGATACAGGAAAGGGCTTTTCTCATCCTTGTCTCAACCAACGTTTCATTTGTAAATATCTGACATGATAATATAAAATCGGAAATACAGTGACTATGGACAATCCACTCATGATCGGCTTCAGATTATCCAATTTTTCAATTTGATTGTGCCGCTGATCTCCCTTCAAAATATCACTGCCATATTCCTTGTATACTTGACCTGACTTATATTGAAGATAACCGCGAAAGCCAGCGCTCAAAAAAAGGGGCCCGATCAATAGATTGCGTTTCCGTATAAAACTGTCCCGTTGTTTTTCTACGAATGTAATTTTATGAAATTCCGGTTTTATTTGGGATGTCCGTCGGAGTCGGATTCGAAAATCTCCATTATGGATTATAAAATTCGGAGATTCAAGGGAGTATGAACCGGCAGCAAGATCATTATACTCAATCGCCCCTTCTTCCATTAAAAACCGACTTTCACCATCAGTAGATACAATGACAATTTCCTCTGGAACCGGGACAGTGAAGGACACGTGGCCAATTTGAGGTACTAAATGCTGTAGTTCAATAAAGATAATATCTGAATCATCCTCTGGAAGGTGTTTTAATCTAAATGGCTGGTAGTTCTTTTTAAGCACGATAATCGGGCGGCTTTCAATCACAACCCGATCAATGGCCAATGGGGTAACGCCGGTGAGTGTGTCCCGACCGACACGGACCATAGCGCCGGTCGGTTTTGTTTTAATATAAACTAACTTCTTTCCTTCGTGGACGGGCATTGGGATCCTTGAAGACATGAGCATCTCAGCTAAATTGTGGATACCCCGTGTTCGTAATCCTTCTAAAGAAATTTCATGATCATATTTCACTACATTGACAATGCGGCCTGATTGGGATTCGTACAATCGCCCCTCGGCTATATAAACATCCCCGATTTTGGCGACATGGACCGTGACCATCCACTCGCTGCCTAAAAGCATTGAACTGATAACAGCACATTCGATTGTTGTGCATTTTGGCTCTTCATATCCTGTATTGGCCAACACATGGGACATATCCATGTAATCCATTACCCTAAGCGTATCCTGCTTCAACAATTCCATACGGAACAGTTCGCTTAAATATTTTAATTCAGTCTCATGAACGCCTTCACCGGTGAAATCTAATACGGCAATGGAATGGTCATCGGCAAAGAGTGGAGCCAATAGGATTGTAAGGATGAAAAGAAAATTGCGCATAATGGTATAAAGTTAAAATACCCTTTTGCGACGGGAATCACAAATGTCTATATCAAATGAGATTTTACTATTATTTTGGGAAATTGACTGTTAATTCTTTTCATCAGAACAGTCAGCGCAATCACAGGTACCGTCGCCAATGAAAATTTTATCCTTTTTTGAAATATCTGAGATAGTAAGCAGTATTTCTCCTGAATTACAAAATACTGTCTCATTTTTTACGTCAAACTTATTCGCAACCGAACCGTCGGGAGAAAATAAAGTGACAACGCCATTGCCACCTGAAATATCGGCTAATCCTTTTTTAGCGCCATTCTCGTACCACCAATAGGCAAATCCGTCGCGATTGCCCTGGATAAAATGAGTTTCCTCTTTTTTCTGCCCTGATTCATACCACCAAGTTAGATTACCATGCAATTGTCCCTTTTCGTAGGAACCTTCAGCATACTTTTTTCCATTTTGAAACCACTGAGTGACTTCTCCATCCCGATTTCCATTAGTAAATGTAGCCGTTTCCTTAAGTTCACCGGTCTCATACCACCAATTAAATAAGCCATTCCGATCACCATTTAAAAAATAACCGTCTGAGTAAATTTGTCCACTGTCGAACCACCGAGTTAAGGCACCCTGAGCTACATACCCGACCAAATGTACGTTAACCTGGGGCGGCATAGAATAATCATAAGTATCTCTTTCCTGAACAAAATATTTACCATCTACCATTCCTGAATCAGGACTAAATGCGATGGGGCTTCCTTCCCATCTTCTTTCATCTTCATTATAGTTTACATTTTCAATCTGTCCATTTTTAAAAGAAACTTCATAAAAACGATTCTTAGTTCCCTTGATATAATATTTCCATGTTCCCGTTTTTTCTCCCAGCTCATACATCCCCTGCATTCTCAGTTGGCCGTCATAATAATTTAAATATGCTTCACCTGTGAAAGGATTACCGGAATTAGGATCGATCGCTATTCCATCTTCCCCTTTCAATTCAGTTATTAATGCAGGCTTCGAACAAGAAACCAGAAGAATCATCATCGGGATAAACTTTAATAAGTGTTTCATAAGTATTGTGTATTTCTTTCTTTTATTAGCGGAGAGAGAGGGATTCGAACCCCCGATATCCAAAGGACATACCGCATTTCGAGTGCGGCGCATTCAGCCAGACTCTGCCATCTCTCCAAAATTTTGGTGCGGAAATTAAGTATTTCTTCTCATTTTGAAAAAGGCCTGAATGATAGAAAGTGATTGCGCTTCCATCACCCCACCTTTTACAGCCACTTTTGTTTTAAAACGCGGATCACCACACAGTTGATACAATGATCCACAGCAACCGGCTTCTTCGTCATAGCAACCAAAAACTACCATTTTCAAACGTGCATTGATGATCGCTCCTGCACACATGGGACATGGTTCTTTGGTTACGTACAGAAAACAATCATTAAGACGCCAATTCCCCAAAGTATTGGCAGCCGCCGTAATAGCGATTACCTCAGCATGAGCTGTTGGATCATTTAATTGTTCACGTCGGTTGTATCCTCTACCAATAATTCTGTCCTCATGTACAACCACAGCGCCAACAGGAACCTCCTTAGCTTCAAAAGCTTTCTCTGCCTGCGAGAGGGCTTGTTTCATCCAGAATAAATGATCGTGGTTCAATGGGAAATTAGTTCGATAGAAGAAAATCTTGCAGCGACATAATCTGCTTGGCCATATCTTTTCGACCAATTAAAGTCGTGTCCGTAACAGGAGTCTCACTTGAGTTTAAAGAATCGAGAATAACAGTAACCTGTATAATTGTAGAATCAAATTTTCCGACAGCATAATAGGATGCGGCCAATGTAATTCGTACATCTAAGTAATTTAAAAGTGAGTCATGCGTAAATGCCCATCCAAATGTTAATGGTTTTACGGTAGAATCGAGGAATGCTCTGCCATATTCTATTGCTATCGCATCTTTGCCCTGGGCATGGTGAGCAAAAGTCAATCCCGCTAGAATTTCAGATTGAACATCTGTTGGATTCCAACTATCCTGCTCTTTATCCAGTCCAGTTTTAAATTGGGCAATGCTACTATCCAGAACCATTAATTTGGCATAAGACCATCCCAACCCATTGTACCCATCTTTCCACTTATCATCTTTTTTTACCGCATCCTGAAACCACGAATTGCAGGTCAAATAATCTTTTGTTTCGTACAAATCCCATCCGTATTCTGCCATATCTTCTGCCGTTGCAGAGAAATTTTTTCGGCAAGCATCCATGGTAGTCAGTCCAATAACTGCCATGAATAATAATGTGGTTCTTTGAATACGACCGGTCATCTCATTAACATAATCTTTTTGGTTTGACTACGCCCCATGTCCGTCAATAAATGGACAAAATAAATACCGGATGCAACCGGAACCCCATTCTGATCCTTCCCATTCCATCTCAAAGTATATCGTCCAATCCCCTGCTGTTCACTCACCAGTGTTTTTACATTTCTGCCAAGGATGTCATAAATTGTCAAATGCACATTTTGCAATGGACCATCTACAAATCCCAAGTCATATTCAATAGTTGTAATAGGATTAAATGGGTTTGGATAATTTTGCTGCAGCGCTGTTTGACCAGGGACAATGAGTGTTTTTGGTCCCATCCTGAAATAACCCATTTTTTCCGTATAGGCCATGACACGATTGCCCTGTGTTATCGATGGCAATTCTACCCAACCGGTGCCGGTGGAACGCTGGTAAAGAGCCAACTCTTTATCTTGGCCCGGCATGGAGATTTCGACTGTTTTCTTAAATCGAAATGCTTCATTGCCCAATAGATAAGACGCACGATCATTAAAGTATGGTTCAAATAAGGTCGAGTCAAGGATCATGATGGATTGGTCAAAGTCCACCGTTCCATTTGTCCCTATCACCTGAAATTGACCATCTGCACTTCTCCCTGACCAAGTTCCATACATTTTTGCTAGGGTGAGTCCTAAATTTTGTGTGATAGTTGTATCACCAACTATACCATTTGCAGCTACTTCAAAAGTATATGTCCCTTTAGTTTTGAAGTCATAATGCCCCACATAAGTAAAAGCGGCCGCCGTATCCAGAGTTACTGCCTTAGACTGAACTTTCAGTGTAAGGTCCTGTGTTTTACCCACCGAATCTACGAGGAATATCTCGTAAAAATTGGTGAACGCATTGTTTTGGACAACGTACATGCGGATCTCAGGACGAGGAACACGCTGGATTCGGACGATAAAGGTGTCTATTGCAGACGTATCGTCATCGGCGGCCGTAATTTTAAATTTGATTTGGTTACTTAATGTGTCAGCTGGATCCCATGGTCCAAAGCCTTTCTTAAACCAAAGTAAATCCGGTTTGAAGTTAACAGTATCATTTTTAGCTGAGCTGGAATACTCAATTCCTGTTGCCTTCGTTTCGAATGCTTTTGAAGGATTAATCGTAACCTTATCACTATAGGTCAATGGCAATATCGAAATCGTTAATGTTGAATCATCGACATCGGTCAGATAATTGGCAAAATCCAAATACAATGAATCATTCTCAATAATGGTCGTATCGGGGATGTTGGCCCAAACCGGCGGATCATTGATAGGATTAATGAAAAATGTAACCGTATCCTTCCCCTCTAATCCGTCTGGATCTATTACGGTGAATTCCACTAGCATATCCGATGATGTATAATAATTTGTATCTACAGAAGCAGTGTCGGTTTGAGTAATCCAGGAAAAAACAGAATCACCTTGCACCAGTGAATCGACTTTTAAGGGATCAATAAACCGATCCACATTGGCAGGATAAATGACAAATGCATTATTTTTTTGAATTATCGTTGAAGTTGGAAACTCGTCCACCAGTTTTGAGATGAAGGATTTTTTGAATTCATCGTCAAAATTAGATAAAAACCCTGTCTTTGCAGTGGGAAATCCGCCTTTCGCCGGCAGAGTTGAGGCAATTCGAAATGAATATTTTAGAGCAGTTGTGTCATTATCCTCATCGGAAGAAAATTGGGTCAGATTGATTGAGTCACTATTTGCTCCTTCAAGAAAAGTCAACTTTGTTATTGAAGACAGATCAATTATTGGTGCATCATTGACTGGCAGCACAACTATATTGATATCTGCCGTATCTATTAACGTCCATGCATCCGTCACAATTACACGAAATACGTACGAAGCTGTATCTAGTTTTGTCGGTGTAAAAGTTACCTTTCCATCCGTTGTTACGGCTGCAGCAAGGTTCGTAACAACAGTGGAGTCAATCGGTGATTTTGTCGTATCAATTTTAAGAGTTGTCAATGCATAAGTAAAAACATCAGATCTTAATGTCAGCAAGTCCTTATCATTCACGATCAGCAACTGCTCCCATAAAACATCTTCATTCGCTGTCGTATCAGGGATAGTGTCAACAATAGGTCTTGCGTTATAACGATATACTATAGATGATTTTGATGCATCTGAATTGGTCGCGGAAATATTCCCGGCAACGTCAACCGACCGAACACGGGCAAAGTAAAATCGATCGTGAGTTAAAGCGAATGTATCGGTAATTACAGAATCTAACTTATTGGATTGAAATCTGAAATCTCTGAATAAATCATAAGTGCCATTCTTGTCATTGGTTTGACTTTGGTAAACAGCATATTCAAACCGTTCAATACCGGATGCTTTTTCGTTAATCTGAAATGGATCTAACCACTCTTTTACACTCAAACTGATCGTATCATTCGTCCAGGTTGTGTCCAGATTTACTTTTAAGGGATAAGTTGTGCCTCCAACTGTAAAAAGTGTATCGGTGATAAAACTGCCGATCGTTGGCGGTATAGTGTCTAAAACAAAAACTGATTCACTGGGCAACCCGTTTGTAGAGTTACCGACGCGGTCAAATACTGTAACTCGGAATCGCATGGTATCCCCCTGAACCAATGTACCGGAAAGGGAAGATAATATGTTTGCCCGGGATCGGTTAAATGGTACGGCAGTTCCCCGTTCTACAATATTGTCGAAGGCGGTTCCCGCATTATTATTGACCGTATTCCAGGTATCTGCCATTTTCGCTTGAATATTGGCTTCCAATCGCAATTTACCCCCATTTAAAAGGGTTGAATCTGCTGTACTTAATGGAACAAAATATTTAAGAGAATCGGTAAAATCATTAAACCATCCCACTACGGATGTATCTCCTAACGCTGTTACAGTACCGATTTTAGAGGAATCAGGTGGCGTATTATCCAAAAACAGGATTAATGTATCGGTAGTCGCCAGAGTATTTAACGTATTCCCAGCCTTATCGGTGCCGTTTACAGTCACGGTTAAATTTCCCGTAATTACATCAAGCAGTGTCAAAGTATAAGTCCATAAAGAATCGACGCTTGTAGCCGTCATATTCGTATTGGTTATGTCCGCTGTTGAATTCGGGAAATCAACAGAAATAGTGGGCACGGTAGTGGCATCCATGTCTTCGGAAAAATGGCCCGTGATCACAACAGTGTTATCTTCAAATCGGACTGGATTTTTGGCATAAGTCATTCTAGATGTTGGCGCCTGAGTATCAATGGTAAAGTCAGTGAAAAAAGTAGATGTACTAGTGTTTCCTGCAGTATCAGTCTGGAATACGTAAATATCATGCGTTGTCGAATCTTCAAGCCCGGAAAGTATGGTATTCGTTAATGGGTTGGCTTCAATAGTATCTATATCTGTGGTGATTAAAGCATAGGTTTCCGTATCTGTTCGATGATACATAGTCAGGCGGTTTCCCACAGTTACGTTGGATATGGTGAAACTGGGTGTATTGTCATTGGTAATTTTATCGGAATTGGATTCACCAGAATTCGAAGCTGCAGTAATCCCATCAACCGTTGGGGTCGTCGGTGCAACATTATCGAATGTATATGAAACTGTAGCGCCAGAAGATTCATTTCCGGCACTGTCAATCAAGGTTGCGGTAAAAGTATAGGTTCCGACACCTGTTGTAATAGAACCGGGCGCGCCACTAAGTTTTGAAAAAGACAGATTTGCCCCCGTTTTATCTTCCCAATAAATATTATGGACACCTGTACTCAAGATAGGCCTGCCCATAATGGCTGTAGATCCAATTTTAATCAAGGCCGAGTCACCCGCAGTCCCATCGGAAACAGAAAATGTTGGATTATCATCATAGGAAATATTATCATTGTTAAAAAATCCAGTATCCCAGGATTGATGTAATGAAAAAGTTGGTGTTCCGGGAGCAGTGTTATCGATGGACAATTCCTTGAAACCGGCGCTGGCATTACTTACTACATCATAAACAATTATTTCACCCCGGGTTATTTCACCAGTTCCCCCGGTAATAGTAATTTTTGTATCACTATCAACAGAAAAACTACCGCCCAAGCCACCTGATGAAGTAGCCACAGATAAATCCAATCCGCCGATAGTAATTTTTGAAGCATTGCCATTGGTAGAGAATCCGGTCCCGGTTAAAACGGTGGTTTCAGTCGACTTAATCCAACGGTCGGAAATAGCAGTAATAACAGGCGCTGTATTATCAATGGTCAGGGATTTGCCCACATCAGTGCTTTCATTTCCGGCTGAGTCGACTACCGTAACGTTTGCTGACGTTACTTCACCGGAGCCACCTGTAACCGTTATCTGGGTGGTACTATTTACCGCATACGTTAATCCCGTAGGAACACTTCCGCCTACATTCACTGTCTTTGCTTCAATCAGTCCACCGGAATTAGAAGTCGCATCGATAAACCCCGTTCCGGTAATCACAGATGTTTGTCCGCTGGCAATTACAGCTGTACCAACCGCTGATACCGCAGGGTTAGTATTATCTATGGTAAAATAGACCAGGGATGTACTGGCATTGCCTGCAGCGTCTGTGACCACCACCTGTTTATCTGCAATTTCTCCGGATCCTGCAGTAATGGTGATCTGGGTGTTGCTGTCAACTATATAGGTCATTCCTGTTGGTGTTGTAGCGCCGGGGTTCATGATCTTTACACTAGTGGGGTCACCGCCTACAGTAAATCCGGCCCCCGTTATAACCGTCGTGCCTGAACTTTTTATTGAGCCCACAGAAACGGAAGTCAAAGTTGGGGCGGTGTTATCAATGGTCAAGTTTTTTCCGGTTTCCGTACTGGTATTTCCCGCCCGATCAGTAACGACGATATTGCCCAGGGTAACTTCTCCCGTACCTGCCGTAATCGTAATTTGTGTATTACTGTTTACTGTGAAGGTCATGCCCGCAGGGGTTGATCCTCCCACCGTTAAAGTTAAATCCGTACCGTCGGTTACAGTGGCCACAGTGGTAAAAAATCCGGTACCTGTAATAACAGATGTAGCCCCATTTTTAATGGTAGCAGTAGCTACTGATAGTACAGTTGGAAGGGTATTATCAATAGTCAGGCGTTTATCATCTGAACTGGCATTGCCGGCGGGATCTGTGATCACAATTTGTCCGTCGGATATTTCTCCCGACCCAGCGGTGATTGTAATCTGGGTGTTGCTGTCTACTGAATAAGTCATACCCGTAGGCGTAGTGCCTCCTACCGTTAGAGTTGATTCCAATGTACCAGTTTTAAATCCTGTTCCGGTTATTATGGATGTTTCTCCACTTTTGATAGCGGGAGACCCAACACTGGTAATAGTAGGCAGAGTATTATCTATATAAAAAGTATTGCCGGAAAAAGTTGTCTCGTTCCCCGCAAAATCAGTTACTTTTAAATTTCCATTTACATTCGCGGATGCATTGGTTACCGCCAATGTGATTTGACCACTATTGTCAACGGTTACGGTACCATAGGTAGTAAAGTTTGTATCGCCCAACTTGACCGTTGCATCACTGCTGGCTGTAGGTGTATTATTAAAACCTGAACCTGATAAAATTGCTGACTGACCATTTTTCAAAACGGTCTGACTACTTGTTTCAGGTGAAATTGAAGTGGTCACAGGGACAGTATTATCAATAATCAAAGTTTTGCTGAGTTCAGAACTGGCGTTACCTGATGCATCTGTAACCACTACATTACCGTTGGCTTCACCACTTCCGGCGGTAATTGTAATTAAAGTGTTGGAGTTGACGGTGAACGTCATATTTGTAGGTACGGTACCCCCAACGGTAACTCCCCCTGTTTGGATAGGAGACCCTGAATTGTAACCGCCGCCAGTACTGTTAACAGCAATAGTAGCACCGCTCTTTATTATATCCGGATCCCCGGACCCCAGACTATTCACTGTCGGGGCAGTATTATCTACAGTAATTAATTTATCTGTATCGGTACTCTCATTGGATGCGGCATCTAACACCGTAACATTTTTATCGGTATATTCAGCGGAACCACCTGTAATTGTGATCTGCGTATTTGAATCTATGTTATAAGTAAAATTTCCAGAAGATGCAGTCCCCCCAATTTCCACATCAGTGGCATTGCCGTTATCGGTAAAACCCGTTCCCGTAACAACAGAAGTCACGCCATTTCTTATATAGCGCGTTGCAACCGAAGTAACAGTTGGAAGCGTATTGTCAATAGTCAGTGTACTGGCACTTCCACTGGCATTCCCAGCCACGTCGGTGACCACCACAGCCCCATTACTGACCTCTGTATTTCCGGCCGTCATTACTATTTCGGTGGCGGCATAGCTGTTTACGGTAATCCCTAAAGCAGTGGTGGTGCTACCACCTATTGTAATGGTGGCGTTGCCGCTTGGTCCGGTATTCGTAAATCCTGAGCCATTAATGGTGATTGAAGTGCCATTTTTACCGATCGTTGGGCTGACGGAACTAATAGTAGGGTCGGTATTGTCGATCTGGATTTTTACGGTGGAGGCCGTACTGACATTATCCGCTTCATCTGTTACCGTTATGGCTGTAAAAGCTACTTCTCCTGATCCGGCTGTAATTGTAATTGAAGTGGCGCTATTAACCGTAAATCCTAATCCCGAAGGAACTGAACTGTTGATTTTAACTGAGGCTATGGGGCTACTGGATCCCCCTGAAAAACCTGTTCCCGTAATAACGGCAGTTGCACTATTTTTTATGGCATCTTCACTTACACTGGTTACTGTCGGAGCAGAATTATCTAAAGTATAGGTAACGCCACTTGTGCTGGTATTTCCGGCAGCATCAGTTACCACTACTGTTCCGGAGTAATTTCCCGATCCACCGGTTACAATGATAGCATCATCTGAAGAAAAACTGGTTATGTTTAAACTATTTCCATCGACCACAGCGCTACAGTTCCCGCCATTCGTAAATCCATCCCCACTTATGGTCGTTGTACCAGCGCTTTTTATGTATGCATCAGTCAGGCTTGAGGAAGATGGTTTTGTAATGTCATAG
>Ga0114933_10001138_pt1 | contig 30353 bp, 31 predicted proteins | sample 4SBtaG_FD_89691 | JGI IMG/M metagenome (GOLD analysis project Ga0114933, IMG submission 89691) | Deep subsurface microbial communities from Kolumbo volcano to uncover new lineages of life (NeLLi) - 4SBTROV12_W25 metaG | ecosystem: Environmental > Aquatic > Marine > Volcanic | place: Kolumbo... | reverse complement strand
GTGAGAATAATCTCTGATGTATCAATGGAACCCAACTAACCATCAGTGGTTGTATGGGTTCCTAGGTGAACCCTATCCATTGGTTGCTAGTTTCATGGGTGCCTCGGTAAGCCCAACCAACCAATTCTGCTGCATTCCCGCCGAGTGACTGCTCGGTAGTGGATTCCCTACCCTATGCTTCACCGATTAGGGCCAATACGCTCGCGCTGTCCATCTCAGCCATCAGGGAAGATGCCTTTGGACCGTGATTCTTGCCAAGAATAACCCAGTACAATGCTATGTAAGCATCCCTCCCTCCAACGCCAGTCTCGGCTGCAACTGTTTTGATGCATCTGCCGATTTCACTCTCTGTCCAATCGCAATTAGTGAGTGCTTCACTCAAAGCAGATAGGAATCCTGTTTGCTCCTCAGTAAAGTTGTCTCTGGCCTCGTCAGACAAACTAGAGCGCACTTCGATTCTTGCCGCTTCTGGGAAGTATAGGCCATCAACCCAGTTCCGCATTCGGCGCAACCTGCCAGCCAAAGACGCCCCAGGCTCCCCTTCCAAGTGTCCTGACTTGCGCAGAGACCTCCAGACATCCTCATCATCCGATTTGATCTGCGCTAGCATCGAGAGGTGACGGAATGATACTCCTGCAATTGAGTCTGCAGGATTATCTCCTCTCTCAGTTTGACTGAGTCTAAGTGCGCCCAATTGGGTATCACGTGCGACCTGCTGACGGCGTGATAAATCCGCATCAGAACCGCCGGGAGGATTAGCAACCAGTCGTTCATACTCGTCTGCAGTTGTGAACAGAGCAGGACCTGTATCGAAGTCGATGTGTCGGCCGACCTTGCTACGTGCAATCACATAACGCATGATTTCAGGAGGGACCAGTGCGAGAGCATCCATCGGCCCCACAGTCAGGCCAGAAGAGCTCGACATCGGCCCCATTCCCTTGAGTTGAATCCATTCGTAGACCATCTTGTGCGGTGGCTCGCTACCCAGCATCTCGCAGATCGGAATCCCTGTGTCATAACTGCCACCGGCTGCACCGTGGTCCTTTCCTGCAGGCTCGCAAGTAATTCCGTGCACACCCCACTTGGCCGCCCAGTCAACTCTCCAAGGCATCTTACCCTCTGCAGTTCTGATGTCAGACTTTCCTTCGACCCCGTGACGATCGACCCAGTGTACATACGGTTTCTCGTATCTTGTTACTGTGACTCCGTCGAGGCTGCCATCTGAGCCGACTGGGTTGTATGGATACCAGTCTTCGGGAACCTCTCTACCAGAGACATCCTCGATTACTCTGCGTATCTCCTCCCTCTGTTCAATTGCAGAGTGGGCCTTGTCTGCGAAAGCACCACTCTCGTAGGTCTCGTGGTTCATCACTACCTCGGGTTCGACACCTATTTCCTTGAGTGCGGCAAGGAAGGGAGCTAGGAAATGCTCGGCATAACTGCCACCTTCTGGGTTTGGCTTGCCCTCAGGCCCGGGAGCCGGAATGTATGCGAGAGGGTGGCCGATGAACTGCTCGTATTCGCCTGAGAGGAAGTCGTAGACTCTGCGAAGTGGGTCCATTGAGTCGACGATGAAGATGTACCGAGACTCCATCCCAGCATCTAGGCAGGCGCGATGGATCATTTCAGCCGTGAGAATCTCACGTAGGTGGCCGACATGGAATTCTCCCGAGGGAGTGATACCTGAGGCGATAACCTGAGATACATCTCGCTTTGAGAGTGTTTGCGCGGTGTGGTCCGCCCAGTGCATTCGACTCCCTCAGACTGTTACTACTCTGACTAGTCCACGGAGAGGGACGCCCTCGATTTCGTTGTTGTTCGACTTGTTCGCGAGCACCAAGCAGAGTTTGACGTCAGCTCCAGCTGACCTGAGGTTTCTGATGGTTTTACGCATCGTCGTTCCCGAGGAAATGACATCATCAACAACTACGACGCTCTTGCCCGATACACCAGCGAATACTTCGGAGAGGTGACCTCCCTCTTCCTCACTAATGCTTCTGCTGATCGCCAAATCGAGATCCATCTGTCCTGCTATTGCCTGTGCGAAGGCAATTCCATTGAGGCTGATTCCAACAATCGCATCGACCTCATCGCCAATCTCCTCATCGATAATATCGACGAAAATGTAGGAGGCCGCCTCAATCCTACCGGCCTTTACTGCAATTGAGCGCCATCCGACTCTGATGTCAGAAGGTCTCTCATCGGCAGCAGCGCCGCTAGAAGATAACCAATCTATTGTGGTCTGAGACAGCGACAACTCGTCTGCAATCTGCTGAGTGTTCAGGCCTTTCTTGCGATAGTCCTCGACCTTGCCTCGCAACTCCTCTATACTCAGTGGCATCAAACCGTCCCACTGACGGGCATCTATGAACCCACCGGGGGTAAAATATAGGAAATCCTGCTTTGCGTTAGAACCGGCCCGTACTGCCGAATCCACCTTCTCCTCTCTCGGTCTCTCCGAGTTCCTCGAACGATACCTCTGTGAAAGCTACATCAGGGATGGGAGAAATCAGCAACTGGGCTATCCGCTCACCCGCCTTCACAGTGTACGATTCACCCTCTCCGATCCAAGTCATCAGAACAAACAACTCGCCTCTATAGTCTGCATCAATTGTTCCTATGCTGTGAGGAAGTATCAGACCCTTGGAACCCAATGACGAACGTGCCCTGACCTGCCCCTCGTACCCTACAGGAATTGCCACATGCAGACCAGTCCGTAGTTTCACACTCTTCCTGAATGGGACTTCGGTGTCTTCGAGTGCATACAGGTCCCATCCAGCAGCGTGCCTGCTCCCCATCGTCGGCATCCGTGCATCAGAGTGGGTGCGAGCAACCTTGACTTGAAGCCCCGAGCCCATAGCCCCGCTGTGAGGTTCGGTTCTTTGAGCGTTCGCAAGACCCATCTAGTCCCGGTGGGGTGAAAAGGGAGTCACGGTTCGCCAAGCCGATGACTGACTACGAGTACGATGACCTACTCGATCGCGCTCGTGAGCGCATACCTAAGGACATCAGCGAGAGGTCTCGCTGGACCATGCCCAAGCCAGATGTGCTGATTGAGGGCAGCCAGACCATCCTCCGCAATTTTTCAGACATCGTCACCGCCATGGACAGGGATGCGAATCATGTCTACCAATTCCTGCTAAACGAGCTGGGAACATCCGGAACCAGGGAACAGGTCCGTGTCATGTTCAAGGGAAGAGTCCCCCCTATGCGAATAAAGGAGAAACTCGTTGCCTATGTCAAGGCATTCATTCTGTGCGACCAGTGCCGCGCCCCTGATACCAGATTCATCAAGGAAGGCAGAACAAGCCAATTGAAGTGCCAGGCTTGTGGGGCTACAAGACCTGTCAGACTCTGAGCCTTCGGACCCCTCTGTTCCAATATCGAATGTCTGAGGAATCGTTATACGATATTCTGCCTAAGCAGTTCCATGCCAATAGCAAGGTATTGGGCCGTAAAGACCGGCGGAAATGAAGTAACAGAAGATATGGTGAATGTCTGGAAGGAGAACTTTCTAGACTATGCAATGCAGAATGGATGTCTGAGGGGGGCATTGGTTGCGGATGATGAGAGAATCATCGCAGTCTCGATGTGGCCCGATATGGGGACTATGGAAGCAGTCGTTGAGAGCGATCACTACTCCGTCATTGGAGATGCAGTCAGTGCATCATGGGGAGCCGGTGGAATCCACATCCCGGATGACATCGAATTTGTCTGCAATGGTGATGTTCTCGCAATGATGGTTCCTGGTGGAATGTAGTCACGAGAAGTCCAGTAGAATCTTGCCACGATTCTTACGGTCATGCATGTGCTTCTGAGCCTCAGCGACCTTCTCGAAGCGCCACACTGAGTCAATAATAGGGTCAATTTGACCTTTTAGGAGCATGCCCGAGAGAGCTTCAAGGTGCCCCTTGAACACAGACTCATCATCCAACAGCCCCATGTGGACCCCGTACACGGCCTTGTTCGAGCGCATCATCTTCAGTGGATCGAATCTAGGAGTTGATGCCCACATCCTCAGGGCCGTTACCATCGAGCGCTTATCGCCCTTGACTGCAGCAGAGGCCCCGAAGGAGTACAGTCTACCTCCGCGCCGAAGTGCTTTGTACGAACGCATCAGATGCTTGCCACCAACTGGGTCGATGGCGTGATGCACTCCTTTACCATCAGTTAGAGACTTGCAGATTGAGACAAAGTCCTCGGATTTACTGTCAACGAAGTGCATTCCTAGAGACTCAACGAATTCTCTTTTCGGAGCTGAGGCGGTGCCTATGATTTTTGATACCCCATACGCCTCACAGATCTGTGCTACTGCGGTCCCAACTCCTCCTGCAGCGTGATGGATAAGCACAGTTTCTCCTTCTGATAGATTGCCCAAATGAACAAGCATATGGTAAGCGGTCCCGTAGGTTACAGGTAGGGCGGCTGCTTGGTCATAGGAAATCGAATCAGGTAGTGGGACAACCCGAGTAGCATCTATGCAGACCATCTCCGAATAGCCACCAAACCCAGTCATTGCCAGTACACGCTGACCCAAACTGATTCCTTCGACACTCTCGCCCAGTGAGATTACCTCTCCTGCCGCTTCATATCCGGGAGTGAATGGATAATCAGGGTTTGAGCCATACAGTCCCTGCCGCATCATCAGGTCTGCGAAGTTGATTCCAGCACGGTGTATTCTCACGCACACCTGCCCCTTAGGAGGAACTGGGTCTTCTTCCTCCACAATTCGTATTGAATCGACTCCACCGACCTTAGGATAGACTACCTTTCTCACTCAATCACCCATCGCGAACTCTTCTGCTACCGCTCCACCTCTAAGGTGCTCGAGAATCCTATCCAGCCCTTCATCATCATCCGGCAGAGTATACCAAGTGGCTTCGGGATAGATGACACAAGAGGGGCCGTTCTCGCAGTTATCTAGGCAGCCAGCCTTGTTGATCCGTACATCGTTGAGTCCAGCAGCACGTGCAGTACGCTTGAGCCTAGTCAGCAACTCTAGAGAATTCTTGGAGCTACAACATCCTCTTGGATTGTCAGCAGACCTCTCGTTTGTGCACACGAATACATGCTTCCTGAACTGATGTGACATCCATCCACCTAGATCCTGTCAAACTTTGCGGCTAGGACGAAGTCGGATTCAGTCAGGCCGTCTATCTTGTGTGTCCAGATCATCGCTTTCGCCCTGCCCCAACCAACCTCGAAGTCGGCATGATGCCCCTGCTCTTCGCAGATAGCGCCCGCAGAATTCGTGAACTCGAGAGCCGACACGAAATCTGGGAAAGACCACTCTCTTTCTAGATGATGCCCTTCAATAATTATCCACCCATCAGCAAGTTGGGCTATTAGGGCAGACTGTTCCTCCTCATCTAGAGGAGGAACACCCCCCTCGCACGGCTCACATCGCTTCGCGGCCAAATCAGACAATTACTCAACCCCAGAGGTGACTATCGTCACTACCGTCGGCACTCCGCTCCGCTTCTTCTTGCATACTGGAGCGACGTCGAAAATCCTCCTTCTCAAAGGTCAGGAGTTCCCTATCCTCGATGTATGGTCGGCGTAGGTGAGTCACCAATCTGACTTCGACTATTACATCCCTTGCAATTGACCTGAAACTGCCGCTCTCGTCAAGAATCTCGACAGCATTGCGGGAGGTTCCAAGCAGCATACCTCTAACCCATGGATTAGTATCCTCGGGAAGCGCTCTGGCGTCTAGCAGTATTTCGATTAGATCATCCTTGCGCAGACCCGACCTTCGCTCAAGCAATGGGCCGTGAAATACATCTTCCAAATCGGAAAGGTCGGGTGAACCATACTCTTCGTGAATTCGTCTTGCCCATCCCGGGAGATTATCGATTCTCTTGCCCTTGCGTGTTCCTGCCATGCTGCTGCGTCGAAGTCGTGATAGAAAAGGAGTCGGATTGCTTCGTAATACTCTACATAGCCGACTGTGGGCTTGAAAGGGGATGGTAGAGGCCGCAAACCGGAGGCGAGCGTATGGCACGGGCAGACTGGAGAAGAATACCAACTGTGCTATATCCTCAAGAGATTCTCGACAAGGCATTCAGAAAAGCCAGCCGTCAGTCTGACTTTGTTGAGGACCCTGACAAGTATCACAGGGTACGCAAGCAGATGGATAGGATGGTTCAGTCTGCCGCTGATGTAATCGATTCAACACTACTGAAGTGGGTTGATAGATGGCCTAGTCTGAACGCACTATCTCAGTTTGATCAAGCCCTGATAGATGCGGCTGTTGGTAATGATAAGTATCGCAAGAGTTTGGGTACAATCCAGTGGGCCGCAGAACAGGTCCGCAAGATTGCAGGAGAGACGCAGAGAAAGATTCTGAGACTCAGGAACATAGAGGGTTTCCATCAGGCACGCCGCCACGCATACGGCCGATTCTCATCCATTCTCGATCAAGTCTCGCCGCAGATATTGTGGCTGGGAGAGGCCCGCGATATCCTCCGACTTCTCCCTTCATTGGACCCCAGTGAGCCCTGTATTGTAGTTGCAGGAGCTCCGAATGTGGGAAAGTCGGCGCTGATTTCCGCTCTTTCTAGCGGCGAGCCGGAGGTGGCGTCTTATCCATTCACTACTAAGCAACTACACCTCGGACACTTCGAGCATCGGCGCAGGGCATACCAGATGGTTGACACTCCCGGCCTTCTGGACAGGCCGATGCCCGAACGCAATCGCATAGAGTTACAGGCCATCGCAGCACTGGAGCACATTGGTGATGTTCTGTTGTTCCTTGTGGACTCGACTGAGGGCACCACTACTCCATTGGATCAGCAGGAGCGCCTGCTAGGAGAAGTAAGCCAGTTGATGTCCGAACGCCCAATGATTGTCGTACACAGCAAGTCGGACATCATTGAGAATCTACCCGAGGGCGCCGAGACACCAATCAGCGCTGAAACAGGCCAGGGCTTGGAGGAACTCAGATCCAGACTAATCGAAGTGATTGGAGCCGACGATGTCGGCGACCCTCTCAGTCTACCTGAGAACTGGCACCGCAATGAATAATCAATCGATTTTCCAGTGGTGCCCACAGATAGTACAGTACAGACTGTACCCACCGAACGAAGGAGGCAGCCCAGAGACTTCTATCGCAGAACCGCAGTTCTCGCAACTCTTCTCCATGTTATCGGCACCCCTCACTGGTTCTTCAACAAGACTGAATCGACTCATGTCTCCTTGAATCTCTTCCAAGCTCTCATTATACTCCGGTGCGCAAACATCTCGCCAGAGCCGGCTAGGAGTAGAATAGCTACTATCGAAAGCAGAATCTCCACTATCGGATTGAGTGCAATCTCAGGAGTGATGGTGACCAATTGCTCACCTCCGACCCCTGAGGTGTCAGTACTCGCAGTAGCGAATCTATAATCTCCGGGTTTGAGATTAAATGTCAGTGAGCCACCATCCTCCTCTGCACCTCCTGCTATGAAATCGAAATCCTCTGCCGTACATGCCGTGAGGCCGCTGGAGTCTGGCTCGCAGCCATCAGGAGGCGGACTCTCAATCACTCCAATCCAACTGGTCGAGAACTGCTCCCATTCGATGGTGACCTCGATGTCCAGCAGAATGAACGCAGTAGGGGAACTCATGTCATCTCCACTCAGCCCCACGGGACACCCTGCACTGTCATCGGTACAAGGGACCAGAGGGATATCGGTACGACTTGTCTCCAGTACCGGAGAATACAGACTCACTAAGACTAAGATAGCGCAGATTACTCCCATTAAAGCTGGAAGGATAGACAGAATTCTAATCATCATTGCAATCACTCCTGCTCCGACTCACGGTTCAACCTGACGCCCCTATGCCTTGGAGGAAAACCAGCAGGATTGCAATGGCAGGGAATAGATACAGCATCACGGTCAACCGCTTCCGTGAGGACTCGCGCTTGCGCTGCTTCTCGGCGCATTCAGGATTAGAGCACACAGCCGGGTCCTCATCGAGGGGAATAGGTGCCCAGCATACCGAGCAGTGTCTGTGGTCAGAGGTGGAGAAACTTCGCTTGGCTCGATCTTTTCTCTGAGCCTCACGACCTCGCTTGGCAGCCTCACGAGCCTCACCGGCGGTTCTCTGAGCATCCCTCATTATCCGATCGCGCTGACTCATCCTACCACCGTTCCTCCGAATTTCTCACCTTCAATTGCAGCCCTGATAGTGTCAACGCTTCTACCATCAAGAATGCACAGACGCATTCCAGATACGGCAGCCACATCCGCACCTATGGGGTCAACCACTTGCGAAGGGCCTGCCTTGGAGTGCTCTGCGGGGCCGACAATATCCTGTAGTTGGGAATGAGTCAGGCTATCGAAGGAGCGAGCGTTAGGATTTACTCGGGGATCCGAGTCATACACTTTGGCGACATTGGTAGCGATGATACAGCGATCAGCATCTGATGCAACAGCCAGTCTGATGGCCACAGCATCAGTGGTGTGGCCGGGCCGAGTCCCTCCCATCACAACTACTGGCCTTTCTTCGAGAAGAGAAACAGCCTCGTTCACACTGAGGGGGATACTGCCCGAGACTGGGATGCCTGCATCAGCCAGACTTTCTCGCACAATCGTGGCGTTAAGCCTAGTGGCAGCAATTCCAATTCTGTCCAAGCGGTCCTCGGAGTCGATAATAGGCCTTGCAAGTTCAATACCCTCACGAGCAGCTATGCCTCCACCGACCACGATGCCCAGTTTGTCATCCATAGCTACTCGGTCTCTCACGACCTCAGTCAGACTCTCTAGCCAAGCATGCCGCTGCTCGACTTCGGGTCTAAGTAAGCTGCCTCCAAGGGCGGCTACGACCTTCGCCATCGAGGGCTGCGCATACATGCACCCTTTCAATGCCTGCGGCTCGGGCGCGGTGAAGGGTTGAAATGCCGCCCCTCAGGCCTCTGACAGAGGCATAGCATGTCTGAAGACCTAGAGCAGCAGCAGCGCAGGCTCCGTCTGAAGAAAGCACTCGAGGAACTATCATCCATGCGAGGTATGGGCACAGAGTTGGTGTCAGTCATCATCCCTCCTGACAGGATGATTCACGATGTCAGGCAACACCTGTCCCAGGAGGCCGGGCAAGCTGCAAATATCAAGTCAAAATCGACCAGAAAGCATGTGGCCGATGCGATAGAGTCGGCAATAGCCTCGATTAACCGCTACAAGACCCCAGGAGAGCGTGGTTTAGCCATCTTCGTAGGGCATGTCATCGTAGGTAACAACAAGACTAGGCTGATTACCTCAGTAATCGACGACCCGCCTGAGCCATTCCCTTCATTCAGGTACCGTTGCGACTCGACCTTCGAGGTAAGCCAGTTAGAGGAGATGCTGATCGACAGGACGGCATACGGACTATTCGTCATCGACCGTTCTGAGTCCGCTTACGGCATAGCCTCGGGAAAGCGACACCACTGCCAAGAGCACATCACCTCACAGGTTCCATCCAAGCACGGCAGAGGAGGCCAGTCGGCCCAGCGTTTCGAACGCCTCATTGAGGAGGCCGCCCACAATTTCTTCCAGAAGTCTGCCGAGAGGGCATGTAACTACTGGCTGCCTCAGATTGAGAATCTGAAGGGCATAATCGTCGGAGGTCCCGGAGCGACCAAGGATTTCGTCGTCAAGAAGGACTACTTCCACCACGAGATCAAGAAACTCATCAGGGAGCCTCTGTTCGATGTGGGCTACTCCAACGAGAGCGGCCTGCGCGAATTGATTCAGCGGGCCGGCGGTCTGATGGATCAGATCGAACTCGACGCAGAGAGGAGTTTAGTGGATCATTTCCTGCGTGAGGTCATGCAGAATCATCCCAAGGCCACCTATGGTGAGGTCATGGTCAGATCCGCTCTTGACCAAGGTGCAGTCCACACGCTGCTCCTTTCTGAGGGCCTCAGACAACGTAGGGTGGGCTGGAACTGTAAGGAGTGCAGCCACGAGTGGGAAGCTACGCAGAGAAGTCTATCTGATGTACCAAACTGCCCATCTTGCGATTCGGAGAAAATTATTGAGGATCCAGATAGATCGATGGATTTAGTGGATGAGTTGAGCCTGCTCGCTGGTCGCATATCTGCCAAGGTCAGCCTCATATCGATGGACACTGAGGAGGGTGCCACCCTCAACGACTCATTCGGTGGAATCGCCGCCATTCTGAGGTATGCATGGAGCTGATTGGATGAGAATTCTCGAGCAGGCCGTCAAGGACAAGGTGACTCAGGCAGTTTCTGATGTGGGCGCTGAAGGAGATGATTGGGGCTACTTGTTGGGCCCGGCTACCGTAGAGGAGCACGGAGACCTAGCTCTCCCATGCCATAGTCTCGCACCTATCCTCAAACGCTCTCCTGTGGACATAGCCGAGTCAATATCTTCTACGCTAGCCCCGTCTCTAGTGGGGATAGCCGAAGTATCAGCGGTTAGCGGATTCGTCAATATCCGGGCTGATTCGGAATGGATCGCTACAAGGCTCAGAGAATTGCTTTCCGATGATAGGCTGGGCATCGAGGTCGAAGAATCGAGGGTCGCTGCTGTTGACTACTCTGCACCGAATGTGGCCAAGGAAATGCATGTCGGCCATCTCAGGTCTACTGTCATCGGCGATGCGATTGTGCGGATGCTGATGTACAAGGGTCACACCGTGCATCGAGAGAATCATGTGGGTGACTGGGGGACGCCTTTCGGGATGCTCATTGAGCACCTACTGGACCTCGGAGAGCACAATGCGGCTGACGAGCTTGGAATGGGAGACCTAGACGGCTTCTACAAGCAGGCTAGAGCGAAATTCAACTCGGACGAGCAATTCGTCGAGCGTTCTCGCAACCGGGTGGTCATGTTACAGGGTGGTGATGGGGAAACTCTCAGGCTCTGGCGCGTTCTTGTTGACGAGTCGATGCGATATTTCAACGAAGTCTATGGTATGCTTGGAGTATTGCTTACCAATGATGATATCATGGGCGAATCCAACTATCATCATCTGCTGCCTGAGGTCGTCAACAGGCTCGCAGACCTTGGTATGCTGGAGGACAGTGAGGGCGCCAAGGTAGTGTACTCTGGTGACTGGGTGAATCGAGAGGGCGAGCCGATGCCACTAATCATTCAGAAAGCAGATGGGGGCTACAATTACGCTACCACTGACCTTGCATGTATCATAGACAGAGTTGAGAGGCTAGGCTGCAACGACCTTCTGTATGTCGTCGGGACTCCTCAGGCCCAGCACTTCAAGATGGTTTTCGAGGTCGCCAGCCAGGCCGGATTCATGGATGAATCTCACAATACTGCACACATCAAATTCGGTTCGGTTATGGACTCCGATGGTAAGATATTGAAGAGCCGTGAGGGAGAGGCAATCAAGCTGGTAGATTTACTCAACGAGGCCGTTTCAAGGGCATATCAGGTAATCGCCGACAGGAATCCTTCAATCGATAGCGATGAAAGGCAACGGATTGCCGAAGCAATAGGTATCGGTGCCGTGAAGTATGCGGATTTGTCTACAGAGAGGACGAAGGACTATGTCTTCGATTGGGACAGGATGCTTTCATTCGAGGGCAATACTTCTCCTTACCTGCAGTATGCCCACGCTAGGATTTGCAGCATTTTCCGCCGCTCGGACACTGACAGACCTCTGCCCGAAGATGCAGCCATCTCAATCAGACACGCCGAGGAAGCCCTGCTGGCAAGGCGATTAGTCAACTTCTCCGCGATGGTCGATGAATCACTGTCCACTTACTCTCCACACCGTCTTTGCACCTATCTTCATTCGGTAGCCTCAGCATTCGCCTCATTCTACGAGAACTGTCCAGTACTATCGTCGGAAGATGATGATACTATGATGAGCCGATTGGTGCTTTGTGACCTAACCGCTAGGACTCTATCTACGGGCTTGGGTATGCTGGGGATTGAAAGTCCCGAGCAAATGTAATCAGCCAGACCCCGTGGAGGTGCCATGCCCTCAGTAGGTGACATGGCCCCCGACTTCACACTAACCGCTCACGACAAGTCCTCTGTGACTCTCAGCGAGATGAGAAGAGGCAGGGTAATTCTGGCGTTCTACCCTGCTGCCTTTACAGGAGTGTGTACTAAGGAGATGTGCACTTTCTCTGATGGCATTGCTGGTCTGGATTCAAGTGGAGTAAGCGTGCTTGGAATTTCTGTGGATTCCCCATTCTCCAATGCTGCCTTTGCTGATTCCAATGGAATAACATTCCCTCTACTCTCAGATGTTCATAGAGAGGCGGTGGACGCCTATGGCATCGCACTCGGTGATTTCGTGATCCCTGGCTATACGGTAGCACAACGCTCAGTTTTCGTGGTTGAGCCTGATGGCAGTATCGGCTATGCTTGGGTCGCAGATAACCCGGGCATGGAGCCTGACTACGAGGCCGTGATGGCTCACTGTGCCTCACCATAGGCGAGATATCTGGCTATCGAGCCATAGACTATTCCTGACACGATGAGACTCTCTTCGTTGAATCGGTCCATACTATCTAGGTAAGTGTGGTATTCTGCCGATCCAGAGCCATAGCAGACCAGTGCCCTGCCGTATTCCTTGTCCTCGCCATCGTCTTCGTCTATGTCGTAGACAAAGGGGGCGTGGTCGGAGTTGTATGGCATATCCGCAGAGGATAACTTCCTGATATTGATTGGGTACTTTTCTGCCAGTTCAGGGTATACCTTGGAGAAGGCGCTGACGACACCAGTGATGTGATCGACATCCGCTTGGTTGTTGCCGAACATAGTCAATCCCGAGTTTCGCTCGGCATCGACATGATTCATATCGAGGTTGATGTAGAGTCTAAGATTCTCTTCCAGCATTGTCCTATGTTTGTCGACCCATTCTCTAGAGCCCCAAAGCCCTTCTTCTTCTCCACCCCAAGTGCAAAAGTAAAGAGTCATCTCGGGCATTCCTAGGCTGGACTCGAGTAGCCCAAATTGCCTAGCTATTTCCTGCAGGGTGGCTACTCCTGAGGTATCATCCACCGCGCCTTGACCGTTGTATACTGTGTCGTGGTGGGCTCCGAAGATAACCAGGGACTCTGATTTGCCCTCAATTATGCCGCATGCAACCCGAATGGTTGCCGTGCCTCCATTATCAACATCGGTGATGAACTGCAGTCTCGCGTTCCCGTTGATTACCTCGTCGATAATGGCCTGACCAACGCTCCTTGAGACCATGATGAATCCAAGTCCGTCGGGAATCGGATCCAACGAAGAGATTCCAACCGACTTGAAGTAGGGAACACAGTCATCGGCAACCAACTCGTCACAGTTCTGCCGATCATTGATTAAAATCAACCCCTCTAGATCATTCTCAGCTGCACGCTCAAACAGAACGGTATTACTTTCGGTCTCAGGCTGTAACCAAACTAGCGCGACCGCATTAGAGGCCGAGCTCCAGTCGGCGGTCTCGTTCCCCGTCCCCAAGTCAATCACATCCATGTCGTCGACATAGCGGACGAAGGAAGAGCCACTGTAACCCTGTAGTACGAAGTCCTCTCTGTGAGTAAACTCAACAATCTGGCGATTTATGTCCGCTGATGTGCAGGGAGTAGGTCCACCGATGATGACTCCGATATCGCCAGGAGTACACATAGAAAGCTCAGGTTCGTTTCCTATGACGAACATTGGAACATCGAACTCTTCGAGAGTCGAGGGCATTCCCATCGTTGTGAAGTTGAGCTTAATCGAATCTGCTGTGTTCTTCTCCTCTATAGTGCCTGAGTGTCTACCTTCCCATTCAGGGTGACCCAAATCGACGAGAGCCTGTGCATAGGACCTAGCCTGCGCGGCATCAAAATCAATCAGTTGGTAGTCAGGCTCGCCCTTGATCCAGTCTACTATGCGGTCTCCGTACAACACCGCTCCGCCCGAGCCACCAATCAGAATCAGCGCGCTGACCACCAGCACCTGAATTGGCAACTCCCTGATTTGAGTCACAAGAGCCGATGCACGCCCTCTAATCCCCGAGGGAGGCATCCCAGCCTCGATGGTGCCCTCTAAGACATCTGATTCCACGGTCTGACCCGACTGACCCCGTCTATTGAACCCACGCCGAACATGAATGCACAACAACGGTTATTCTCTTGAGACCTCTTCACCAGTCCACCGCTTGCCTATCGAGTGTTCGACTCCCATCTGGTCGAGAATCCTCGCTACTACGAAGTCGACTAGATCCTCTATGTTGTCAGGAGAGTGATAGAAGCCCGGGCTCGCGGGCAGGATTACCACACCCCAAGCAGACATCTTCGCCATGGCCTCAAGGTGTGGCGTAGCCACAGGTGTCTCGCGCGGAACTAGGATTAGCTTCCGCCTCTCCTTGAGCGCCACCAGAGCGCTGCGTGTAGCCAAGTTGTCTGATATCCCAGCGGCTATCTTACCGATTGTAGTGCCACTGGCGGGACAAACCACGCAGGCTTCGTATCTAGCAGATCCTGACGCTGATCTAGCAGCCAGATTACGATTATCCTCGAGTCTCACTCCGTCCCGGTTAGCCAGTTCCTCGGGAGTGATGCTACACTCCAAATCCAAGTTGATTGCACCTGCATTGGTGACTATCAGGCTGACCTCCCAGCCTGCCTCCAGCAACCCATCTAGAAGGCGTACACCATACTGAGCCCCGGATGCACCAGTGATTGCTACAACTGCCTCAGGCATACTATCTCGTTCCTCTCTTTGGCCTTGAATGGTTGCATTGTCTCACAGACTGTCCGTCAGAGCATCAGCCAGATACCTGTACTCATCTATGTGATTGTATAATTGAGCAGATATTCGGATGTACTTCGTATCATGGTGCCGCCATGGCATCACCGGCACTTGAATTGAGTATTCGTCCAGCAAGTAGTTGTGAAACGGATCACCATCAAGACTCATCGGACCCACCTCCTCATCGGTTGGGACTTCAACCGATGCCAGTGCGGAAACCATCGTGTCCGGAACCGGTGGAGTGGTGCCCAAGGCGTCACAAATCAGATTTCTACCTTGCAGAGCAAGATCTCTATTACGTCTCATAATCTCAGGCCACCCGCCAACGACTAACTCCTCCATGAAACTCATCGCCTTGGGGATGCATAACCAGGGAGTCGGGTCTTGAGTGCCAGGCCAAGCGAACTCAAACTCAAATTTCTCCTGAGCCGTTCCTTCGAACGAGAACCCGTGGCTGATGTTGAGTGGATGGATCAAGTCCTTGCGATCCTTGCGGATATGCAGAAACGCTGATCCCTTGGGTGAGCATGTCCACTTGTGGAAGTTGCCGACGCAGTAAGCAGGTTCGAGCCGACTAAGGTCGATTGGGACGATACCTGGGCCGTGAGCTGCATCTAGCAAAACATCGACACCTCTTGACTGCAGACGATTAGTCAGTTCCTCAAACGGCATCCTACTTCCCGTAGGGCTCGTCACGGTATCGATGAGGGCCAAAACCGTCCTTTCTGTCACTGCCTCCATAATTAGATCGATGACTTGCTTAGGATCTTCAACTCTGAATGGGATTTCGACTACTACTGTCTTCGCCCCCGATCTCCTAGTAACATAGTCGACTGCGTTCCAGCATGCTTGGTAGGAGTGATCTGGGACGATTATTTCGTCCCCCGGTTCTAGGTCGAGGCTTCGAAGTACGGTGTTGACACCTTGAGTGGCATTGCTGACGAAGACCATTCCATCCACATCGGCATTCAGCATTCGGGCTACAGCCGACCTCGATTCGTCCCACATGTCTGAGTATTCTCTCTCAAAGAACCTGACAGGATCTCTTTCCAAAAGGCCCCTAAGCCGCCCTTGCTCTTCAAGCACCTCTGAGGGAGTGGCCCCGAAGGAGCCATGATTCAGGAATACGGTTTGAGGGTCCAAGGGCCAATGATGGGCTAAATCGCTTCTGCTAGGCAGACTCATGCGAGCATCCCCGGTGTCCATTCAACGGGCTCCGAGGGAAATCTCCCAAGATGATTCTCACAAGTCTCAATGAGCGCTTCTTCCATCCTTGCAAGTCCCATGTATCTGCCCTGTGAATCAGTCTCGTATCCAAGTTGCGAAAGGCTCGTGTGCACGCCAGCTGTCATCCCACATCCCTCTAGGTCCTCAACCCTAGTGCCAGGAGTCCTCACATTGATTGACATGCCATGACGACTAACCCAATGCAAGAAAGATAGCCCTATCGAGCACACTTTGTGCCCGTCAACCCAGACTCCTTGCATTGATGGGTCCTTGTAAGCGCTGATGCCACACTGGTCCAAAGCATCGATTGCCCAGTCCTCGAGCCTCCCTATGATTGCTCTAACACTATGCTCCTCGATTCCCCACTTGATGATTGGATATGCCACTAATTGACCGGGCCCATGCCAAGTGATTCCACCACCTCGGTCAGTAGTCACCGTCGGATAACCTTCCACAACTACGCCGTCACGAATCGCCTTAGGTCCGACCGTGACAATTTCAGGATGTTCGACCATGATTATGGTATCAGGTATCTTGTCGTCGATTCTGAGTTGCTGAAGACTCTTCATCTCGTCGGCCATGACGGTATGTTCGACCATCCCCGCTCTGAGGATTCTAACATCTCTCATTCTCTTACCTCAAGTGATGTGGATAGCATGCCCAAGGGTCTTCAAGACACTCTCGTGGAAAGCCTCAGACATTGTAGGGTGGGCATGAACAGTGTCTGCCACATCTTCGAGGAGAGCTCCCATCTCTAATGCGAGGACAAACTCAGCGTGCAATTCGGCTACATGCGTTCCCACTGCTTGAACACCCAGAATGACATGATCCGACTCTCTAGCAGTAACTCGGATGAATCCACCAGTCTTCTCTGCCTCTATGCTCAGAGCGCGGCCACTGGCTGCTAGTGGGAACTTACCTACGATAATCTCCTCACCGCGCTCTTTGGCCTCGTCGGGCGTAAGTCCGACTGAGATAATCTCAGGCTCGGTGAATACGATGGCAGGGATAGCGACCTTGTCGAACTCACGCTCATGTCCAGAGATAATCTCAGCCACCATCTCTCCCTCGGCGCTGGCCTTGTGAGCAAGCATAGGCTCACCAGCCACATCGCCAATCGCGTAAACTCCGGGAACTGAGGTTCGGCATTTTCGATCGATTCTGATGAAACGGCCCGAGGCATCCATTCGAACACCCATATTCTCCAAACCCCATCCTTTGGTGTTTGGACTCCTGCCCACTGTCACGAGCACCTTGTCGACCTTGATGGACTCCTCCTCTCCATCTTTCTCAAAAGTTAACTCAACTTTTCTTGCAGCACCTTTACCTTTGATCTCTGCACCTCGTGCCAGAGCATTGGTATGAACAGTCACTCCGTGCTTCTTGAGCCACAATTCAAGCGGCCTGCGAATCTCCTTGTCCATGATGGAAAGTATACTGTCCAAACCTTCGACCACAGTTACTTCAGAGCCGAGTTTAGTAAGGGCGCAACCTAACTCTAGTCCGATGTACCCCCCGCCAACTATGGCGACACTCTTGGGTAGACTGCCGAGGTCTAGAGCCCCCGTTGAGGAGATAATGAATTCTTCATCGCACGGCATGAAAGGTAAATCGATGTGACTGGAGCCAGTAGCGATTATGACACTCTCAGCCTCGATATTGACCTCGCCATCAGAAGTCTCAACACTGCAACTCTTGGGCCCAGAAAAAGTAGCCCAGCCCTTTACTAAATCCACTCCAGCCGCTTTCAATAGACCCTCTACTCCCTTGTTCAGACGGTCTACGATACCATCCTTCCAGGAAACTAGGGCGGCCATGTCGACAACAGGCGCCCCCTCAACTGATATGCCCATGTGACCATCTTTGCTGCTGTGCTGCTGTAATGACTCGAAACGCTCTGCTGCGTGAATCATGGCCTTGCTCGGTATGCAACCTCTGATTAGACAGGTTCCGCCGGCCTTATCGCCTTCAACTACTATTGTATCCAGTCCGAGTTGGCCCGCTCTGATGCCAGCGACATATCCTCCAGGGCCCGCACCTACGACTAGGACTTGGCACCTGCGAGTCTCAGACATACGAACCTCACATGAATATCAGGGCAGGGTGCTCGAGGAATCTCCTGAGGTGTTGAATCAAAGCTGCACCATCTGCTCCATCTACCACTCTATGATCAAATGCACTGGACAGATTCATGATTTTACGAACCACAATCTTACCATCTCTGACCACGGGCATATCGCGAGCCTTGTGAACTCCTAGGATTGAGACCTCTGGGTGATTGATAATCGGAGTCGCCCCCAAACCACCTTCTCGCCCTAGGCTCGTAATGGTGAAAGTAGAACCGGTAAGGTCATCCAGACTGGCACTACCATCCCTTGCTGCACCCGAAACTCTCTGCATCTCTGCTGCAGTCTGCCAGACATCTAGAGACTCGACATGTTTCACTACTGGGACATAGAGTCCCCTCTCTGTTTGAGTGGCTATTCCTAGATGTACGCCACCGTGCCTTCTGACAACTCCTTCATCGTCATTGAAGTGCGCATTGCATTCGGGATGATCTGGCATTATTCTCGAAAGTGCCAGCATGATGAATGGTAGGTAGGTCAGTTTGGGCTGACTGGAGTCACGCGTGGAATTGAGCATCTGGCGTAAGGATTCTAACTCGGTAACATCGACCTCCTCGAAGTAGGAGAAGTGAGGAATCCTGCTCTTAGAAAGTGTCATCTGCTCGGCAATTTTCCTCCGCAGACCTACCACCTTAACATCCGTTACATCGCTTCGCTTCGTCGAGTATGCTACTGGGGCGGCTCCAGCCACTGATCCTCCTGCTGCGATGAATGCATCGAGGTCTGCGTGTCTTATCCTTCCAGCCGGACCTGAGCCTCTCACTTGGGAGAGGTCGACCCCGGCCTCGCGGGCACGACGTCTAACTGCTGGACTTGCCAACACTCTTCCTGACTTAGGCGTAGGTGGTGTGGACACAGGTGCAGATGCTGGTGTAGGAGGAGAAACCGGCTCAGGAGTAGGTTCGGGCTCAGGAGTAGGTTCGGGCTCAGGAGTAGGTTCGGGCTCAGGAGTAGGTTCGGGCTCAGGAGAAGCTGCAGTACTGCCATCCGAGTCAAACTCGACAAGAGTCGAGCCAACAGCCACCATGTCCCCGACATCACCACTAAGAGAGGTGATGACCCCGTTGACTGGCGATGGAATCGTCACTGTAGCCTTGTCAGTCATGACATCAACTATTGGATCATCCTCAGAGACAGAATCGCCCACAGAAACATGCCATTGGACGACTTCGCCCTCGACTACTCCCTCGCCGATATCGGGCAGTTTGAACATGTGATTCGACAATTAATCCACCTGCGTCCTGTGTATCGCCGCGACTATGCGAGAAGGTCCCGGCATGTAATCCCATTCAGTCGTATGAGGGAATGGAGTATCCCACCCAGTTACTCTCTCTATTGGGCTCTCAAGGTGGTAGAAACATCTCTCTTGGACAGAGGCCGCCATCTCAGCTCCAAAGCCACTGGTCTTCGGAGCTTCGTGCACAATAACGCACCGGCCCGTTTTCTCAATCGAGTTTACGACAACTTCACGATCCCAGGGGACTAGGGTCTGAAGGTCGATGAGATCACATGAAACTCCGCTGTTATTTATCGCCTGCTCGCATACATGGACCATAGCCCCCCATGCAATTACAGTGCAATCATCACCTTCCATCGCCAATCTGGCTTCGCCGAGAGGAACCGTATAGTGGGCCTCAGGAACCTCTGCCTCCGGATGCCCCTCCCAAGTTGGCACATTGTGTGGATCGCCATAGAATGGGCCTCTGTAACACCGCTTGGGCTCAAAGAAGATTACAGGGTCATCACTCTCTATGGCACTAATCAGCAGACCCTTCGCGTTGTAAGGAGTGGAGCAGTAAGCAACCTTGAGGCCGGGCGTGTGGGTGAATTGCGATTCTGGAGACTGAGAATGGTGATGGCCACCTCTGATCCCTCCTCCAGCGGGTGTGCGCACGGTGACCGGGGACCAGTACTCGCCGCCAGAGCGATGCCTTACTTTGGCTAACTCGTTGACAATCTGATCATAGGCTGGGAATATATAGTCGGCGAACTGAATCTCGACAACAGGTCTGAGTCCATTTAGGCCCATGCCAAAGGCCGCGGAGAGAATCCCTCCCTCAGAGAGAGGGGTGTCGAAAACGCGATGCTCTCCGTGCTTGGCTTGGAGTCCGTCGGTGGTTCGAAATACCCCTCCGAAATACCCAACATCCTCTCCGAAGACAATCACTCCATCGTCGTTTTCCAGCATTATGTCCAATGCGCTATTGAGGGACTGAATCATGTTCATACTAGTCATTCAATTCCCTCCTCATCTCATCGAACTGCTCTTCGAGATGCCACGGCATCTCTTGATAGACCTCAGTGAAAATATTGTCAGAGCTTGGATATGGCCCAGTAGCTAAATCGCCGTGTGAAACTGCCTCCTTGTAAGCGCTCATGACCTGTTCGTCAACCTGCTCCTCTAATTCTGTATGTTTCTCTTCACTCCATTCTCCAATCTCAATCAGGTGGTCACGCAACCTCTCAATGGGATCACCACCTGGCCATTTGGCGGACTCGTCACTAGACCTGTATCTGCTGGGGTCATCACTGCTGCTGTGGGCTCCGGCGCGATAGGTCAGGACCTCGATATGAGTGGCACCGACACCGGCTGCTGCTCTATCTCTGGCCCACTTGGTTACAGAGTATAGGGCTAGGAAGTCATTGCCATCGACCCGCAACGAGGCCAGCCCATAGGGAAGCCCTCTGGAAGCGAATCCACCATCGCCAGTGGCGAAGTTGGCGTGAGTGGAAATGGCCCATTGATTGTTAACCAGGTTAAGGATAACTGGGGCCTTGTACACGCTCGCGAAGTTTAGGGCATAGTGGTAGTCTCCCTCTGCACTGGCCCCGTCTCCAATCCAGGTAATCGTGACCTCATCCAAGCCTCTGTACTGTGAGGCCATAGCGACTCCAACGGCTTGGCTGAACTGGGTACCAACAGGGCTCGAGACGGAGATGAATCTGCCATCTCGATAAGAGTAATGCACAGGCATCTGTCTGCCCTTGATGTTGTCCTCGACATTACCGATGCAGTGACAGATCATGCTGACCATGTCTCGCCCCCTGACGAACTGTGCCCCTGGTTGCCTGTAGGTGGGAAAGATCCAGTCTTGAGTCTCAAGAGCCATACTTTGAGCAATGGCGACACATTCCTCGCCGAACGATCGCATGTAGAAAGAGAGTTTACCAGTCCTCTGCATCTTCATCATTCGGTCGTCAAATATCCTGACTCTGACCATATGCTCAAGGCCTTGCCTAAGCACATCTGCATCCAGCCCCGGGTCCCATGCTCCTGAGGCCTTGTTGCTCCCATCTAGAACTCGAATTAGACCCTGAGCGTGAGGCATTGTATCTTCTGCAGTGCACTTTATTGGATCGGGTCTGTCGAGATCACCCGGCTTCCATGGCCAAGTCTCGAAACTAGCATCATCACCCGGGCGATGAGGAGCATCAGGGATGTTCAGACTAGGTTTCTTCTTCGCCATCCAATCACCTCAATTCCCTACTTGGCCCCCCAATAGTATCGGAGCCCCTCCCAACGCCTCTTCCCAGAGTAACCCGGCTCTGTAACTAGAACGGACCAATGGCCCACTGGCCACAGCCTTGAACCCAATTTCTCGCGCCTCCTCGTCCCAATTAGCGAACTGCACAGGCTCAGGAAATCTGTCGATCGGTAAGTGTCGATCACTTGGCTGCAGATACTGGCCCAGAGTCAGCATGTCTACGCCTGCATCGAACAGCAGCCTCATTGCTTCACTCACCTCTACATCGGTCTCTCCGAGGCCCACCATAATGCTTGACTTAATCAGAATGTCAGGCCTGAGCCTGCGAGCCTCTGCTAGTATGCCGAGTGACTGCTTGAATGAGGCTCTTGGGTCGCGAACGATTGAATCTAGCCGGGGAACACACTCAACATTGTGCGCGAAAACCCTTAGCGGCAGTTCATCAAGCAGTTCTCCAAGAGCCTCCAGATCTCCATCTAAATCCGAACACAGCAACTCGAGTCCAACACTTGGGCAGCGCTCGCTGACAGCTAGGATACAATCTCTGTAATGGCTCGCCCCACCGTCCTCAAGATCATCTCTGTTGACTACCGTAATAACCGCGTGGTCCAATCCCATTCTTGAGACTGCCTCTGCCAACTCAGAAGGCTCTGATGAATCCAATTCAGAAGGGGTCTTCTCGGTCCCCACAGCGCAGAATCTACATCCTCTTGTACAGACCTCTCCGGCGACCATGAATGTCGCCGTACCTCTGCCCCAGCAATCGTGAACATTGGGGCAACGAGCCTCCTCGCAGACTGTGTGCAAACCGTGCTCGTGAACGCTAGATCGAGTCTCGTTGTATCTTGTTTGAGCATCGCCAGTGGGTAGTGAGGTCCTGAACCATGGTGGGAGGCGCTTGCGCAATGCTCTTCGACGCTCTGCAGCGCTCTGTCTAGAGACTCCACCACAACCTCCCGCGAGAGATGAATCCGCATCGATGGTCGGTAGGCGAGGGGCCATCGAACCGTCGGATGGAGTACCGACATTAACCATTCTGCTAATGACGACCTCTCATCAGGTCTTGATACAACTGGTAATATCAGATGTTACCTCCGGCCAAGCATGAGAGGAGGTACCGTACTGGTCACCGGCGGGGCCAAGCGCATCGGCAAGGCGATTTGCCTACGTCTATCCAAGGAAGGCTATTCTATCGCTGTCCACTATAGAGGGTCGAAGGAGGAGGCGGACGAGGTCGTCGCAACCATTGAAGAATCCGGCGGAGATGCGTTTGCCGTGTGTACAGATCTCTCTGACGCGGAATCAGCATCTAACTTGGTCTCGATGGCGAGCGAGAATGGACCGCTGTGTGGTGTCGTCAACAACGCCTCACTGTTTGTCCACGATGATATCCACAGCATCGATACAGGTACTTGGGATGCCCACATGGAGGTTAATGCCAAATCACCAATGCTACTCATCAGATCACTAAACGAGAGTCTAGGAGAAGGGCAGACCGCTTGCGTAGTGAATGTGCTAGATCAAAAGATATCCGAACCCAATCCCGACCATCTCTCCTACACCGCTTCTAGATATGCCATGCTAGGACTCACCGATGCTCTGGCCAGAGGACTTGCCCCTCGTATCAGAGTCAACGCCGTGGCTCCCGGTCATACGCTGCCCAGCGATGACCAGAGTGAAGCCGGGTTCGCTAGAGCCCAGTCAGAGTCTCCGTTGGGTTATGGACCTGGGCCCGAGGATATCGCTGATGCGGTCTGCTATTTGTTGGGGGCCAGATCAGTTACTGGGCAGATACTATTCGTCGATGCCGGCGAGAGGTTCCTGTCGCGTGCCAGAGATGTTCTCTTCGAGACAGAGTGATTGTATGTCGACTAGCCACAGTGATGCTATTGAGGCCGTGCTTTCCGCCGAAGGCTCTGCCTCGTCCCTATTCCTTGAGGGGGCAATCAGAAAAGTCGACATTGGAGTCTACCAACATGAGCACGGCTCACCTCAGAGGGTGATGTTCGATATCCATGTGATAGTCAATGACTCTAGGCCATCTAATGACTCGATAGACCAAGTACTCGACTACGAGTATCTAGTATCATCCTTAGACAGAGTAGTCGCAATGGACCGTCCATCTCTATTGGAGACATTGGTTACGAGAATCCTCGATGAGGTGTTGGCGCCTTCTGAGGTACTAGCAGCTTCTGTCAGTGCTAGCAAACTGGATGTCACCGATGACGACTCAAGACTAGGCTGCACCCAAACTAGAGTCAAATGATGGTGCAGGGGGCAGGATTCGAACCTGCGAAGCACTTAGCACCGGAGCTTAAGTCCGGCCCCTTTGACCGCTCGGGAACCCCTGCAACCGGTGAGCGGGGTGTTCTTCACTTGAACCGAGCGCAAGATACTGTGCCGAACTGACTCATCTCGTACCCTTGGGGTACGAACGCTTTAACGCCACTCCGACAGCCGAATTATCGTGCACAGGAGCAGTATGTCGAATAGTCTCCCGGGCCAAGCACGCTTGGCTCTCTTCGTAGCATTGGTGCTAATGGCTCCCGTTTACTCGCCTTTGGGTGAGCCTACCGAGCTAAGATCTTCTGAACCTTTGATGGCCCAAGACGAGGTCGAACTCAAACTCTACACACTCTATTTGGCCTCTCAGAACACATCAGCCGGAGGAGATGGCTACATCACCACTGAAGTTCCCGACTCTGGAGGCCAAGACTCAGCCAGTGCTCTCGATAGCGAGTTAGAGTTCAGATCTAGTGACATGCTGTCTTCCTTAGTTGTCCATGGGAGATCCCAACACGGCAGCTCGGGATCATATTATGTCCCTCTAGATTTGTTCCTAAGAGCTACCGGGCCGAATGGGGCGACAGTTGACTGGTCAATCACGCTGAAGGCTGGTGGCTCACAAGTCGGCACGGCCTCTTGGAGTGCCGATGCCTGCACTCAGGGAATCACCAACAGTTGCAGTTTCGATCATGAGGAGTTCGATGTTGACTTAGGTTCAGGCCAGTCGTTTACCGTGTCAAAGGATGAGATGTTTGAGATTTCTATCTCCGCTGAGATGACTGGCTGTGATGGCGGTTCGTTCCCCGGTGGCTCAAGCTGCGAGGCAGAGGTCGCATGGAACGAGATTGATGGCGAGCCTGACAGATTCTCGCAAATTGAAATTGAGGCCAATGCAATATCGAACAGTCTTGTCCTATTACAGAGAGAGGGGGCAGAACTGGCTGAAGGGCCGGAACTGGACTGGTATCCCAATGACATACTGTCCGACAGATCTATGCAGTTCACCTTCGATGTCAAGAGTGCCTTCGGCAGGTATGATATTGAATCGACACGCCTGCTCATGCGTGACCCCAATGGGATATACCGAATTGACCACATCATCAATGAGGACGATGAGGACATCGAGGACACTAGCCAAGGGATATTCGGCGAATACATCTGGACATATCCCGGAGCACTGCCGGCAGGTGAGTACTCCGTCGAACTGGAGATAACAGATATTCAGGGCAATGACTTCCTGATTGAGCACGAGCCTATAGAGATGCATCAATGGGGCGTTTCAATCAATCATCGACTCGACAAGACCACCGAATACATCGCCCCCGGTCAGACCACTGCTATTCCTCTGCAGTTGGTGCATAAGGGGGACTCCACCAAGTCGATGGAAGTCGAACTTGAAGTCCTGACTAACTTGGGAAGTTCGTGGATTCTTGAGTTTGACTCCCCCGGAGGATATACTCTCAATGCAGGTGGAGACATCCTCAATCCCATCCTAACTCTAACTGCTCCCGATGACTTGACCGGAACGCCAGAGAGTATTGAGATTAGGGCATTAGCCGAGGCCGAGGTCGAAAGCGTACTACAGATAGTGCATCAGGACATATTACAACTTGACCTCGACAAGATAGATGTCTTCCAGCCACCACAGGTATCAATTTGGAATGAAGAACATGATATCCAGATGTCCAACTCTACGAGGCCAGAAGACTTCGACCTAAATGCACCGAGATATGTCGAGTACGGAGAGTTCACGCCATTCCTCCTAGAGATATTCAACACCGGATTCGATGCTGACACCTTCCGCGTGGATGTCCTGCAGAGGGCCAAGTCAATCATCCAAGTATACGACAATGAGACCGGGCAGAGAATCCTCGAGGACGAGGGCGACGGGACATTTCATACAGCCATTCTAGAGCGCCACTCAACACAAGTTCTGCTGTTCAATGTTAAACCCTCTTCTGACCGAGATGACCCCGACATAGGCCAGATAGAAATTGAGGTAATAAGTGAAGGCAACTCTTCTCTTCGTACCACAGTAGCCTTCACCATCCAGAGAACTTTCGGGATTCATGCTGAGGTTTCACAGGATTGCGATGGTACGCCATTGGGGCACATTCGAGTTGCTCTGTGCTCGCCAGGCTCGGGCAATGCCGTTGTCGATTTCCGCGCCAGAATCACCAATAGTATGACCGGAGGAGAATCTGCGACTTGGTGGAGAATTCAAAATCCATCCTCCCTACAGGAGAATCTAGACAACGACCCTGCTTACGGACAATGGCAGTTCACCATAACCGACGACTCGGGAGACTCCGTGCCTCGTGTCTCCCTAGGGCCCGGTGACTTCACGGAGGTCTTCGTTACCGCTATTCTGACCAGCCAGGTCGTCGCCGGGAATCACACCATCTATCTCAGAGTAATAGAAGACATCGATGAAGAAGATGCGAGGTACTTCGACCTCCCCATCGTGCTAGAAATCGAGTCAGGCGAACCAGATCTCCAGATTGTCCAAGTCTCTCCAAACTACGAATTACTTCCTGGTGAAGCATATACTCTGCAACTGAAGGTCAAGAACAACGGCAATGGGCCACTCACAGTTCTTCTTGATGCGGAGGTAGAGGAGTCAGGGTGGGCCGTGGACATTGACGGTCCTTCGGGCTCACCGCTCATTGAGTTGGATGCCTTTGAGGAGACTTCCTTCAACCTCGAGGTCAGTGTCCCCGATTCAGCGAACAACGGCGATCAGATTCCTGTCATAGTCACTGCAACTCCATTTGATTCTGAGCAAAGCTGGCCTGATGAGTATACTGCTGAGATATCAGTCACCATGACAATTGGAATATCTTCTCTTCTGGAAATTCTAGTTAACGAGATTACTCATCCGAGAATTTCAACTCTGATTATCGCCCTAGTCGGATTACTTCTTCTATTCGCTGGGATACAGAGTAGAATCAATCGTCGCAGATGGACTTCTCATCTGGCTTACCTGGAATCTTTAGGAGGGGATGCCGAAGAGGAATCTGAAGATGAAGATGTGTCTTCAATCCCGGCTCCAGTCACCACTTCAGACGAAGAGGAATCGGACGATTACGACGATGATGAGATAGAACTGGTATGAGCCTTGGATGATACCTGTCCGAACGGCGCTCCATTCGTCTTAAGACCCTATCTTTCTGCCGTAGGCAGTAAGGGGTGACTGAAGTGCTAGTTGTCAAACATGATTCTACAGCCCGAAATCTACCCCGTAAGCGCAGGTCGGCAATCCTATTCACAGCCCTTCTGATGCTATCGTCCCACGCTGCATTCCAGTTTGGACAATGGGAGGCTTTGGCGAGCACAGATGCCGATGGAGACGGCCTGACCTATGGACTCGAGTTTTACATTAACACCCAACCACAGGATTGGGACTCCGATAATGACGGCCTGCCTGACGGTTGGGAGTGGCAGTATGGTCTTGATCCACTCTCTTCTTCGGGTGACAACGGCTCTACTGGCGACCCCGACGGAGATGCCTTCACCAATCTCAATGAGTACCAGTATGGTATTCCCAATGGCTGGGATTCTGCAACGACTCCCACCGTTCTGGACAACGGTGTCTGGTGGAACGGGACAGTTCCAGTTAGGCTCTGGGACGAGGAGAGCGCCATGCAAATCATTCAGGGCACTGGCTCGGATGGGGTCGATGAGGACCCGATGGGTAACATTTGCAACGATCAGATGGATAACGATAAGGATGGGTTAGTAGATACCTTCGACAATGATGGTGATGGCGATGCCGACTGCAGCAGTGATGACGATGACGGCGACGGACTGATTGATGAGGATCCAGATGGCTGGGATACAGACGGCGACGGTATGCCTGATGCTTGGGAAGTAGCCAACGGCCTTGATCCAACTTCCAATTCCAACATGGATGGAGCCAATGGAGATCCAGACGGAGATGGCTTGGGTAATCTTTGGGAATATGTCAATCCGACTTGGGGGACAAGGAACGGCTCCACTAACCCTCCTACCCAGTACTTCCGGCCCGGACCGTTCAATATGACTGGCACCGAGTCACCATGTAATCCCGTTCTAGGCCTCGGTCCCGGTGGCTGCCTAATCTTCACTGCCGAGGTAGACGGCATCACTCAGACCGATCCCAATAACAACGATACCGACGGAGACGGCCTGAATGATTCCTACGAGGCCTTTGTGCTCCTTACGGACCCCACCGCCGTCGATACAGATGGAGACGGAATATGGGATGGGGTCGAAGTCAACGGATCATACGGTGACCCCCCTCAGGCAACAGACCCTAGGGACAACAACACCGACGGCGACCAGTTCGATGACGGTGAAGAGGACCTCAACGGGAATGGAGTAGTCGACCCAGGAGAGACCGACCCGACTAGGATAGAGGATGCCGGAGACATAGATAACGATGGTATTGACAATTGGGAGGAGAACATGACCTGTACACTCTGGAATGTTTCTGACACAGATGGAGGTGGCGTGAACGACGGCGACGAACTCTCTCTTGCTCATTCAACGGATCCTTGCGTGTCTGTAGAGACGATAGAGAAGGACATCATGGACTGGGATGCAACTAGCTCAATTCTCACCCTCAACTCAACTACGATGCTCAACCCGAACCCTCAGGACTGGAGGCAAGATGGTGCCCCAATGGCATACTATGTGTCTTCTAACGGGAGTCTCACAGGGTTCAGATTCTTATCTATACTATCCAATACTCTGAGAAATGTAGACACCGATAGGCCTACTGGAGCAATGACGGTGATTTTCACCAATTTCTCATGGTGCTGGAACGCTACTGCCGGGGCCATCAACGAACCCCATTGTGACGACGATTATGTCGATACTGATGGCGATGGACTAGCTGATTGGGAAGAGGCTCTGGGAACATGGGGTTATCTTTCCGTGCCCAATCTAACCGACACCGATGGAGATGGAGTCAACGATCTCGATGAGGTACTCAACGATACAGATCCGAGCAATCCCTGCCATAATCTCCTAGATTCTGATGAAGACGGACTGAACAATTACTTCGAGAACACCACAGGATGCTCTTTGGCATTCGGACTGGGTGGAAACGGGACAGTTGACACCTACTTCACCATGTGGAATGTGTTCGATACCGATAACGGAGGCGTGGGCGATGGGCAGGAGTACATCGATGGCACCAATCCTCAGAATAACTCTGCTGACGACCTCAATCCAGTAGATACTGATGGCGACGGTATCCCAGATACAATCGAACAGCAGATTGGAACCGATTGGAGAGACCCAGATACAGATGGAGGAGGGGTGCCCGACGGGCAGGAGTGCACTCAGGAATATTGGGGAGTCAACTGCCTCGATTCTGATGGCAACCCGTGGGATCCGACTGACGATATCGATGACAATATGTTATACTTCGTCGCCGAGAACACATCTGCCGGCGTAGATCCCAGTCAGAAGCACTACTGGCGATGGCACACCTACGACTACTATACCGGAGTCTCGTGGGGAGTCAACACGACTCTCGTCGGCTACACTCAGATGTTCTCTGAATGGTCAACTAACCAAGGTGTGGCTGATCAGACTTTCTGGAACGGAAGCGAGGTACTGGGGTGGACTATCAGTTTTGACGAGGACGGCATAATGGGACCGGGAGAGGAACTGATAGCACCCTACAATGCGGTGAACTACACCAGTTGGCTGGACACTAATGCGGGCCTAAACTTCTCTAACTTCACTCGCGACATACTGATTGATCAATCGACTGTTGACACACTCTTCGTCACCGCCCCACAAGTTTTCTTCGGAACTGAGATCACATCTAACTCCACAGCCTTCTCGGGGAGTAGCTATGCCTACGATTTACCCGATTTCTTCTCCAGAGATAGTGAGTATGTAGAAGCCGTGACTCAGTCCGTAATCAATGAGTCAGGGGCCTTCACGGCCTGGGACAAAGTGCTCGCGATACAGGACTTCCTGATTAACGGGAATTCTACCACGAACTTCTCTCTTAATTTTGATGGTTCTGGCAGGGTCGACGGGCTTGAAGCCGACAGTGATATCGCTCACTGGATTCTCAATACCACTAAGGAGGGAAGCTGCGATGAGTTCACCACAGTATTCTCTGTGATGCTCAGACTCGCTGGCATCCCTACGCGCAAGGTCACCGGCTTTGCTGGAGGGACTTGGACGGGCAAGTCGTTTGAGGTGTACGGTAAGGACTTCACTAGATGGGTCGAGGTCCATCTAGAGACAAACCAGAACCAAGGCGGACTCGATATGGGTTGGATACCATTCGAGGCATGCCCTCCAATGGCTGCCCTAGAGGTTGTCGACGAGGAATGGGGACCGACCTGATTTGAGAGAGATTTGTCGTCAGGAGACATCTGGCTGAATGGAACTCTGCAATTCATTGAGAACGCTACTGGAGCTGCCAACATTTCAGTTTACATGTACCTAGTCAAGTCGAACGACACAGAAAATGTCCCCGGCAGCGCTGCTATGTCCGAGCATCTAGTTGCAAACGGGACTACTGATTCAAATGG
>Ga0114933_10001136_pt1 | contig 30394 bp, 24 predicted proteins | sample 4SBtaG_FD_89691 | JGI IMG/M metagenome (GOLD analysis project Ga0114933, IMG submission 89691) | Deep subsurface microbial communities from Kolumbo volcano to uncover new lineages of life (NeLLi) - 4SBTROV12_W25 metaG | ecosystem: Environmental > Aquatic > Marine > Volcanic | place: Kolumbo... | reverse complement strand
TCCTGGTCATCGATAGATTGGAACTTGATTCGCCTACTGTAAATCTGGTTTCCAAACTGGAGGAGGGGGCAACGAACTGGCGTTTTCGTCTGGATGAGACCGCTGACGACCAGTCGTTCGCTGGACCTCCTTTGGTTGTTCGCGAGTTGCAAGTACGCGGTGCTTATGTCCAGTACTCAGATCCTGATCCACAGCTTGATCAGGATCTTCACTTGAGTCAGTTGGACTGGGTGCTGCCCGAGGATGCCGGCAACAGCACGGTCACTGCCGCAGGGACGCTCAACGGCGGCGCCCTCGAGGTGAAGGGTGCCCTGACGCTCGTAGGCGAGGATGACCTCGAGGCAGTTTTGAATCTCGTGTTAGGCAAAATCTCAGGAGAAGTGAGCGGGAGCGTCACTGAGGTTATGCAGGGCGGTAACGTCGATATGCGTCTTGCGCTCGAGACAAGCGACTTGACCCAGTCAGTTGCCATGTTTGTGCCCGGACTCACTGAACAGGAGAAAGGTCTCTTCAGCGGTACCGCCCGGGTGATCGCCGCGATACGCGGCCGGCCGGGCAGGGATTTACGCCTTGAAGATATTGACGTTACGACGCGCTCGTCGATATTGCGCCTCACGGCCTCCGGAGGGATAAGTCTGGTACGCCCGCATCGACGTGGCCGGACCCCTTCGACCCGATTCCAGGTGCTGGCCGAGACAGAAGCGCTTAGTGAGCTCGTGGGATTGTATGGTGCAAAGTTGCCTTTTAAAGCGAGTGCTCAGGCGCGCGGCGTCCTGACAGGATCTCTTGGCAATTTCCGCATTGATGAGATTGCGGTCAGTGCGTCAGGCGAGTATGGCAGCCTTTCGGCAAATGGTTTCATGGAGAAGCTCGGCGGCGCTGCGCGCCCCTGGCTTGAATTTACCGCCAAGGCGCAAACCGCGACACTAGGCACGCTGATGCGGTCCTATGAGATGGGATTTCCTTACTCAGGATCTGCTCATGCGATCGGTAAGGTCAGCGGCCATTCTGGTGATGTCCATGTGCGCGAATTGGATATCGCGCTCAGTTCTAACGCAGCGACGGTCACGGCGAGCGGCAGCATAGGCCCACTTGGAGAAGATCTGGCGTTTGATCTGCCATTCAAGATTGATGCGCAAGATCTGGCTCTTGTGACCGAACCGTTAGGTCTTGATGCTCCTGAAAAGGCGCATGCTCAGATGATGGGCCGGTTGATTGGAAAGGAAGACGCTCTCAGTGTGGGCGACATCGAGTTAAGCATAGCGTCTGATTCTTTCAATTTAACCGCCTCGGGTGATGCGGGTCTGATAGGTGAGGCCGTTGTCTTCAATATGCCCGTCACTATGCAGTCCGATGATCTGCCAGCCGCCATGCAGATGTTTGGCTACGATTCACCCATCGGCGGAAAAGCCCGCCTGGCGGCAGTGCTGACCGGGCAATTTGATGCGCTTAGTCTTGAGGACTTGTCGGCACAGCTTGATAGCGAATATGGCCAATTCAGAGCACAAGGCCAAGTCAGCGACCTTGGCCCGGCCGCCGAATTTGATTTGGACATCAACACCCAGGTGCCTGACATTGCCCAGCTGGGACCGCTTCTGGAACTGCCCCTGAATCAGTACCCCGATCTCGGCCTGTCCGCTTCAGCCAAACTGTTTCGCCGCAACGGTGAGTTACGCCTGTCCGGGGTAGACGGCATGATTTTGGGTGAAGGTATTCGGTTTGGCCGTTTTTCAGGCCAGATACCAGATCTGACTTATCCTGCGAGTGGATCGGTGACTGTCGATCTTGCGGTCGATGATCTGGGAGCGTTTACGCAGCCATTGGGTCTGCAAACGACCAAAACCCTTCCGGCGAGGCTGTCGGGGAATATCGTCGGGAGCTCTCAGCGCGATTCACCGCTGGTCGTTATCGTCGAGGGTATCAGTGATGATGCTGAGCTGCACATCAATGCCAAGGTGAATCCTTTTGGAGAAAAAACGACCTTTATGTTGGATGCACGGTTTCAGACCGAAGCGGTCTCAAACGTCAATGAAATGTTTGGCACGGCAATTCCCTTAGAGGGTCCGCTTTCGCTCGGGATGGTGCTACAGCGAGACGGATCTCAGGATGCGAAAACGGCTAGCGGTCGTGTCCAGGTGTCGGTCAGTGGATTTGATGCAGAGGCCAACGGAGATTTCTCATGGCCGCTGCGTGCGGGTAACGCGCTGTCTTTGACATTCAAGACGCCTTCATTCGCTAACCTCTCCCGATGGTTGCCGGGCGAATACCTGGACCCAGGCCCTGTAAGCTTTGAAAGCAATTTTGAGATCGACAGCCAGAATACGCCTGTCGGTGATTTTGCCCTGACCCTTGGAAATAACGACCTTTCCGGTGACGCACATCTTCAGGGTATTGATTTATCCAAGTTTCCTGATCTGTCAGTAAATCCAGGCGAAAAAATTCGTATCACCGGATCGCTGGAATCCTCCCGTTTGAATATGATCGAGATCCTTCCTCCGCGAAAACGCATACGGGAAAACCCGGAGTCTCGAGAAGGCGTATTTGAGGACGATCCTTTCGAGGTGACGTGGCTTGATCACCTTAATCTCGATGTTGAGCTCGACGCGGATGATCTCGTCACTCGTGGATTTGAGGCTCGCGGGCTCGAAAGCCGGATCCGGGCGACTGACGGAAAGCTGGAGATTAGCGCGCGCTCGGGGGAGTTTTCGGGCGGAACGCTTGATATGGATATCGAATTTGATACTCGCCAGTCGCCGTATGCTGCTGATTTTGCATTCGACATGGACGGGCTTATCCTGAATCGAATCCCGGCACTGAAAGATGTCCAGTTACCCTTGGAAGGTTCGTTGGATGTGGCGATTAACCTCTCTGGTCAAGGCGTGTCTTCTAGGGAGATTATGTCGAGCGCGTCAGGATCCTTTCTTGCCAGGGGGGACAATACCTACATTCCAGCAACGGGGTTTGATCTTCTGACCAACTCAATCCTGGTGCAGATCTTCAGCGCGATCAACCCAAAGGAAAAATCAGAATTTCACCAGCTGGATTGTGGGGTGATTGGTTTTCGAATTGTCGATGGAATAGTCATGTCGGGCGACAGCATTGCGCTCCAAACGCAGGATGTCACTTACCTTATCCGGGGCGGCTTCAGTCTCAAGGATGAGTCGCTGGTGTTTCTGATCAATCCCAAAGCCCGCAAAGGATTCGGTGTCTCTGCGGCGAATCTGACTAACTTCTACAGGATTGGGGGCAATCTCCTGAAACCAAAAATCCAGGCAGATCCAGGGGGGGTTCTCAAGACCGGGGTGACATGGGGGCTTGCAGCCGCGACTGCGGGTCTGTCTATTTTGGCTCAGGGGCTTTTTGATAAGTTCACAGGCAGCCAGGATGTCTGTGCACTTGCAGAGAGCAGTCAGGAGCGACTTCTGGCAGCGAAACCCAATACCGTCCCAAAGGCCTGGAGGCGGTTTCAGCCGACACCAGACGCCAGCAATTAGAGATTGAAATCAAGCGCTGCTGAACTCATCTATCGAGTTGATGTCAATTCCGGTCGTGACAGGCCCAAAGTCACAAAGAAATAAAGAAAATAACGAAATCCTATTGAATAGAAAATTATGCTGAAAGAGTTTTCACAACTACTGGGACCACTGAGACTGGTGTTGGCACTGGTGCTGGGAATCCTGGCTGCGATGGCACCCTTCGCTTTAGCCCCCACGAGTTACGAGGGTTGGGCTTTTGCCACCACGGTGATTGTTCCGGCCCTCGTGCCGATCTTTTTTTTCGTCACACTCCTGGATGTGCTGATGAGCGCGGTGTTTATGTCTTCCAGCAGCGGGCAGCGCCGGGCAAAGCATCGCACGGTACTGATCACCCAATCTGTGCTGGTAGGTTTGCTGACGATTGCCTGGTTGCCGCTCTTCTGGCAGGTGTTGAACCCGGGATAGCCGTAAGGAGTCTACTGGTCTGGCGTGCAGCGGTTTTCAATATGCCTTGCGGTCATGAGATCCAGATGGCCTCCACCGCCGTTTTTGAATAGGGTAATGTCTTTCGGATTTTGACGGCCGGTCTTGTTTGCACAAAGGTCATAGAGATCGCCAAGCACATCTTCTTCAGAGATCACTCCAGCCTCCATGGGGATGACGAGTTCACCGATTTCTCCTATGGTGGTTTTGCGTGAGTCAACGAAGACTTGTGCCCGTCTTAGGGCTTCGTCATCTGCCTCCCGCATGTCTTTGCGAAATGCGCCGACAAGATCCAGATGCGTACCCGGCCTGAGCCATTGCCCCTGAATTAAGGGTTCAGAGGTCATGGTCGCACAGCAAACAAGGTCGGCCCAGGCAACCGCCTCTGCAAGATCCTCCGCAGCCTCAGCATGGCGTCCATTGTTTATCTCGTCCAATAACGCGTCGCGCCGTCCCACCGAGCGGTTCCAGATGCGAATCTCTTCAATCTGTGGGTGAACGGTACAGTGGGCCTCAATGAGATAAGGCGCCATGGCGCCGGCTCCTACCATGAGTAAGCGCCGGCAATCGGGGCGTGCGAGCAGTTGAGATCCAAGCGCGGAGTCCGCGGCGGTTTTAAGATAGGTAAGTGCGTTGCCGTCAATCGAGCGCACCGGCACGCCGTTGATGCCGTCAAAAAGAATATAAGCGGCATGAATTGCCGGAAGATCGTGCGATACATTGGCTGGAAAGACGCTGGCAATTTTGACGCCGAGCGCTGCGCCACCCTGCCAGGCCGCCCGGATCAGGCAGTAGTCTTTATCCATTTGCCCGGGTTGCTCCAACAGCATGTCCTGCAGATCGGCAGGGGATTCCCGATGCATTCGGGCAAGATCATCGACAAGCGGTCCGAAGCTGATTTGTTCGAAAATCTGTTGCGCGTCAAGGTGGAAGGATTTTGAATTCATGGATAAATGTTTTTGCCTGCGGAAGGGCTTTAGTTTAGCCTCTTGTTTTGAGTCCAGCGTACGCAAACCTCTGAATCAGGAGTCGCAACCAAGATGAGCGCTCAACAGTTGTCCGTGCATGAACTTGCCGATCAGTGCGGATTGGCGTTGCTCTATCACGGCACATTTGCGTCGCCGCCCGCAGTGCTTGGGAAGGCACTCCACAACGTGGTGCCACAGACGCTTTTTCGCCACCTGGAAGCGTTGTCGCGCTCATACCGGTTTGTCTCAGTTGACGAATACTGCCAAGCATCCAACCGCAAGGGACTTGCCACTGTCACCGTTGACGATGGCTATCAGTGCGTGTCTGATGAAACGTTCCGCGTCTTTGAGGCGTTGCAGATTCCCCTGGCAATATTTATCAACGGCGCGTTTATGAAAGGCACGCTGTTCTGGCGCGATCAAGTTCGGGTCATAATGGAGCGAGGGCGTACCCAAGCGTTCGAAACGCGTTTTGGGAAGGCGTTGCAGCGCGATCCAGGGCAGTCTTTTTATCGCTATACCAAGGATCCAAGAAACAGCAGCATCCGGGTATGTGAAATGCTGGATGCTTTTCTCGAGGATGAGGCGCCTATCGAAGGGCGTACCGGGTTCTACACCCAACAAACCCAGGAACTCACAGCACACCCCTTGGTCTGTTACGGCAGTCATTCCCTGCATCACTATGTGCTGTCATCCCTTAACGAGGATGAGCAATGGCGTGAAATAGATGAGAACAGTCGCTTTTTGAAAACGCTGGCCCATGTACAGAAAACCTCGGTTTTCTCCATTCCGTTTGGCGGAGACCGGTATTACAATGACGCGACCGTCAGGCTCGCATCTGAAGCAGGGCACAGTGCGATGCTGCTGAGCCGCGGGGTGGTACAGGGCGGCAGTGTTCACCTAGATGGTCGACTGCCGATGATTGATCGGGTGAAGCCAAGAGACGTCAAAGTGGCCGAACTGATTTTGGATCTGCAAGCACGATTCAATCCATCCGGGCTCTAGGCTCGGGGAACGAGATCTGGGAGGAGTCGGGTGGCAAAGAAAACCAGTCGAATGGGTGGCCGGGCTGCCCGTCAGGCATTACGGGCAGCACCGATACCTGAAGAAGAAAAACCGGTTCGTCCGGGTCTGCAAAGCGGGCGCTATCAGCCGTTAACCCAAGAGGAAGTAGAGCGGATTCATGAGGCAGCGCTTCAGACGCTTGAGACGATCGGCTTTGCCAATGCTTTGCCGTCCATCATTGAGCGGGTAACGGCAGCCGGCGGCACTTATACTGAGGACGAGAGACTGCTGATCCCGCGGTCTCTGGTGGATGAGGCGCTAGCCAAGTGTGCCAAGAACATCACGCTGTATGGCCAGGATTCGCGCTATGACCTGGATCTGAGCGGAAGTCGCACGTACTTTGGAACGGCGGGAGCCGCGGTGCACATCGTTGATACCGTCAAGAGAGAGTACCGTGAATCGACGGCACAGGATCTCTACGATGCAGCACGAATCGTGGACCAGATGGAGCATATCCACTTCTTCCAGCGTTCCATGGTGCTGAGGGATATTGAAGATCCTGCCGAGATGGATTTCAACACCTGCTATGCCGCTATCGCAGGGACCGCCAAGCATGTTGGGACGAGTTTCGTTGAGCCCGCCCATGCGCACCAGGCGATCGATATGCTGGAGATGATTGCTGGAGGAGAGGCTGCTTGGCGCGAGCGGCCTTTTGTCAGCTGCTCATGCTGCTTTGTAGTTCCGCCCATGCGTTTTGCCGAGGATGCCTGCCGCGTGCTCGAAGCCTGCGTAGAGCGGGGCATGCCGGTACTGTTGCTGGCGGCAGGACAGGCCGGAGCCACCAGTCCGGCGTCATTGGCGGGTGCTGTCGTCCAGGAAGTGGCCGAAGTGCTGGGCGGCCTGGTGTACGTCAACCTCATCAAGCCGGGTCACCCGGCAATCTTCGGGACCTGGCCTTTTGTCTCAGACCTTCGTACCGGCGCAATGAGCGGCGGCAGCGGCGAACAGGCAGTATTGATGGCGGCTTGCGGCCAAATGGGCCGTTACTATGGTTTGCCCACCGGGATTGCCGCCGGGATGGCGGATGCCAAACTGCCCGACGCACAGTCAGGCTATGAGAAGGCGTATACGAACGTACTGGCCGGCCATAGCGGGGCCAATCTGATTTATGAAGCGGCCGGCATGCACGCAAGTCTGCTGGGATGCTGTCTGGAGAGTTACGTCATCGATAACGATATGCTTGGTGCGATTAATCGGACGATCCGCGGCATTGAGATCACTGAGGAGTCGCTTTCCGTGGATACGATCCGCGATGTCTGTATCGGGGGCCCGAGCCACTTCCTTGGACACAATCAGACGATGACACTGATGCAGCGTGATTATGTGTATCCCGAGGTCGGGGACCGGCTGAGCCCTAAAGAATGGAACGAAATGGGGCGGCCAGATCTGCTTGAGATGGCGCGAACAAAAGTGGCAGAGATTCTCTCGGGATCGAGGCCCTCACACCTCTCCCTTGAGATGGACAGACAGATTCGTGATCATTTCCCGGTGCGGCTGAGCGAGAGCACCATGGGAGATGCCGAAGCCGCCTGACGAGGGCAGGGCACCCTGCGGGCGGTTAAGGGGAAAGCCGTGCGATCACCCAATCGCCATTAGCGTCACGGGTGTATTCAAACCGGTCGTGCAGCCGGTCAGACTGGCTCTGCCAGAATTCCATGCTTTCCGGTTCCAGCCGATACCCGCCCCAGAAAGAGGGCAGCGGAACCTCACCGGCAGAGAATTTCTGTTTGACCTCCTCCAGTTTTGACACCAGTACACCCCGGGCCGAGATAATGCTGCTCTGGTCTGATGCCCAGGCGCCCAATTGACTGCCCCGGCTGCGGGTCAGAAAGTATTTAAGCGATTCGCTTGTCGCAATGCGTGAAACGGGCCCCCTGACAATCACCTGGCGTCCCTGACGCACCCAGGGAAAGAGCATCGCCGCGCGCGGATTTTCTTCAAGATCCTTCGCCTTGCGGCTGCTGTAGTTGGTGAAAAAGACAAAGCCGTTAACGTCATAGATTTTCATCAACACGGTGCGCACACTCGGGACGCCAAGCCGGGACGCGGTGGCCAGACTGACGGCGTTGGGGGCGTCAGGATCAATCTCACAGACCTCAGAAAACCAGCGCTCAAACTGCTCGACGGGATCCTTCGATAGCATATCGGCATCGAGCGCGCCTTGAGAAAAATCCTCTTTAAGGTTGCCTGGGAGCTTCATCAAACGTCATCCCATGGTATAGGAATTATTTAGGGAACACTGACGGGTTGGCCGTCACGGCTGACCGGCAGATCGTAGCTCCAGATGTCGACATCCCAGCCCTTTTCACGCCAATGCTCCGCGAGTTCTCCCAGATAACGCTGGAAACTCGGCTGTTCCAGATAGGCTTTGTCATTAACGTAACGCATGATGCCCTGGGTATGAAAAGTGCGAAAGGCACCGTCCAGGCGCATCACTTCCTCTCCGTAAGCGTCGAAGAATACAACCGTTGGTGCGAACTGAATGTTGAGGTCTCTGGCGAATGCGCGGGCCGTTGTCTGTCGTCCGTCGGGCGTGGTGATGAGCTCCTCAGACCACATATCAACCTGGACCGAGCGCATTTTTTTCGCCTGATTCCGAACAATGTCATGGGCAAGTACTTTCTGATGCAACGTGTCGCATTGCTGGCAGTTTGGTTGCTCAAAATACAACGCAAGTGTTTGGCCTTCGTGGGCGGAAAGATCAGCAGATGACGGTTCGAAGAAAGGCTGCGGGTTGAGTTGGGGATTGGTGTCCTGGGTCTTAAGGCTGGCGAGATACGCACTGAAATCACCTGAGTGATCGGTATCGCTTCGAGCCCATTCGAGTGCCGCCCTGAACGCGTTGGGGGGGTAATAGCCATTCAGCCTTAAGATAACCTGACGCGCTTCGTCAAAAAACAGCAGCGTGGGTGTGTAGTGCACCTGCAACGCCGCGGCCAGTGTTTTTTCGGTAAAGGTCCGTCCACCTACCTCAACGACTTCCCGATCACCCCACATATTCACGGCCACGAGGTCAAAGTGGGCCTGCATGGTGTCTGTGATGTCCCGTTGCGCAAAATTGTGCTCAACCAGGGCGTTGCAATAGGGGCAGCCTGTCTGCCAGAAATAGAGCACAAGCCGACGGCCCTCAGCTGCTGCTTCATCGATATCTTCCTCAAAGTCGAGAAAACTTTCCTTGAACCAGCCCGGATGTTCTGTGTCCATGGCGCCCAGAAACGTGCCCAACTCCTCGCTTGCCCTAGACAGGGTTGGGTGGAACGAGCCGATGAGCATCATCATCGACGCCAAGGCGATCGCGAAAGACTTCGCGGGGCTTATTGATCCCTGACAAGGGAGACTCATGCTACCCGCACCGGGAATGAGGCAATTTTATCTTTCCAGACGCGTGGTCCTTCGGTGTGCACGGAAGCCCCCGTACTGTCGACGGCGACCGTCACCGGCATGTCTTCCACCTCAAACTCGTAAATGGCTTCCATGCCAAGATCCTCAAAGGCAATCACGCGAGCCCGGCGGATCGCTTTGGAGACAAGATAGGCTGCACCGCCCACGGCGATCAGATAAACGCTCTGGTGTCGCTTGATCGCCTCAATGGCCTCCGGGCCGCGTTCAGCTTTTCCGATCATGCCTGCAAGACCGGTTCCTAACAGCATCGCGTCTGTGAATTTGTCCATGCGGGTGGCTGTGGTGGGGCCTGCCGGACCGACCGCCTCGTCAGCGATAGGATCAACCGGCCCGACATAATAGATGAGGCGTCCGGTGAAATCGACACCTTCAGGCAGTGAGACCCCTGACTCCATCATTTCCACCAGTCTCTTATGAGCCGCGTCCCGACCGGTCAGGATTTTTCCACTCAACAGCAGGTTGTCACCAATACGCCACGAGCGGTATTCCTCTGGAGTCAGTTCATCTAGATTGACACGCCTTCCGATTACTTGCTGAGTAATCTTGGGCCACACTGAGATATCGACCTGAGGCAATTCAGCAGGGCCAGTCCCTTTGAGGGTGAAATGAATGTGCCGGGTTGCCGCGCAATTGGGGATCATGGCGACGGGTAGGGACGCGGCATGAGTCGCATAGGTCTTGATCTTGACATCGAGCACCGTGGTCAGGCCTCCAAGCCCCTGTGCACCAATGCCCAGTCGATTCACTGCTTCAAAGATCTCATGGCGGAGTGTTGCGGTGGGCGTTTTGGGTCCTTGTTCCACAATCTCGGACATATCGACGGGGGCCATAAGGGATTCTTTCGCCAGCAGCATCGCTTTTTCCGGTGTGCCGCCGATGCCGATACCGAGGATACCCGGCGGACACCAGCCGGCGCCCAAGGTAGGGAGCGTCTGGGTAACCCAGTCGGCAAGATCATCGCTTGGATTCAGCATTGCGAGCTTAGCCTTGTTTTCTGATCCACCTCCTTTGGCTGCGACCGTCATTTCAATTGTGTCGCCGGGGACAATCTCAGTGTGGACGACCGCTGGGGTGTTGTCGCCCGTATTCTTGCGGTCACCAATGGGCGGGGAGATGACCGATGCTCTAAGAGGGTTGTCAGGATCGGTATAAGCACGGCGCACACCCTCATCGATGGCTTCCTGAAGCGATGTATCACCTTCTATGACGACGGACTGCCCCAGTTTGACGAACACCACCACGATCCCGGTATCCTGGCAGACGGGACGGTGACCCTCGGCCGCCATGCGTGAGTTGATCAGGATCTGCGCGATGGCATTTTTTGCGGGCTCTGAGATCTCTTTCTCATAGGCTCGGGTCATCGCCTCGACGAAATCGGGCGGATGGTAATAAGAAATGTATTGAAGCGCATCAGCGACGCTGGTCGAAATGTCTTGGGTTCGAATGCGTGTCATGCGCCGGGAATAGCCTGGAGGGTGGGTTTTCGTGAATGTGGTCGGGTAAGTGTAACAAAGCCGATTGAGAGCAAGGGGTGGATTCCAGGAGGTCCATTCCACTTAAGGCACCAAATTGGTAGGATTAACGATCAGGGTTGCTGTTGTCGGGCATGCCGGTCCGGTGATGAATTCCGGACACTTACCGCGTACTTTTAGAGACTATGCTCGATTTGCCAAAGCCGGGAATCCGATGGCTGTTTGCCTGCGTTTTGCTGGTGGGGGTTTTGCAACCCAAAACGGCAGAGGCATTTATTGAGGTCAAGCAGCACAAGATGCGCTGCAGCAAGGCGTTCCCCTGTCCTCCCGAATTGCAGGATCGGGTCAACTTCTGGATCGATGTCTACAGCCGTTGGGACAGCCAGGATGCGGTACTGCATGACTCGGTGGCGCCCAGTCGGGTCTACAAGGTCATTGAGGGGCGGGCGTGCGGCCGCAAGGGCAACACGGCTTTTATTAAGGATCAGAAAAAGCGTATCGCGGCAGAACTGCACACACTGGCCAAGAAAATTGATCGCCAGTTGCCGGTCACCACCGCCTACCAGCAGCATCTTCTGAAGCTTTTTCCAGAGCGTTCGAGCACGGATATCCGCCGGGCGGCAGGGGATATTCGCTGCCAGTCGGGTAACCGCGATGGCTTCATGGCGGCGCTGCGTCGATTTGGAACCTATGGCCCGATGGTTCGACGGGTGTTGAAGGACTCCGGACTGCATAGCGACATCCAGTATCTGCCCTTTGTGGAATCCTCTTACAGCCCCAAGGCCTATTCGCGATTGGGTGCAGCGGGATTGTGGCAGATCATGCCGGCGACCGGGCGTGATCTCGGGCTGGAGCTCGATGCCACTGTGGATGAACGCCTGGATCCTGAGGCCGCCAGTTGGGCTGCGGCGCGCTACCTGAAAAAGGCGCGCAAGACGCTGACTGTTGCAGCCAAGGCGAAAGACAGCCAGGTCTCACAGCGTGACCTTAGTCCTTTTGTGATTACTTCGTACAATTACGGCGTCAATGGAATGCGTCGGGCCATCAAGAAAATGGGCCCCGATTACATGAGGGTGATCAACCATTACCGCTCGAGCAAATTCCAGGTGGCGGTCAAGAACTTCTACGCAGGTTTCCTGGCCGCGCGGCATGTGGCGCGTAACCAGAAACAGTTCTTTGGTGATATCAAGCCCGGCCGGCCGCTCCAGTACCAGACCCTGATTCTCGATCGCCCGGTTTCGATTTCCCGCGTGCAAAGCATCTTCGGTTTGACAGAATCCCAATTGAAAACACTCAACCCGGCTTTGACCCGGTTCGTCTGGCATGGCTGGCGCTTTATTCCTGATGGCTACAGTTTGCATCTGCCAAAACGCCAAGAAGGTTGGGCCAACCATGTGGCTCGGCTCCGAATGCTGCCGTCCGAAACCCGCCGAGGGAGTTCGGTGGAGTACACGGTACGTTCCGGGGATACGGCTTGTGGGATTGCCGCAGCATTTCGCGTGGATTGCCGAGAACTGATTGCGGTTAACGGGCTGAACCGAAAAGCCATGATTCGCGTCGGCCAGAAACTGCAGGTTCCAGGCAAGGGACGCGCGAAGAGCGGGGTTGCCGAGCGGGGCCGGTATAAGGTACAGCCGGGAGACAGTGCCTGTGCGGTTGCGACCCGTTTTGGAGTGGATTGTGATGATCTCTTGGCTGCGAATGGCCTGCACCGCGGCTCGGTGATTCAGGTGGGCGCATCGCTTGTGATTCCAGGTACTATTCCCACGGCCCCTGGCGGAAGTTATACCGTTGGCAAGGGCGATAGCGCCTGCAGTATCGCAAGGCGTCACGGCATTAGCTGTGAAGCACTGCTTGCAGCCAATGGGCTTGCCAAAAGCGATCTCATTTTCCCTGGGCAAACACTGACCGTGCCAGGCGTGGCGGCCCCCGGCACCACCGAGCAGCAGGGTCCAGCTTCAGAATCTGTCGAAACCGTAACTTACACGGTGGTCAGCGGGGATAGCGCCTGCCGGATTGCTGCCCGATTTCAGGTGTCCTGCCGACGGCTGATCACCGACAACCAGCTCGGCGCAGATGCACTCATCCGTCCTGGACAATCGTTGGCTATCGCTGGAGTTCGGGCAGAGCTCGCCCGTTCCTACGCGCCGCCGACGCAGGCAGCGACTTCCGCCGCCCCAACGGCAACCCAGAAGTCAAACGCGGATGCTGCCTGGCCGAAAATGGCAGATACGAGTGGGGACCGTTCGGGATCTGATCTGAGTGGTGTGAGCCCGCTGGACAGGCCGATTGATCTTTCAGTGCAGCGTTCCGCAGTTGATGGCCGGACACTTTATCGCATCAATGTCGAACCCGAAGAGACGTTAGGACATTATTCTGATTGGCTGCGGCTTGGCGGCGTTGAGAGTATTCGCGCACTCAATGGTTTTGACGCCAGCCAGGTCCTCGCCAGCGGCGACGCACTGTTGCTACCGGTGACCGATGCGGCTCATCAGGATGCTTTTGAGAGACGCCGTGAGGAATATCATCAGGTCCTCGTGGAAGAGTTCAAAGAGAATTTCGAGGTGACGGGATCAGAGGAGTACAAGATCGAGTTAGGGGACAGTCTTTGGGCGCTGGCGCGTGAATTCGAACTGCCGATCTGGGTGATCACCCGATATAACCCCAAACTCAGAAGCGGCCCACCCAGAGCCGGAATGTCGATTACTATCCCCCGAATCCGCTCACGGCAGGGCTGAGCCAATGCCGACGGTCTCGGCTATTCGTCGGATTCGAGTTTCAGGGCCACTGAATTGATGCAGTAGCGCTGACCGGTGGGTTGGGGGCCGTCGGGAAAGACATGACCGAGGTGAGCCTCACAGTGGCCGCAGCGCACTTCCGTTCGCACCATGCCGAGGCTGGCATCCCGATGCTCATCGACTTCGGCGCCCTCTGCCGGTTGCCAGAAACTAGGCCACCCGGATCCCGAATCAAACTTGTGTTGCGAATGAAAGAGCGGCGCGCCGCAGCAAACGCAATGATAAATTCCGGGACGTTTGCAGTCGTTGTACTCACCTGTAAAAGGACGCTCGGTGCCGTGCTCGCGGCAGACGTGATACTGCTCTGCTGTAAGGGCAGAGCGCCATTCGGCTTCGGTGCGCTGGGATCTTTTGTTTTTGCTCATTATCAGGATTCCGTTGAAAAATTATACTCATGGGCTCGTGTAAGGCGTGCTTCATAGGCTTGGCGGGCGGTCGCCACATCTTCAAAGAACCAGGACAGTTCATCCGGGCGCAGGGCTTGGGGTCCGTCCACCAGGGCTTCGTCTGGCCGGGGATGAAAGTCCACCAGAACCGTGTTGGCGCCGGCGATAACGCCTTGCGCGGTGGCATGCATGAGGTCCGAGATGCCGTCCGGCCCGACGTTTCTGGTACCGACCGAGTGTGAAGGATCAATACAGACGGGCAAATGAATCAGATGACGCACCACCTTTTCAACGCCCGGCAGACTTTCGATCTCTGCTTGATCGAGCGCGCCGACATCCCCAATAACGTAAATCTCAGACAGGGTCCGGTCGGCGCCGGTAATACTGTGAGTCCGGGGCGTGATACCGGATTTAGTCGACAGGTAAGACAACACGGCCTTGCCCTCGTCGGTATCGAGGGAACTATCGGGGTGCAAAATGACAATCATGGAGACGTGCCGGTGGTGACTGGAGTGTGGGGATGGTTGCCCCATTCGGACCAGGAGCCCGCATAACCGCGCACCCGTGGGAAGCCGATCGATTTTAGCATCAGCCAGGCGTGAGCCGAGCGGTGATGACTGTGGCAGTAAGTGATCACTTCCTGTTCGGGCCTGACGCCCAGTGTCTTCAAGGCATTGCTTAGTATCTCTGGAGACTTAAGGCGCAGGCTGCGGTTTTTGTCTATTGTGTCGAGCCAGTTGAGATTTACCGCTCCCGGAATATGTCCGCCCCGGGCAGCGCGTACTTTGGTGCCGGCATATTCTTCTGGAGTCCGCGCGTCCAGCAGCACCACAGACTCGTCGTCCAGATGCTGACGCACATAGGTATGGTCAGCAAGCACGCTGGGATTTCTCGAGGCGAGCGCCAGTGTGGCAGCAACATCAGGCAACACAGGTCGGTCACCCACCGGGTGACCCTCATCCGTCCAGGCCTGCAGCCCACCATTTAATACCTGAACCGATTCATAACCGAGATAGTGCAGGGTCCAGGCAAGACGCGCAGCACAGCCGCTGCCTTCGTCATCATAAGCAACCACCCGGGACATTGTTCCGAGCTTCAGCATGCCGGCAATTTGCGCCAACCGCTCTTCAGGAGGAAGCAATCCTGGAGCGGGTTGGGTGCCACTACTCAGGATCGAGTACTCCATGTGGATTGCGCCTGGGATATGCCGTTGGGCGTAGGTGGCGGCCTTGCTGAGATCCACAACCAGAAGTTGGTTGTCTGACAGCTCGGCCTGTAGCGCTTTCGGCTCAATCAAAATAGGAATGTTCATCATGATAACCTCGCTGTGTCGATGACTCGATGTCTGAAGCGGTTCGAAAGCGCAGAGGAATGTCGCCCAGTGCGATCTTTGCGATAATGCGGTCTTATGCCCACCTTAACAACGCGGAGCGCCGTGATCGGCCCATTCCGCAGGAGCGCAACATGAAACTGGTTACCGCGATCATTAAGCCCTTCAAGCTTGACGATGTCCGCGACGCCTTGGCTGAGGTGGGCATCAAAGGGATGACCGTAACCGAGGTGAAGGGGTTTGGTCGTCAGAAAGGCCATACTGAGCTCTATCGCGGGGCAGAGTATGTTGTGGATTTTGTGCCCAAGGTCAAGCTTGAGGTCGCAGTCGATTCGGCGATTCTTGATCAGGTGATAGATGCCATTGTGGGGGCCGCCCGCACCGAGAAGATCGGAGACGGCAAGATCTTTGTTTACGACGTTGAACGGATTCTGCGTATTCGAACCGGAGAGACGGACCAGGACGCGCTCTAAACCCGGAGTTAACCCTCGGCAATCAGTCGCCGTTTAACGCTGGACTAGCGCTGTTGTCGGATGCAGGGATCAAATGCACATCGCGCTGAGGGAAGGGAATCGAAATGCCCTCCGCATCCAACCAGAGTTTGACCTTCTTGTTGAGTTCAAACTTTAGCGTCCAGAAATTGCTACTCTCCGACCAGCAGCGCAGGCTGAGATCCACCGAGGATTCCCCCAGGTTGGTGACCAGAACCTGCGGTGCAGGATCTTCAAGGACGCGTTCGTCTTGCTTAAGCTGCTCCAGCAAAAGTGCCATGGCGCGTTCCACGTCGTCCTCATAGGCAATCCCCACAGGCACATCCATACGTCGGGTCGGCAGACGGCTGTAGTTGAGGATTGACGTATTCCATAAAGAACTGTTCGGGACAGACTGGTAGACCCCATCAAAGGTCGTCATGTCTGTCGTGAAAAGACCAATCTGATCGACCGTGCCCGAGATGCCGCCGGCGTCGATGTAGTCACCCACCTTAAAAGGGCGCAATACCAGCAGCATGATGCCGGCCGCAATATTCTGGAGTGTTCCCTGAAGTGCCAGACCAATCGCAAGGCCCGCCGCACCAAGGACTGCGATGATGGAGGTGGTCTCAACCCCGAGGCGCGCGAGGACCGCAACCAACGTGACCGCGATAATGGCGTACCGGGCCAGTGATGAAAGAAAAGGCTTGAGAGTGGCATCCATCCGCGGCAGTCGATCCAGGGCACGAAGGATGAGTCTTTGCACCCGGCCGGCGAGCCACCAGCCGAACACCAGTATAACGAGCGCCGCGATGAGTTCGAGACCGTAGCTCGTGGCAAGTTCAATCAGCGCTTTCCACTGGGCGGAAATTTCTTTATCCATAAAACTAGTCTAACTTTAATAGCGGTTCTGGCAAAGAGTCACTGTTGGCGTGTGATCCGAGTTATTCTTCTGCGTAATATCGTGCCAACAATTTGAATGGCTTTCTGGTTAAGCCGAGTCCAGATGGGGGATCAAGATGAATGAGATGTTCAAAGCGGTTGATAACGCGGTTGCGTTGAAGATGCCGTTGGGAGAATCGTCAATGCTGAAGTCCAGGGAGATTCCCTGGCAGGACAGCGATGCTCCCGGATTCTGGGTTAAACCGTTAATTGAAGACGATCACCAAGGGATACGCACGTGGCTGATGAAGGTAGACGCTGGCGCTTTTTCGGACATGCATGGCCATAGCCAATACGAGCAGATTTATGTGCTGGAAGGGGCTTTCTATGATCAGGATCACGAATATGGCCCGGGTGATTTTATCGTGCGAGCTCCGGAGGCCTTGCACACGGCGGGCAGTAAAGAGGGCGCTGTTGTATTGCTCTTTTATTCGCCCGCTCCGACGGGTGATTGAAGGCGGGCGAGAGAGATGCCTCTCTCCGATGGGGGAAGTCGCTTGAGGGTTAGAGGGCCTTTGCGGTCGCTGCTGCTTCGCTGATGGCGACTTCGACGGTACGCGGTGCCCGGCAGTCGCCGATCGAGACCACCTGAAATGCATGATCCTCCCAGTGGCCAATCAGCGCATCGTTGGCCTTGCAGCCTGACCAATCCACAATGAGATCGATCTCGTCCCGGGTGCTGAACCGCTCATCAAAGACATTGCGCAAAGTCACCGTACCCCCCCGAACTTCTTCGAGAATATGCGCAGCTGTGAAACTGCAGTCCTGTTTGCCGAGGCGTTCGTACCATGCGGAACGGTTGGTAGGATCCAGATCAGCGGCAACAGCGATATCCGAGGTAATCATTTCGGCGGCGATGCCCTGGTGCAAGAGCGCTTCTGCGGCGGCAAGCCCTGCCTGACCGCGGCCTTCGTTGAGCACGAGGGCCCGGGTTGCGGTGACGGGGTGACCTCCCAGCACTTCATGAGGTGACAATACGGAAATCCTGTCGGCGCCCGAAAATGCCCTGCAGGAATCCATGGCTCCGGTCGCAATCACGATCGCATCGGCGCCAAGCGCAAGAATATCCTCTCGCTCGATCAGGCGGTTGAGCGTGATGGAAACGCCCAGGCGCTCAAGTTCCTCCAGTCGCCAGTCAATTACCCGGGCCAATTCTTTTGTGGAAGGCGCGCTTGACCATAGCGCAAGTTGCCCGCCCGCCCGGTTGGCGGCATCAAATACGGTGACACGGTGGCCCCGCTCAGCCGCAATGCGGGCGCATTCCAGCCCGGCCGGACCTGCCCCGATTACCGCAATCTCCTTGGCATGGGAAGCTTGTGAGAGGGCAGCGCCTGGCGTGGGAAGCGAGGCGTTCTGGATGCATCTTATGGGTTTTCCGGCATAGCGATTGGCGATACAGACGTTGGCGCCCGCGCAGATACGCACATGGCTTTTGATCTTGCCCTGGATCTTGGGAAGAATTTCGGGGTCACAGATATGGGCGCGGGTCATGCCGACCATATCCGCCTGGCCCCGGGCGAGAATGTCTTCAGCACGCGCCGGATCCACGATGCGGCCTACCGTAAACACTGGAACCTCCACCACCTCACGGATCCCTGCCGCAAGATGTACAAAGACGCCATGGGGCGTTGGCGTCGGTGCCCAGTGACGTGCCCGGCCGAGATGTGTGATGTTGGTATGGGCGATGATGTTGAAGTAATCAACGAGTCCGCTTGCATCTACTTGGCGACAGACTTCGCGCATCTGGGCGAGGTCAAGTCCGCCGGGTTCAAATTCATCGCCCGGCAAGCGAACCCCAAGCACAAAATCGGGACCGAGTTCGCTTTTGACGGCTTTGAGCAGTTCCATTAGAAACCGCATCCGGTTCTTCAGGTTGCCGCCATAATGATCGGTCCGCTGATTGGTCAGCGGTGACAAAAAGGCCTGGGGCAAAAATCCGAAGGCACCAAGAATTTCAACCCCGTCCATGCCGCCTGCCGCGACCCGCCGGGCGGCCAGCACATGGGCATCGATAACCTCCTGAATCTCACTTAAGGTCATCTCGTGCGAGATATTGCCGGTGGTCTCCGAACGTACCGCTGATGCTGACCAGCTCTCCCGGCCGGGCTGGCTGATCAGAACGGTACCGCCGCTATGCGCAAGTTGGGCAAGGATCCGTCCCCCTTCCTGGTGGACCGCATCGGCCAATGCGCGGTAACCCGGAATAATGTCGTCGCTGAGGTTCCACAGACTGTCTTTGTTCACACTCAGAAGACCCGATTCATGAACCGGGGTTCCGCCAGTGATCTGAAGTCCTACACCATTCTTCGCATAATTACGGTGGTAGGCCACATACTGCTCGCCGGGTTTGTTGTCTTCGGCAAAACCCGGGACGTGGGCCGATACAAGTACGCGATTGCGTACTTGTATCGGCCCGATATCAAGTGGAGAGAGAAGGTGATCGTAGGCGGTCAAAAAGGAGTCCCTGACATCTACCTGAGGGTTACCCGCGCATGCGCGATGCGTCTGGATCAAACAGCGCCTGCGGCGCAATGGTTGCGGGCCGCATTTCACCCAAAATCTCTATTGCAAATGCGCCGTCACTGACATCGGCTGCCAACCCGGTGGGAACATAGCCAAGAGCGACTGATCGATCAACGTGATGCGCATACATGCCGGAAGTCACATAACCCACGATCTCACTATCCTGGTAGATGGGCTCATTACCCATCACATCGCAGCCGGAGACGTCTACGGTAAATGTGACCAGACTTTTTTCCGGGCCTTGTTCTTTTTCGAGGGCAGCGGATTCTCGGCCGATGAAATCCCCTTTGTTAAGGCTCACGAAGCGGCCCATCCCCGCGGCAAACGGTCCGTAAATGGGCCGATATTCCGTTGCCCAGGAGCCGAAGCCTTTCTCGAGGCTCATCGAGCGCATGGCGCGTGAGCCAAAGGGTTGGGTCCCGAACTCCTCGCCTTTGTCGAGGATGTCGTCCCACAACCGCGCGTGGAATTCTGGCCGCACCCAGAACTCATAGCCGAGGTCTCCTGTGAAACTGACTCGTCCCACCAAGGCGGGAATCATACCGAGCGACATCTGGCGAAAGTCCATGAACCGGAACGCTTCGGCTGAGACGTCATCGTCGGTGAGTCGGCTGAGGAGTTCGCGGGCTTTGGGGCCGGCGATAGAGAGTCCCAGCAGTCCCATGCCGTGAGCCTGCACTTTGACACCGGCATCGGCGGGAAGATGCGCTTCCAACCAGCGCATATGATATTGCTCGCCCATGCCTGAGCCGAAAATGAAGAACCTGCGATCATCCAGCCTTCCCACTGTAAAGTCGCCAATCAGTTTTCCGTTTTCATTCAGCATGGGGGAAAGCGCAAGGCGGCCCTGGCGCGGCAATGCATTGGCCAGAAGGTGATCAAGCCAGGATTCTGCCCGGGCTCCGGTGATCTCGTATTTTGCGAACGAAGAGATGTCGCAGACGCCGACACCGTTTCGAACTGCCTGACATTCCTGCTTGATCGGCTCAAATGCATTGGAGCGCATGAAGGTGACGTTCTCGACCGGTTCACTTCCCGTCGGGGCGTACCATAGCGCCTGTTCCATGCCGTAGGAAACGCCAAAGACCCCGTTCAGTGCCTTTTGTTTCTCATAGATCGGGGTGGTGCGAAGCGGTCGCGCTGCGGGCAGCTCTTCATTGGGAAAGGTGACCTGAAACCGCCGGGAGTAGTTCTCCCGCACCTTGGCGCTGGTGTAGGCCATGGTGGTCCAGTCGCCGAAGCGGGAAACATCCATTCCCCAGACGTCAAAGCCCGGGTCACCATGTACCATCCAGTTGGACAGCGCGAGCCCCACGCCGCCACCCTGACTGAAGCCGGCCATCACACCACAGGCGCACCAGAAATTGCGAAGCCCCCGGACCGGTCCGATCAGCGGATTGCCATCAGGCGCGAAGGTGAAAGGCCCATTGATAATCTGTTTGATGCCTGTATGCTCAAAGGCGGGGAAGTGTCGAAATCCGACTTCCAGGGATGGCGCAATTCGGTCGAGGTCTTCCTGCAGCAGTTCGTGTCCAAAGTCCCAAGGAGTTTCTTTTGGACTCCAGGGAACGCCGGCTTTTTCATAAGTGCCCATGAGCATGCCTTTGCGTTCCTGGCGAAGATAGAGCTCGCCATCCGGGTCCACGATATGAAGGACTTCTTTGCCCGTGGATTGATTGATCTCTTCGACCTCTGGCATGTCCTCGGTAATGAGATACATGTGTTCCATCGCAAGCACAGGAAGCTCCAGGCCAACCATGCGTCCGACCTCCCGCGCCCAGAGTCCGCCGGCATTAACGACGTGCTCCGTTTCGATCGTGCCCTGTTCGGTAATGACTGACCAGCCTCCCTCCGGGGTGGGCTGCAGGTCCGTGACACGGTTGCGCAGAACGACTTCGGCACCTTGTATTCGTGCTGCTTTGGCGAAGGCATGGGTAACATCAGAAGGAGACAGATGTCCGTGCATCGGTGTATACAGCGCGCCCAAAAATTCTTTCGGATTGATAAGAGGGAGAATCTTTTCCGCTTCAGTCGGCGTCAGCAGTTCCGTATCAATCCCCAGCAGTTTCTCCTGCGACTGCATGACCTTGAGCAGTTCCATGCGTTCCGGGGTCGCTGCCAGGAAGACACCGCCAGTGAGTCGAAATCCCGTCTCCTGACCGGAGATTTCCTCAATCTCCTTATAGAGATCAATGGTGTAGGACTGCAGTTTTGCCACTTGCGGGTCACTATTGAGAGTGTGGCAGCCCCCCGCCGCGTGCCAGGTGGATCCAGACGTCAGCTCCGATCGTTCGATCAGGACCACATCATGCCAACCGGCCTTGGTCAGGTGGTAGAGGATGGATACACCGACGACGCCGCCGCCGATGACGACGACCTGAGCATGTGATTTCATAAGTCCCTGTATTCCCTCAAGCAGTTTCGCTCACCGAGGGGAACAATCTTAAGTCACATCATTGTTCCGGGGGGAGCAGATCAGGAGTTAGAGTCCACCGGCAACGGCGGATGTCGCCTTTAAGTCAGAAGAGCCCTGGATTCAGTGGCGACGCAGAGGTCATGCCGCCATCTACAGTAAAGCACTGTCCCGTGGTAAAGGCTGACTCGTCTGAGGCCAACCAGACTGCCAGGGCCGCGATGTCCTTGGGCTGGCCAAACCGGCCTGCTGGATGTCGGGCAAGCGCATCGGCCTTTGCCGTATCGGGATCATCAGCAACCGCGAAGGCGGCGTCCGCCATGCCGGTCATAATCCAGCCCGGGCAGATCGCGTTGCAGCGGATCTTGGGACCATGATCAACAGCGATCGAGCGGGTGAGTCCGTGAACGAAGGCCTTGGAGGCGTTATAGAGCGCAATACCGGGGTCGGCCACGTTGCCCGAGATTGAGCCGATGTTGATGATGACGCCGCCGCGTTTCATGAGGGGGATCATTGCGCGACACGCCATGAATACGCCTTTGGCGTTCACTCCCATCAGCGCATCCCAATCGTCATCGCTGGTATCGAGAAGGGTCTTCTCAATCTGGATACCGGCGTTATTCACCAGAATATCCAGTCCGCCAAAGCGGTCCAGCATCTCGATGCGCAGATCTTCAATGTCATCTGCCGAGGAAACGTCAGTCTGGCGCCAACCCAGGGTCGGCGGCAGATCCTGAGGCCGCTTTCCGCGCCCACAGGTGGCGACGTCTGCTCCCTCAGCAACAAAAGCGTCGACGATGGCGCGCCCGATCCCCTGGCGTCCACCGGTGACGAGCGCCGCCCGACCGTCAAGCCGACTCATGCGTCATGCTCCAGCAGAGTGCAAAAGCCGCTCGGCAAGAATCTTTGTGGTAGCAGGGTAACGTTCACAATCATCGGCTAGAACTCTACCCTGTCAGCACCTTTCAGGGCGAGTCGGTCGCGGGCTTCGTCGGGTGTTGCCGCCGTCATACCTAATGATTCAATAATCCCACGAACCTTTTCGACCTGCTGTGCGTTCGATGTCGCGAGTTGACGTTTGCCGATGTAGAGACTGTCTTCAAGACCCACCCGGACATTACCGCCGCGCAGGCTCGCCTGGGTTGCAAACGGCATCTGGTGGCGCCCCGCTGCCAGCACCGACCACTCAAAGTCCTCGCCAAAGAGTTTGAATGCGGTGTTGTGCATATGGATAAGGTGATCGGGATCCGCTCCGGCGCCGCCCAGAATTCCGAAGATCAACTGGATAAAAAAGGGGGGCTTCACAAAGCCTTTATCGACAACATGGGCGAGGTTGTAAAGATGGCCTAAGTCATAGCACTCAAACTCAAAACGGGTGCCGTGGCCGTCCCCAAGCTCCCGAAGAGCGTACTCGATGGTCTTGAAGGTGTTGGGAAAGATGAAGTCTTTGGTCGACGCCAAAAAATCCTGCTCCCAGTCATGTTTCCACTCCGAGTATTTTTCAGCGAGCGGAAAAATACCGAAGTTCATCGAGCCCATATTGAGAGACGCCATCTCTGGGCTCGCCGTAAGGGCCGCCGCAAGACGTTCCTCAATGGTCATCCCCATACCGCCGCCGGTCGAGATATTGATTACCGCATCGCACTCTTTTTTGATCCTGGGCAGAAATTCCAGAAAGGTTTCGGGCCGATAGTCGGGCCGGCCGTTTTCAGGATGTCGTGCGTGCAGGTGAATGACGGCGGCGCCCGCCTCGGCTGCGCCAATGGCCGCGTCGGCAATCTCGGCCGGCGTGATTGGCAGATGCGGCGACATCGTCGGGGTATGGATGCTGCCGGTGACGGCGCAGGTGATGATGACCGGTTGACTCAATTTTTGTGCTCGTTTCGCTATGGTGTTTCAGATTACAGGCGCATCTGCTGCACTTGGGCAGACAGTCCACCGTCGATAATCCACAGTTGACCAGAAGCATATCGTGCCTCGTCGCCTGCGAGCCAGTTCACCAGGTTGGCAATGTCCTCTGGTTCGCCATAATTTCGGATGGGATGAACGTCTCGTACGGCCTGTTTGAGAGACTCGATATTGCCTGACTCGCCAAAGAAGCTCTGAAGCATCGGTGTGTTGACATAACCGGGGCATACCGCATTCACCCGGATGCCCTCGGGCCCGTGATCGCAGGCCATCGCGCGGGTCAGGGCATGCACAGCACCCTTGGTCGCGCAGTACACCGCAAGAGAGGGATCTGCGATAAAGCCGTCATAGGAGCCAAAGTTGATGATGGAGCCTGCGTCGGCTTTGCGCATTAGCGGCAGCGCATGTTTGCTGGTGAGAAAAGTGCCGCTGACGTTGACGGAAAAGCTCTGGTTCCACTCGTCAAGCGTCGTCTCTTCTATGGTTTTTTCAATTTCGATCCCCGCCGCATTCACGAGAATATCGAGTCGGCCATGTTCAGCCGCAACGTGCGCCATCACCGCTTTGGCATCCTCCTCTGAACCCACATCATGATGCAGTACATGAATATTGGATTCGGAGAAATCAAGAGAAGCAACATCCGTTGCGTAGACCACCGCGCCTTCGGCATGAAAGCGCCGACAGATGGCTCTTCCAATGCCGCCACAACCGCCGGTGACCACGGCGATCCGGCCCTTGAGATAATTTGGGGGGACGGCACTCATGGGTGTACCGCTTTCCGATAGGCATCCAACACCAGCCCATGGAAATGGTGAACGGCATGTTCGCTCATGCCGCTGCCCTCGGGATCAACAAGATAACGTCCCTGTTGGAAAGCAGGAGTCTGCATACCTCGCTGAACACTCTCTACCAGCCCGATGTCCTCAGGCTGTAAAACTTCATCGATGAACCTGATAGCCTCCAGCTCCGATTCATTAGGAGTATCGGTTTCGAAGAAAAAGTCGAATACCTCATAGGTCTGCTCGGGTCCGTCGGGGTAAAAGCGCCAGACCATGAAGTTGCCCCTTCCCGGGTAGCGCATGAGCGTTGTGTTTGGCCACAGATACCACACTGCGTGGTCAGTGACGCTGGCGCTCTCAACGCCGTAGGCCTGGTTGTCACCGCGCCCTGCCTTGGCCATATGACTTGAGTAGATCCCGTGAGTTTTGACTTTGTACGTGCCCATCTCAACGAGCGTACAGAAATCCCGGTGCGCTACTGGACAGTGGTAACACTCGAGAAAGTTGTCGACCACAGCTTTCCAGTTGGCCTGAATGCGGTAGGTCAGGGTGTGGGCATGTGTCAGGTTGGCAAGATCAGGCGCATACGACAGGATCTCGTCTGACAGGGATGCGCTCTCATCGGCCAGTGCCGGGGCTGTCGTATCGAGGTTGACGAAAACGAGATGGCAGAAGACCTCAACCCTTACCGCGTCCAGACAGATTTTTTCAGTATCGAAGTTTTCAATGAGCTCCGAACGCCGGGCGCGGGAGAGGCGGCCGTCCAGGCCGTAGACCCAGGCGTGATAGGGGCAGGTAATGACTTTTGTCTGACCGCTGCCCTGAAGCAGTTGATGACCTCGGTGCTTGCAGACGTTGTAGAACGCTCGCAGTTCGCCGCTTTTGTCTCTGCATGCGAAGATGCTTTGTCCTTGGATCTCGGCGGCAACATAACTTCCGGGCTGAGCCAGTTTTTCCTCATGACAGAAAAACTGCCAGCTTTTATGGAAAATCTGCTGGCGCTCGAGATCAAGAAAACGCTGATGCTGGTAACAGTCGGCATGCAGCGAATGTGAGCGCGATGCGACCTTGTCATATCCCTGGCTGATACGGGCTAGAGTATCTGAATCGATCATCTGAGTTGTCATGTCGGCTTTTCCCCCGCCTAAGACCTCACAAATGGGATACTTAATCTATATCAGGAAATGATCGAAGGCGAGACATTGTCGCCCTGAGATTAGCCTGCTTCGCCAACGCGTTTATGGCCGGGACGTCAGCCGGCGTTGGCAAAGAACGATAAAATCCCATGCCATGAAAAAACTCTTTGAAAATAACCGTCGCTGGGCAGCCGCTATCACGAAGGACAACCCACAGTTCTTCGAGACACTATCGCGACAGCAAAATCCTGATTTTCTTTGGATAGGGTGTTCGGATAGTCGAGTGCCCGCGAATCAGATTACGGGCCTCCTTCCTGGTGAAGTGTTTGTGCATCGTAACGTTGCCAATCTGGTAATTCATACCGATCTAAACTGTCTTTCCGTTATTCAGTATGCGGTGGATGTACTTCAGGTTAAGCATATTATCGTTTGCGGTCATTACGGTTGTGGTGGAGTTGAAACAGCAATCAGTCAACGTCCCAGCGGCCTAATCGATAATTGGCTGCGGCACATCAAAGATCTCTACCACCGGAATTTATCGAGGTTCTCTGACTGTAAAGATCAGAGAACTCGAATCGATCGCCTGTGCGAGCTTAATGTAATCGAACAGGTCAATAATGTATGCCACACTAGCACCGTGCAGGACGCATGGAGTCGAGGCCAGTCTCTGCAGGTGCATGGCTGGATATACGGTATCACTGACGGCCTGTTGAAAGATCTTGAGGTAACTTTCGATTCGCAAGATCAGGTGCCGGATGTTTACCGCTGAATCTCCGATTTAAACTAGGTCCAGGACGCCCGCGGCGGGAGGTGTGAACTCTCTAGTGACTGAAACCGTTATCACCGGGGGTTGTCTTTGTGGAGCGGTGCGTTACGAGTTGAACGGGCCTCCCATTGATATGGGCACCTGTCATTGCCGTCATTGCCAAAGATGGTCCGGCAGTGCTTTTCATTCGGCTGTCGCTTTTGCACTGACCGATCTTAGTTTTACGAAAAACGAGCCGCTCCGGTATCAATCCTCCTCCATCATGGAGCGAAGCTTCTGTCCAAGTTGTGGCAGTCCGCTTTTATTTCGTTATCTGGTTCCGATTGAGGACCCCCCGACGGCAAATCCCGAGACGGTCTGGATATCAGTCGGCTCGCTGGATGAGCCTGAGATCAGGTCGCCGGACTGGCACTTCGGTGTGGAGGGGCAACTTTCCTGGGTCAACTTTGATGACGGTCTGCCGCGAACGCGCTGTGATGAGAACGTCGGACTTGCGAAGGCCTATGCCTCTCAGGAAGATAATCAGGCGGATAACTGAGTCAGCAAGACGATGAGTGTGAAGCGCGACCCCCGTTACGACGTTCTCTTTGACACCGTATCAATCGGTCCGGTGACAGCGCCAAACCGGTTCTACCAGGTTCCCCACTGCAACGGCATGGGGCGGATGTTCCCCGACAGCATGATCAGCATGCGTGGCATGAAGGCCGAAGGCGGCTGGGGAATCGTCACCACAGAGCAATGTGATTTTCATCCAACGGGTGACGTGCAGCCTTTTACGGAAACCAGCATGTGGGATGATGGCGATCTGCCTTACCTCACGGCAATGGTAGATGCGGTACATGAGCACGGCGCGCTTGCAGGGATCGAACTTGTCCACAACGGGCAGGACAGCGGCTGTCTTTACTCGCGGGAAGTGCCGATTGGTCCCGAACATCGCCCGGTCACATGGCATCAGCATCCGATCCAGGCACGCGCGATGAGCCGAGACGATATTCGCAATTACCGTCGTTGGCACCGCAAGGCAGCCCTTCGGGCCCGTCGGGCCGGTTTCGACATCGTCGTGGTTTACGCAGGGCACGACGGCACTGTGCCGAGCCATTTTCTTTCCCGGCAAAGCAATCAGCGCTCCGATGAGTATGGCGGTTCTTTGGAGAATCGGCTGCGTCTTTATCGTGAACTCATCGAGGAGACGAAAGAGGCGGTGGGCGACGCCATGGGCGTGGTGGCACGGTTTGCTGTTGATGAAATGATGGGGGCAGACGGACTGGAATGGGCCAGTGAGGGCAAGGAAGCCATCGAGATGCTGGCCGAATTGCCCGATATGTGGGATGTCAACGTGAGTGATTGGGAAAATGACTCCATGACGTCGCGCTTTGCGCAAGAGGGCTATCAGGAGGAATACATTTCCTTCGTCAAGTCGGTCACCAGCAAGCCTGTCGCTGCCGTGGGACGTTATACCTCCCCCGACACGATGGTGTCGGCCATCCGTAGTGGTGTGGTCGACATGATCGGTGCGGCCCGTCCGTCGATTGCTGATCCTTTTTTGCCCGCCAAGATCAAAGCAGGGCGGCCGGAAGATATCCGAGAATGTATTGGATGCAATGTGTGTGCCGCCTGGAACAATCTTTCGGCGCCCAGTCGGTGTACACAGAATCCCACCATGGGCGAGGAGTGGCGCAGGGGATGGCATCCCGAAACGATTTCGCCCAAGGAATCCGATTCAACGGTTCTCATTATCGGTGCGGGTCCTGCGGGCCTTGAGGCAGCGCTTGGATTGGGTAAGCGCGGCTATGACGTCATACTCGCTGAAGCCAGGATCGAGGCCGGAGGCCGGGTGAGCCGTGAAAGCCGGTTGCCCGGCCTGAACGAGTGGGCAAGAGTGCGCGACTATCGTCTTGGTCAGATCGAGCGTCTGTCCAACGTCAGAATTTACCTTGAGAGCGAAATGGACGCGGGACAGGTCCAGGAATTTGGTGCAGATGCGGTGGCACTGGCGACCGGTGCGTTGTGGCGCAATGACGGCGTGGGTCGGAGCATCCGGTTTCCCGTCCCGGGCTGTGAGGCGTTGACCCCGGACGACATCATGGATGGCAAACGTCCTCATCAACCGGGCAGTGCGGTCACGGTTTACGATGATGATCACTACTACATGGCCTCGGTCATCGCCGAACAGTTGGCGAGTGAAGGTTACCGGGTCACGCTGGCCACGCCGGGGATGTGTGTGGCGAGTTGGACCGAATACACCCTGGAACAGCGCCACATTGAAAAGCGACTGCTGAATATGGGGGTCGAGATCCTGACAAGGCATGAGTTAAGCGCTGTCGAGGCAGGGGGGCTGCGACTGGCTAATACGCTGACCGGTGATACCCGCGAGCGCGAAGGCAGCGTCGTCTCGGTGACGGCACGACTGCCACGAGATGAACTTTTCGATGCGCTTAAGGGGAAAATCTCGGTGTGGCGTATCGGTGACTGCTTTGGCCCCTCTATCATTGCAGCCGCGGTTTATGAGGGTCATCGCTATGCCCGGGAGTTCGATGCCGAGATTGACCCCGATGGAGTGCCCTTCAACAGAACCCGATACTCACTTCAGCATTGACGACAAAGATCAGGAATGCAGTAGCGGGACAACAAGAGGCGAGTAACAAGAAGCAAGATGAAAGACACAAGAGCAAAGCACCGCTCTTGGGAGATCGAAAGAGGAGAAAGATATGGAAACCCCCGAAGAACTCGAATACGACCAGGACATGATCTCGCTGCTGGAAGCGGTATGGGGAGAGGGCTTCATGTCGCCTGGCGGAACGGAGGAAATTGACCGGGTACTCGGTGACAAAGATTTGAGGGAGGCCCGTGTGCTGGATATCGGTTGTGGTATCGGCGGCGCGGCTGTTCACATCGCCCTGACCCGCCACCCCCGAAGCGTCACCGGAATCGATATTGAAGCAAATCTGATCTCCCTGTCTGCGTCACTTGCCAAAAAGAACGACGTCTCAGCCATTTGTGACTTCAAGCAGGTGGCGCCCGGCCCGTTGCCTTTTGATCTGGGCAGTTTTGACGTTGTCTTCAGCAAGGATTCCATTATCCATATTGCCGACAAATCCCGATTGGCCAAAGACATCCATACGATGCTCTCTCCGGGTGGCTGGTTTCTTGCAAGTGATTGGTTGTGCGGTTACGAAGGCGAGCCTTCACCGCAAATGCAGGCCTATATAGAAGCGGAGGGGCTGGACTTTGAACTTGCTTCAGCGCAGGTTTATCAAACGGCTCTGGAAGCGGCCGGGTTTGTGGATATTGAGATCATCGAGCGAAATGCCTGGTACAGGAACCAGGCCCGGATAGAGCGCGACAATCTGGCCGGTTCCCTGTATGCCGGATTGCTTGAGCAGGTGGGGGAGGATTATCTGAACCGGGCCATCGACGTGTGGGAAAAGATGATTGTCGTACTGGACAGTGGAGAACATCGGCCGACGCTGCTGCGTGCGCGAAAACCCTCCTGACCGTTTGATGTTGAATGAGGTCAGGAAATTGGTGGAGGCGGCGGAAGCCGTCTTAATTTATAACTGCTTAAATTGTATATGAAAGGCTAAAGCTGCTCAAAAAGTTACCGTCAATACTACCGTCATTAACGTCGGATTTGGATGATCCAGTATGGACGCCAGTGGATTAGACCGAACGCTGTTGGTGGAAGTAGGTCTGAGGTTATATTTTGGCCCGCCCGCGCGCTATCTCATTGGCTCCAACTTGGGTACCAACACCCTTTCTGTCTTCAAATCTATAGATATATCCCCCTCACACAGCGGAGGGGAAAAATACCTACCAGCATTTGATGGGTAATCGCTGAAACCGAAATACCGGATAACTGCCATTTTCATTACAGACTGTCGACATTCCTCTGGGCAATAATCTCTTAATGCTAGAAGACGGTAGTCAGAGAAAATCTTCGAATTTCCTTTTTCACTGGCTATCAATAGTCCTGGTCATAACTCTGCCTTCGGCCTCAATTGCTTCTTCTTCAGAGTCTTTATCCTCCTCTTTGCCAAAAAAGACTATTTCTCTAACTGAAGATCAGGAAAGTGAATA
>Ga0114933_10001131_pt1 | contig 30419 bp, 29 predicted proteins | sample 4SBtaG_FD_89691 | JGI IMG/M metagenome (GOLD analysis project Ga0114933, IMG submission 89691) | Deep subsurface microbial communities from Kolumbo volcano to uncover new lineages of life (NeLLi) - 4SBTROV12_W25 metaG | ecosystem: Environmental > Aquatic > Marine > Volcanic | place: Kolumbo... | reverse complement strand
CAAAACAAGGTCTTCTCCCAGAATCCGAACAGCTTTCGTAGGCTTTTCATCCAATTCAGAAGCAGCAGCAATGGGATGCCAGTAACGACGCATTAGTTCACCCATTGGCGTGCCGGGGCTTACCCTAGTAATAGCATCATTCTCAGCTTGATTTAACATAAATTCCCCCTAAAACTGCGCTTGCCATAGAGTAGAATCGATAGCAACGCGTGTCAACGAAATTAGCCTTTCTTTTATGGCCTATGAATTGTAGGCGCAGCATCCGGGTTTTCCGTTACGATTCTCGTATAATATTGCCATACACCGCCTACGTTTGGTCGCCATCCGGGAGGAAGAACTTGCTTAAAGTGAGGCAGCTCAGGCAAGGGTGTTCGACCCGACATCTCATCTACTATTTCATCTTCAAGATATGGATGATCTACACCCATTGCGGAAAATGCCCAGTAATTCATTTTTGCTTGCTCTTCAAGCTGCATCATTGTCATTACCGCATCTTCAAGGCTGCTACCGGCTGTGGTAGCGCCGTGACCTCTTAGCAAAATAGCTTTTGAGTCACCCATCAGCTGAGCAACTTCAAGGCCTTCATCTTCAGTCTGGACGGTTTTGACATGATTCCACATTGGCAATTCTTTTTGTACCAATTGTGCGCCTTCTTGATTCATTGGACGCAAGCGCTTATTCAGCGTAGATGCAAGAATCGTGTAGTGGGGATGTACGTGGACAACCGACTTAATCTCAGGTCGCAATTTCATGATAGACGAATGCATAATGACTTCAAACGGCTGCGAAGAACCTACTGGTCCATCAACTTTATGACCCTCAATATCTACAACGATCATATCTTGTGGTCGCATTGAATGCAGAGCGTCTACCGTATAGCCCCTTCCTTTTACAACGAATTTATCCGGGTCATTTGGTAGGCGCATACTTGCATGTCCTAACGAGGCTCGAAACCCGGTAGCAAGACCGACTTCAGCAAGAACCCGATTGGCTACAGCAACTTCATATTTTATCTCATCCCATTCTCTGGTCATTATTCCTCCTAGTCATGAACCATTTTTTGGTGGCTTAAATATATTTCCTTACGTTTATGTGAGGATTCTAAGGCAGCAAGGCACACTTCTAAATTAGCTTTACCCCATCTTCCGTCATGTAATGGAGGTATCTTATCTAATATTGCAGCTTTTAGTTCGGTCAGGATATTGTCCCTACCTGAAGTTCCTTTTGGTATTGCAACCTCTCGCTTTTCATTCTCTGAATAGACTAGCAGTCCATCAGGTGATTGCCGGATATCCCCATTTTCACAACTGACTACTGTTAGCCCGTAAAAAGGATGGCTATCAGGAACTTCGCCCCAATTTCTTGAGCTTGAACCTCCATATCTAACGCTTTTCTTTAGTTCTAGTTCGGCTTCAGGGTTTGCATTTTTCAACGCATTTCGAGCCGCACCGTACTTCTCCAGATTGAAAGGTAGCCCGCCTTCTCCGACGTTATAACCGAGCTCCGCAGAACGAAACCTGTCGTACCCACTGTAAATAGCAGTTGCAACTGCACCATTTTCAAATTCAAGGAATACAGTATGGGCTCCCTCCGCAGGCCGAGAGACGTCGAATTTCGCGGTCATAGCACGTACGCTACGAACCAGACCACCACCAATTAATCTTATAATGTCGAACTGGTGAGATCCTTGACGGAATGTAACTCCTCCGCCAAGAGAGGTGTCTAGCTCTTCAGGATTTCGAGGACGGTACATCCAATCTGTAAAGTACCAGTTGTGTAGCATTCGAAGAGGGCCAAGCTCACCACTGTTGACGGTATTTCGAATTGCTTTTATTGGTGTTTCGTAGCCAAACGAATGACCAACCATCAGAGTGACACCTGCTTTTTCAGATGCTTCGATCATGGCATCAGCATCATCAAGATTAGTGGCAATGGGTTTTTCCGTTACGACATGTTTTCCGTTATTGATTGCAGCGAGTACATGCCCTGTATGAAATTGAGTAGGAGTAGATATAAAAAGCGCATCTATCCCATCTGCCTCAGCAATTGCTTCTGCACTATCGAAAATACCAGCTTCTGGGAAGTCAGATTTGAAACGGGCTAGCGTCTCTTTATCAAGGTCTGCAGCACCAGCCATCCTGAAATTTTTATTTTTGAGTACTGGTTGTACAAGTGCACTTCCAGCAGTCCCCAAACCTACTATCCCAAAATTAATGATTTTATCAGTATCCATCGTGATCTCCCGTGGGTTGAGACTCTACTAGAAAGCTTGCACATGGACCAGACCACTATTGACTAGGTTCATGTAGCTATATACGGTGGCATTATGCTTTGATGACAGTGCAAGAAGGAGATTTACGAATGAATGACATCCAAGCGCTCGATGGCGACGGACATGTGGAAGAATGGGAGGCTACCTGGTCCGATGAATATCTTGAGCCCAAATATCGTGACCGTAGACCAAAAGTAATTGAGACAGGCGAATTTGAGCACGATTATATTTGGGAAATCGACGGAGAGCGAATCAGAGTAGGTGGATCTCCATCAAGCCGAGATGGTGTGGTTTCTACTGAATATGAATTGATGGCAAAATGGCGTGGTCCTCACGAAAGCGGTGAATTTCATTCAGCCGAAGATAGGCTTGCTGTAATGGATGCTGAAAGTACTTACCTCTCAGTAAACTACCCAACCTTATTGTTGCATTGGCCGATAGTTAAAGATCCTGATTTGAATGCAGGCCTTACGCGATCCTATAACAATTGGGTAGCTGACGTTTCTAATCAATCTCCAGAAAGGCTTAAATGGGTCACAGTTATTGACCCAAGGGACCCAAGTGAGGCTGTCAGGGAAATGGAGCGTACGAAAAAAATGGGATCATTGGGAATAATGGTCTTCGGTGATTACGGCAATAAAGCTTTGGATCATCCTGATTTCGAGCCTATATGGGCAGCAGCTCAAGATCTAGAACTACCGGTGAATGTTCATCCTGGGATGGGGGCAAAAAATGCTCTTAAAGATTGGAAGAATATCGCAGGAGACCAGTTTCTTACTTCTGTCGTGCGCGGGTTCAAGACTATATGTGGGTCAGGAATATTAGATCGATATCCTAAAGTGAAAGTTTCATTCTTAGAGACAGGTTGTACTTGGGTTGATTTTGCTGTTGCAGTAATGGATTTTACTTTGGACAACGTCAAAGACCGAATGGAACTCGGTACGATCCGATCTGAGCATCAACCTATTATTGATCGCGGGCTCCCTCAGGCTACGCCCCTTGAGTACATCAAAGATGGAAGGATATTTATTGGATTTGAGGTTGATGATCAATTACTGCCTTACATGGTGGGTAAATACGGAACTGATTGCTGGGTTTATGCTAGCGATATACCTCATGCTCACAGAATTCCAGATTCACCTAAATTCCTTATGAACAGGACTGATCTTACTCAGGAACAGAAGGACCGGATTATATGGAAGGGGACTACTGAGCTCTATGGCCTTAAGGCCCCACAAGCCGTAGGTTCCTAGAAATGCTTTGACCTAATAAATGGAGGAGATATGCGTCTTGAAGGAAAAGTAATCATAGTAACTGGAGCTGCTGCAGGGCTGGGACGACAGTATGCAATTCGATTCGCTAAGGAAGGCGCGAAATTAACTATTGCAGATGTCCAGAATTTAGAAAAAACAACAGAGCTTTGCAGATCTGAGGGCGCTGAAGTTCTTGCGCTTCAAGTGGATGTATCTTCTGAAGAAGCAATGTTAGACATGGCAAAGCAAACGCATGACACATATGGAAGAATTGATGGATTGCTCAATAATGCAGGTATGATGCGGGGCTTAGAAGTAAAATCAATCCTTGATGTGGATATGGAAACTTGGGACCGTGTATTTGCAGTTAACGCAAGAGGTACTTTCCTGGGAGTTCGAGCAGTATTTCCCTATATGCGTGAGCAAAATAGTGGAACTATTGTCAATGTGAGCTCTGGAAGCACACTCCGCATTGCAAGAGGGCCTAATGCGATGAACCCACATTACGTTGCCTCAAAATCTGCAATCACTGGAATAACCCGTGCAGTTGCCAGGGAGCTAGGTCAGCATAATATCAACGTCGTAACTGTTGCTCCTGGTTCTACAACCTCAGATACCGAAGAGCCTATAGGAGCTGATGAGGCTTACCCTGAACCTGAAGCATCTCTCGTGCGTAGGGGTGTTCCCGAAGACCTTACAGGTGTTATGGCTTTTCTATTTAGTGATGATGCGCGATTTATCACTGGGCAAATGATTGTTGTTAATGGCGGTCGGGAAATTCATTAGAGACGGGTTTGAAAAGCGGTAATGTAACCTCATCATTTAGATCCCGAAAAGTCACTTCAACTTCCATCCCAATCGATAGATTTTCTGGTTTTGCGTTAACGCCAACTATATTTGTAGGGAATCTTGGGCCTTCTTCAAGATCAACCATGGCCACAATAAACGGTACACTATCACGGAAAGAAGGAATCGGTGCTCGTTCAACGATTGCAAACGTATACAGTGTTCCTCTTCCGCTTGCTCGTATCCACGTTACATTGTAATTACCGCACTTAGGGCAAAAATCGCGTGGATAAAAATAAGCTTTGTTGCAGTCAACGCATTTACGCAACCAGAGCTCATGAGCCTTTGCCTTCTCCCAATAAAAATCTGATTCAGGCTGTAGTACAGGTAATGGCCCTTGGTATTGAGTGCCCATCAGTCAACTCCTAAAATAATAGTCCCGGTCGCAGAAAGCGCACCACCTGTGCCATTGACTAAGCTTAGATTCAAATCAGGTACTTGCCTTTCCCCTGCCTCTCCTCGGAGCTGCCTGACGGCTTCAACGATGAGAAAAATTCCATACATTCCAGGGTGGGTGTAAGAGAGCCCGCCTCCGCTAGTATTCAAAGGGAAATTTCCTCCAGGTGCAGTTCGTTGATTGGCTACGAAATCGGGTCCTTCTCCAGGCTTGCAATAGCCTAAGGATTCTAAGCTTGCAAGGACTGTATATGTAAATGAGTCATAAATCATAGATAATCCGATATCTTTATGAGAAACACCGGCCATGCTTAGAGCTTCAGGACCTGTCACTCTAGCAGGAGTAATAGTTAAATCTTCCATAGTCGAGATACCGGCATGGTCGTGGTATTCCGAGTGTCCTAAAATCCATACAGGCTTTTTAGAAAGGCTCTGAGCTCTTTCTTTTGAAGTCACTACAACTGCCGCACCGGCATCAGTTACCAGACAGCAATCCAGAAGATGAAATGGCCATGATATCCATCGTGAATTATGGTAATCATCGAAACTCATGGGGTCTCGCATTGAAGCTTTAGGATTCATTTGAGCCCATTTTCTAGTTGCAACCGCAATTTCCGCCATTGCCTGCCTTGTTCTGTCCTCTCCATATAAATGCATATACCGCGTGGCTGCCATAGAATAATTTATCGGCATTCCTATCATTCCGTATGGGATTTCATACATTGCAGAAGGGACATTAGGGTCTCTTGGCATCGGTGCGCGAGTATTACGGCCAGATTGCCCATGTGTAATTAAAGCAACTTCGCACAAACCAGCGGCTATCGCGGAAACCGCGTGTCCAACATGTATTACAAACGATGCACCACCAACGGTAGTTGTATCGGTATAACGGGGTTTTATGCCGAGATAATCTGCTAAGTCATAATTCCAATAACCGGCTGTCAAAAGACCGTCTACTTCGTCACGTTCGACACCCGCATCAGCTAAGGCATTGCTAGCAGCTTCTGCATGGAGCGCCAGCGCTGATTTACCTGGAACTGTTCCAAGTTCATTAGACTCTGCGACACCTACAATTGCTGCTGTTTTAGATAAATTCTTTTTCATTTTTGTAATTTCTATGTAGCATGGTATTACAAATATTGCCTTGTGAAAGCCATAGAACGATACTGGAGGCAGTACTAATGGAGGGAACCATGACTACAGCCGTAAAATTTGGCGCAATTGACGCCGATGCTCATGTTGTTGAATCTGAGCATACATGGGATTTTCTTGATAAAGAAGACTTACAATACCGTCCTCAATTATTCTCCTCGCCTGATAATTCACAAAGTCGTTATTGGGTGATAGATGGAAAAATTGCAGGATTGAGACTACCTACTCCTTCAGAGCGTGAGCTCGAGATAATGTCAGAGCGAGCGGGTCGTGACCTTGTTACCGCTGCAGATGCTCGTCATCTTGATGATGTTTCACTCAGACTCAGGCACATGGACGATCTTGGCGTTGATATTCAAATACTCCACAACACCCTATGGATCAGCGATGTTACAAGGCGACCTGAAGTTGATCGTGCGCTCTGCAAGGCTTGGAATAAATGGATGGCGTCAGCCTGGAAGCAGTCCGATGGTCGATTGCGATGGTCTGCAGTGCTTCCACTCACTGATTTAGACCAAGCTATTGATATGATGCCTTGGGCAAAAGAGAACGGCGCCGTAGGTGTAGTAATGAAACCTTTTGAAGATGACAGGTTTATGCTCGACCCTTATTTCCATCCTTATTTGGCTGCGGCACAAGAACATGATTTGACCATTACTATTCACATTGCCAATGCCAATCAAAATTATGTAAAGGCAATGAATTCACCCTACGACCCAAGCGGCGGATTGCCAACCTTCCGAATGCCGACAGTGCACGCCTGTAATGGTTTGATTCTTAGTGATTTGCCAAAGCGCTTCCCGGATTTGCGCTGGGGGTTCATAGAATCTTCCTGCCAGTGGGTTCCCTGGATAATGCACGAAACCTCACGAAGGGCGCAGCAGGCAGGGTGGAAAATACCTGAGAATCCTTTTAAGGATTACAACATTTATGTTTCTGCTCAGACAGATGATGATTTCGAATATGTATTTAGCTATATTGGTGATGAAAATATCGTAATTGGTACAGATTATGGACATACTGACACATCAAGCGAGGTTGACGCTATAGAAACTTTTAGGAATCTTCCCAGCGTAAATGAAGAGTCAAAGAAAAAAATATTAGTTGATAATGCTTTAGGTCTCTATCATCTTTAGTTTGCAGGATTAAGGCAAAAGACCACAGATTATTTAGGCATCTGTGGTCTTTTCTTATCACTGGATGCGAACATATTTAATCAGTAACTTCAAAAATGGCGTCGATAGAAATCACTCCATCAAAAGGATTTCGTGTTACGCCCATTGAACTTCTTGCGTGCTTACCCGCTTCCCCATACAGCTCAACAAGTAATTCCGAACAACCATTGACAATTTTTGCGTAATCGTTGAATTGAGGAGCTGCTTGTACCATCCCAAAAACTTTCACCACATGCGTGATTTTGTCTAAATCACCAATAATACTTTTGACATTACTGAGAATTCTTAAGCAAGTACGTCTGGCAGCCTCATATCCATCCTCTTCTGAACAATCAAGCCCCATGACGCCAGTTATATTGGAATCATTTGTACGAGGCCCTACTGCGGAAGTAAAAACTAAATTTCCTGTTTTATATCCAACTAGATAGCTTCCGGCTGGAGCTACGTGCTCTGGCAATTCCAAGCCCATTGCAGATAATTTTGACTCTATTAATGACATATGAACTCCTTAACAAGACTTCTTTTCAGCTCTAGAATCAGTGCGGGCTGCCATAATGAAGTCATTTTTATGCAGGCCGCCTAAAAAATGAGTCCACCATGTCACTGTAGTTTTACCCCATTCAGTGATGAGCCTGGGATGGTGACCTTGATTCTCTGCTTCATCTCCGATTTTGTTTGTAAATTCCAAGGCTTCTGCAAAACTGTCGAACTCAAAAGTACGTTCAAGTTTTTCCATGCCATCAAAAATAATATGCCAATCGGGGATTTCGCTTTTGTAACATTTTGCTTCATCAGTAGGACAAAGCTTCGCACCTGATGTCATTTCCACGCAATTTTCACTAGATAAAGAACTCATATTCACCTCTTATTGTTATTTTCATATTTTTTGTGCCAAGAACTCAACTAATTGCTCGACAAATCCTCTACTGCTAGCATCCATGAAGAATGCATTAGAAGAATTGAAGGAACCGCTTTTGAAAATTAACGGCGCTCAAATAATAACGAATTCCCTGAGAATGGAAGGTGTTGATACCATCTTTACTCTTGCAGGTGACCATATCCTGCCACTGTTAGATATTTTGGATGACGAAGGATTTACTTTAATTGATTGTAGGCATGAGCAGGCAGCAGTTCATATGGCAGAAACCTGGGCAAGAATGACAGGCAACTTGGGAGTTGTTGCAGTAACTACACCCGGTCATGCGAATGCAATACCTGGGCTGATTAACGCTATGTCGACAGAAAGCCCAATACTGAATATCGCCGGCTCATCGGATTTGAGAAATTACCACCGTGGCATTATGCAAGAGATAGATCAGGTTGGAATTGCAAGAACCGTTACTAAGGGAGCTTGGCTTGCACACGACCCTCGAAGGATTCCGGATTTAATGACAACTGCAATACGTACTGCATTTGAAGGCAGGCGTGGTCCAGTGCATTTGACAGTGCCCGTAGATGTGCAGAGTGCTGAAGTGGAAGAGAATGAGGTTACTTTTTATCAGGCTGATACTTACAAAAGAGTAACACCAATAACTGCAAGCAATGATTCGATTGTGAATGCGATTCAGATTCTCAATAACGCGGCACGGCCAATTATCGTAGCCAGCACCCCGTCATCTTACGGCGACTGGACGAAAATCTTTGAGAAATTTATTGAGACGACTCGAATCCCATTTATGACAGAAGAGGCAGCTCGCGGGATTGTTTCTGATGAACATCCCTTTTGTTTTGGTTTTTTTGATCTTAGCCAGCACACTGCAGCCAATTTAATTAAAGACTCGGATGTGATTCTTTTCCTTGGTAAACTATTAGATTTTACTATTGGTTTTGGTTCCAAACCAGTAATTCCAGACCAAGCAAAGGTGATACAAATTGAAACTGACCCTATCCAAATAGGCAGGAATCGAGGAGTAGAACTATCTCTAGTAGGAGATATAGGTCCAATTGTTTCTCAGCTTCAGGAAGAAGCGATTAAATATAACTGGGATCAACCAGGCAACTGGGTTCAGAAATTCCGCGACACTGTTAGAAACCATAGAGAATATTTGGAGCAGTTTATTACGAAAGAAACCCCTCTGCGATCAATGTTTGTTCATCACACTTTAGCTAAGCAATTAAAGGATGATGATGTAATAGTTTTTGACGGAGGTGACTATGCCTATTACGGAAGAGCATATCTTCCTGCAAAAGCTCCACGCAGTTGGTATTACCTTCCAAATCTTGGGATGTTAGGGCAGGCAGTTCCGGTATCAATTGCCGCAAAACTAGCCAGGCCAGAAGCCAGAGTGTTCTGCATCACAGGAGACGGCGCCTTCGGGTTCAATGCTATGGAAATTGATACGGCAGTTAGGCATAAGTTAAAAGTAATATTCTTAGTAGGGAATGATGCGGCATGGGGCATTGATAAAAACTTGCAAATAGGGCTTTATGGAAAACCCGTGATCACTGACCTTGCCCATTCTAGGTACGACTTAGTTGCTCAAGGCCTCGGCGCACATGGAGAGCTAGTAGAGAGTCCGGAAGAACTTGAGCCTGCATTATTAAGAGCTATCAATTGCGAAGGTCCTGCTCTTCTTAATATCATTGTTCAGAGCCAGATTAGCCCTCGTGCTCAAGCAGTTGTTGAGAATAGGAAGGCAGGCGGGGGTTTATAAAATATTTTCTTCCTATATATTTTGATAGCCGCTATTGAGAGTTGACACTTTTCTTTCTACAGCGTTAGATAGCGCGGTCATTAGATCGTTAGATTCGGAGGATTGCATTGAGATATCGTGAAATGGGAAACACAGGCATTCGTGTGTCTGAAATTGGATTTGGGTCAGGAGACAATGCCGGATTGCTCGTTAAGGCGGAGCCTAAGGAGCAAATAAAAGCGATCGAAAGAGCCCTTGAACTAGGAATCAATTATTTTGACACTTCTCCGGATTATGGCAAAGGCCTCGCCGAGATTAATATCGGTAAAGCCATGCGGGAAATAGGATTTCGCCCAGTCATAGCAACTAAAGTGGAAATAATGCCAGATGAATTAGACCATATTGCAGATGCTGTAGTTGAGTCAGTCGAAGACTCTCTCAAGCGATTGCAGCTCGACCACGTGGACATTGTACAAATTCATAATCCTCCAAGTATTGAGACAGATACTACTGTTCCAGGATGGATTCACGTTGGTTTAGATGACTATCTGGGAGCTGAAGGTGCATTAGAAGGACTGGAAAGATTAAGAAGGGCCGGGAAGACTCGGTTTTTTGGATTTGCAAACGAAGATGCTGATGCTGAAGCAGTGCTCACTCTTCTAGAAACACAGGAATTCCATATGCTAAACGTCTGGTACGATCTATTGAACCCGACAGCGGGTTTACCGACGCCTGATGGATTAGATGTTCAGCACGACTACGGGCAATTCCTTATTCGAGCGCATGAGCTAGGTGTTGGCACTGCAGTGATCCGCCCGCTTGCCGGAGGGGTACTTACTGATCACGCAGTTAATGGCGGTGGAAGGCATCAGCTTGCGGGAGGCGGACTTACTCGAAATGCTGATATGTACCAAGCAATGGTTCAACGTGCTTTACCATTTTCCTTTTTATCAAGGAAAGGACAGACATTATCTGAAGCAGCTTACAGGTTTATTCTCCAGGACGAGACAGTGACGACAGTCCTTGGCGGATTTTCAGAATTGGCTCATTTAGAAGAAGCAGTGGGATGTTCTGGCGCGGATGCGCTGAACGATGAGGATATGGCGCGCCTTGATATGGTATGGCGCTCCAATGTCGGTAAGTGGGATCAGGAAGAACAATTTATTTCAGGACTGTAATACTCAATGGAGGAAATGTAATGGATATTCAACTTAGTTTAGGTATGGCATCAAACCCGAGGACATGGCCTATTTTTGATGGCAGAGTAAAGGCTGATGGTATTAATTTAGTGCCTAGTCCAGTTCATGCATCGGAGCTTTTTTGGCGCCAATTGAAATTCGGTGATTTTGACGTATCTGAAATGTCATTTTCATCGTTAATTATGGCACAGGCTGCAGGGGATAACCGATGGGTTGGCCTCCCTATTTTTACTACTCGTCGCTTTTTCCATACGGGAATGTTAATAAGGAAAGATGCTGGTATTAAAGACCCATCCGATCTCAAAGGTAAAAGAGTTGGAGTCCCTGAATACCAGCAGACAGCCGCTCTTTGGACGCGAGGTATTCTTCAGCATGAATTCGGTGTTGAGCCGAAGGACATGGAATTTTTTATGGAGCGAGTGCCGGAGCAAAGCCATGGAGGGTCCACAGGATTCAAGCCTCCTGAAGGAGTAACCGTTAACCAGATTCCACTCGAAAAAAATATTGGGACAATGATGCTTTCGGGCGAGCTTGATGCGACATTGCTTTACATTGTTGACCCAAACCTTATTGATAGAAGCACCGCTGACTTGTGGAACCACCCTGATATATCTTCAATTTTCCCTGACAACAGGGCAGAAGGTATTCGATATTACGAAAAAACAGGCATATATCCTATTAATCACGGGATGGTAATTAAACGTGAAATCGCTGAAGAACACCCTTGGGTTATTCTCAATTTGATGAAAGCATTTAATAAAGCGAATGACATCATTAATAGAGAACGTATGGAGCACGTTGATTACTATGTTGAGACAGGGTTAATTACTCCAGATGCGATAAGAACGCCTCTTGTTCAACATGGTATACGTGCGAATAAGTTAGTACTTGAAACGGCTGCTCAGTATTCTTTCGAGCAAGGACTGACTCCTAAACTGGCTAAGCTAGAAGAAGTCTTTGCAAAGAACACAATGGATCAGTAGAAATAAATAGATAATGTTAGGGAATGGAGATTGGAATGCTTGAGGCAGCAAGTGAAGCATTAAACCAAATGGCCAGCTGGCAAGTTATGCTGGCCTTAATGGTGGGAGTTGCTGTGGGCGTCCTCAACGGGGCTATGCCTGGGGGTGCAGTACCAAGTCTTGTTGTGCTTCTTGGATTTGCTTACGGGCAAGATCCCTATATTGCGCTGCCTCTTGCGGTAGGAATGGTCGCTACTGTTTCTACCGGAGACACTTTGCCGGCTGTACTGCTCGGAATGCCTGGATCTACATCTGGTCAGGCAACGATATTGGATGGGAATCCACTTGCAAGGCAAGGTAAGGCAGGTGTAGCACTTTCAGCTGCATACTTTGCCTCAATGATTGGTGGCATTGTGGGGGGAATTTTCCTATTCATAACTATTCCCGCTGCAAGAACAGTTGTTAACTCTTTTAGCGCTGCGGAATTTTTTGTTTTAGGGCTGGTTGCAGTTGGTGTCGTAGGCATTGTAAGCAGTGGCGCACTCGTACGCGGATTGATGGCAGGCTGCCTTGGCTTGTTAATTGCATTAGTAGGGTTTGACGACTCCACTGGTGTGCAAAGGCTCACTTTCGGATTTGATTATTTGTGGGACGGATTTCATATAGTACCAGTAGTAATTGGTTTATTCGCGCTTCCCGAATTTTTTGATATGTTAATTGGAAATGTAGCAGTTTCTAGACAGTCTACAGCAGAGGTAAGCACTGCATCGCAGCGTCTAGAAGGGATGCGTGCGGTTCTGAAGAACTGGCCTCTTGTATTTCGCTCAGCAGGTTTGGGAGTATTTGTTGGAGTTTTACCTGGCATAGGTGGCTCTCTTGCTCAATGGCTAGCATATGCATCCGCCCGGCAAACCGTAAAAGGAGGTACTGAAACTTTCGGTACGGGTGACGTGAGGGGAGTTATTGCACCAGAATCTTCCAATAACGCGGTTGATGGTGGCCAGCTTGTTCCAACTCTTTTCTTTGGAGTTCCTGGTTCCGTTGGGATGGCAATTTTCTTGGGCTTACTTGTAATACTTGATGTACAACCTGGTCCGTCTATGCTCAATGAGAACCTAAGCTTGACTCTGACTATTGCCTTTTCTTTGGTACTGGCAAACATTTTAGGTACTGGCCTAGCGCTAGGTTTTACACCAACATTAACAAGAATTGCCTTTGTCCCTCCTAATATCCTCGTTCCTATTATTTTGGCAATTATGACGATTGCAGCATTTCAAGCATCATTCAGAATTCAAGATCTTGTCGTGATGCTTGGTTTTGGAGGCTTAGGATATTTTATGAAAACTTTTGGATGGCCTCGCCCTCCAATTGTCATATCCGTAATTCTTGGTGGGATAGTTGAAAAATATTACGGAATTGCAAGTAAGACGTTCGGTATGATTAGCCTAGATAGCAGTAAGCCCATTGGTATTGATTTTGGGCTCTTTAGCCGAATTCCAGTTTTGCTGATAATTCTGATTGCGCTTGGTACTGCTGGGTACACTCTTTGGATGCAACGGAATGTGGGAAGAACCCAAGAAGCCCAATTCCAGGAAAACACTACTGGAGAATCGATTGATGGCAAAGGCACAGCAATCCCCAAGCCATCATTGAAAGAACGCCTTACACTTACACCTAGTGGTGCATTTATAGGGCTTATGGCTATTGCTTTTGGCTACTCTTTGTACTCTTCATATTCCTGGACGGAAGAAGCTGCAAAACTACCAAGAATAATAACGACTACAGGTTTAATCCTCGTAGCTATCTATGTAGCAAGGCATCTTCTTTTCCCTTCCACATCTAAAAGAAGGATTTTAGATATTGGAAGGACTGTAACTGATGATTCAACCTTGGTGCTATTAATTAGAACGTTCAAGGCTTTAGGTACAACAGTAGGCCTAATATTTGCAATTTGGCTTATAGGTTTCCAAATAGCTCTACCTACATACGTTTTTCTTTTCCTGAGAATATTTGGACGAGTAAGATGGTGGATTGCATTGTTGTGGTCTGCATTTTTCTTGGTTCTGATTTATGGCTTTTTTGATTTGATCATTCATATTGCATGGATTGATCCAGTATTGGAGAACGTAATTCCTATAGCAGATGTGCTAAAGGGAAGAGAAACCATTACGGAATTTTTCCGAAATTAGGAAATTAGTAGACTAGAGGCTTTTCTCGTGCTAGCATCCGTCAGCGCGCGTGAGCGATGATTCCGCGTGAGACTCGTAGTCAGGGAGGGCTGATGCGTATCAGTTATATCTTTTCAGGAAAGGCCTTGGGTCTAATGGCCTTGTTCGCTGCTTTCGCAATGTTTGCTATTGCGTGTGGTGGCGAGGACCCAACTCCAACGCCAAAACCGGCTACATCGGCTGCGGCACCGGCAGCTGCGGCGCCTACTGCTACACCAAAACCTGCAGCGACCCCAACGCCTAAACCCGCGGCAGCGGCCCCGACAGCAACTCCAGTTCCTGCACAACCTGCAGGGCCAGTTAGCTTTAAAGGCAAGACTGTGCGAATTACTGTTGGATATTCCCCTGGTGGTGGATTTGATACATTTGCAAGAATTTTTGCAAAACACCTTCAAACTACCCTTGAAGGTAAGCCGAATGTGATTGTCACAAACCGACCTGGCGCTAACACGCTTGTTGCAACTAAGTCAGTTATAGACAAGCCTTTTCGCGATAACCAAGTAGATATTGTGCTGATAATCTCAACACTTATCCAGCAGGCTATTTTGAATGGCGTGGAAGGATTTGATCCTGTTAAGGATGTGGTCTACTTAGGAGCACCTGATTTCACTCCGCAAGACACTGTTTTCTGTGCACGTAGTTCAGTACTGAGCGATAACGCACTAGAGGGCTACTTTGCAGGTAAGGCCGGTGGCAAGAAGTTCACCATTGGGCAAATTGGTAAAGTTGACACATACGCAACATTGACTGAGCTATTGGTACAAATGGGATTCCCATTCGAGCGCGTATTCGGATATTCGGGCACTTCTGACATGGATGCTGCGTTTAATCGTGGTGAAATTGATATCACCGCTACCTGTCGTGATTCACAAGTTGCTTTGAACCCGGAATGGGCAGATGGCTACGCAACTCCTTTGTTCTATACAGAGACTGACCCAGCATGGGTGAAGGCTGGACAGGGTGCTGGTAAATGGGCGTGGGCTGCTCCTGTACGCGAAATTGCAGAGAAAAGATTGAAGGCCAGTAAAGCGCATCTCGATACTTATGATGCTTACGTAAACATTTCTGCATCTAGTAGAACATTTGCAATGCCTTCACAAACTCCGGATGAGTTAGTCACTGCAATGCGTGATGCATTTGAAACCGTTGTTAAGAGCGACGCATTCGTAGCCGATATGAAATCACGTAACTACGACGTAGGATTGCGTACTGGTGATGCAACTCAACGGTTAATTGAAGGTTTGGGCGGACTACCTGAAGAAACTTTGAAGGTGTACAGAAGCCTGTTCCCTTCGTAATCTTTAGTAAATAGAAAATAAAAAGAGGCTCGAAAGAGCCTCTTTTTATTTTCTGAAGGGTATATACACTTAGGATATAGAAATATTAGGTGGACAATGAAATTCGATAATAAAGTAGTGATTGTTACGGGAGGTAGCGGTGCGGTTGGTAGCGTTGTTGTTCAAAAATTTGCATCAAAAGGTGCACGAATTTTTATCGCAGACCGAGTTCCTCCACGTGATGAAGATGTAAAACTTCTGGGAAAACTCAATGAGAATGTAACTTTTGTGAAAACTGACGTTCTTAATGAACAATCCATCAAAGCATTATTTGCCAAAGCCCATTCTATTGGGCATGTTGACGTGCTTGTGAACGTGGCTGGCGGCTTTCAATTTGGCCCCACAGTTGAAGATATGGATGTATCTCAATGGGATGCTCTCATTGAACTTAATCTTAAATCAGCTTTCCTTGCAATTAAAAACGTAATTCCAATAATGAAGACGCAAAACTATGGACGAATAATTAGCATTGCTGCACGTAGCGGCTTGCGAGGTGATCCTATGGTTGCACATTATTCTGTCAGTAAAGGCGGGATCATTTTGCTATCACAATCGGTCGCTGAGGAAATCAAAGATTTCGATATTACTGTAAATACTGTTCTACCAAGCATTGTTGACACCCCTGCAAATAGAGTTTCAATGTCAGATGCCAACTATGAGAAATGGGTCAATCCCTTTGATTTAGCCAATGTTATTTTGTTTTTAGCCTCCGATGATGCAAGAGCGATATCGGGAGCATCAATTCCGGTTTACCATAAGTCTTAGGAAAGTAGAGAATTCTAAAATGAGTGAAATTATAAGAATTAATCCGAAGGCACTTGCACCTCCGCCCGGTGATCGTTATGCACATGTTGTACGTAGCGGGAACCTCCTCTGGATCTCAGGTCAAACATCACGAAATCAAGCAGGTGCGGTAGTCGGACTAGGGGATACGCTTGCACAAGCACGCCAGATCAACGAAAACCTCCGAATTGCAATTGAGGCCGCTGGTGGCACAATGAACGATATCGTCAAAGTAACTATTTTTTTGACCAAAAATGCTGACGTGGAAGCAGCTCGCCAGGCTCAGAACGAATATCGTCTTGAATATGACCCGCCTGCTAGCTCTATGGTCATTATTGAAGCTTTGGCAAATCCAGATTATTTAATAGAGGTAGAGGCATTTGCGGTAGTAAATTAACGATTTATTGCCCAATTATCACCACTATCCTCTGGCATTTCATTCCATTTCCCAGATTCAGTATTTGCCAAGAACTCTGCTACTAGGTAATTGAAACTAGCAGGTTCTTCAAGATTGCAGGCGTGCCCAGTTTGCGGTAGTACCGCCAACCCACATCTAGGTACATTTCTTTTTATGAATAGGGAAGGTTCAATGCAAGGATCATCCTCATCACCATAGATAACTAATAAAGGCACATTGAGGTTTTCTAATTCTTTTTGCAATGAGAAAATGCCTGGTCGTCGACCCTGAAAGCCCCGTAAAGTATTTGCAGACCCCTTAGGGGAGTGTAGGTGAAATAAATTGGAAAACACTTCCCATCCTAACGGATCTTTTGCCTTGAACCGGATTCGCGTTGCCCCCGCTAAGTAAGAGTCCATTCCATTCATCCCTTTTTCTTCCAATAATGATGCACGAGTCTCGGATTCTTTTAAAAACCTTTTAGGATCCGCACTGCCTGTACCTACTCCCGCAGATATGATACCTAGGCACCTATTGGGATGATTAATGCCAAATTGTAAGGCAGTATATGCACCCATCGACAACCCGCAAATATAGGCCTGCTGTATGCCTAGATGATTTAGTAACTCAAGGAGAACTTTTACTTGATGGTCATATGTATATTCTTGCCAATCATCGGGGATAGAAGATGGAGGGTAGCCTTTGGCATTATAGGAAATGACTCGATAGCGCCGAGAAAAATAGCTTTTTTGTAAATCCCAGCTTTCCATGCTTCCTGCAAACTCATGGCAGAAAATCAAGGGAAGTCCTGAACCTGTATCATCATATTCAATCTGACAATCATCTAAGCACACATTTGGCATGAAAATCTCCTTGTAACTAGAGCCGATTCTAAAGCCTAAGTGCGATACTTATCTAGGACCAACTGGAGGACTGCGTATATGACTATGAATTATGGCTTGATTCGTACTGTCCAAGTGAGCAATGAAAACGTACCTGGAGTACTTGGGTCGCTAGCAACGGCAATTGGAGGTGCAGGGGCAAACATTGGCAACATACAGACTATGCACATTAGCCAAAATCATGTGTTGCGAGACATCGATGTATACGTAGAAGACGAATCTCATTTGATGGAAGTTTTAAAAGCGATTGCAGGAATCCACGGCGTCAAGGTTGTTGAAACACGTGATGAGGTTATGGATCTCCATCAGGGAGGGAAGATCCAAATAATTAGCAGGCATCCGGTTGACAGCGTAGCTATGCTCAGGAAAATTTATACTCCCGGTGTTGCGGAAGTTTGTCGTGCTATAGTTGATGACCCAATTTTAGCTCGCAGGTTTACTTCAATAGGGAATACGGTTGCCATAGTTACTGATGGCACGGCAGTTTTAGGCTTGGGGAATATTGGCTTACCTCCTTCAATGCCTGTTATGGAAGGTAAAGCCGCGTTACTTCAGCAATTTGCAGGCGTTAATGGAGCACCTCTATTGGTGAACGCGTCTAGCGTTGATGATTTTGTAGATGCGGTGGTACGTGTCTCCCCTACGTACAGCGGCATACATTTAGAAGATATTGCCTCCCCTTGGTGTTTTGAGATAGTTGAAAAGCTTCGCAAGCGATTGAGTATCCCTGTTATGCAAGACGATCAAGATGGTACCGCAGCCGTTGTTTTAGGCGCTGTAATGAGTGCATTAAGGGCTACTGGGAAAAACTTAAGTGATGTGACTATTGGGCAAATAGGGCTGGGAGCTGCAGGTCTTTCTATTTCTAAATTGCTCATGGATGCTAGTGACAAGCCAGTATTAGGGGCTGACCTAGATGAGGCATGTTTAGTGCGCCATCAATCTCTTGGAGGCAAACAGTCCTCACTAGAGGAAGTGATGGCTCTTGCTGACGTCGTTATTGCGACTACAGGAGTACCAGGGCTTATTCCTGAGGATAGCATTAGGAACGGCCAAATTATTTTTGCACTATCGAATCCAGATGCTGAGATCTTGCCTGCTGTTGCACTTGGGGCAGGCGCTGCGCTTGCAGCTGATGGCACTTCAGTTAATAACGTTTTAGGGTACCCAGGTATATGGCGTGGAGCCTTAGGTGTGCATGCAACTACAATTAACCGAGATATGTTAATTGCAGCATCGCGCGCGCTGTGGCAATCTACTCTACCTGGCGAACTAAGCCCGAACCCATTAGATCTATCACTCCACCAGAGAGTAGCTTATGAAGTTGGCAAAGCTGCTGTGGCTACTGGTGTTGGTGAGGAAAATGGGCTTGAGCAGCTTGAGCCTTAATATAACCTTGAGTTTTTATTGCTTAGAAATCTTCGTCTAGAGAGACCTGCCCAGTTACGGCAACCTGATATGCAGAGACTCTTCTCTCAAAGAAATTAGATAATTCTTGGACATCTTGTAATTCCATGAAAGTCAGTGGATTACGCGTACCATAATGGATGGGTAAATCTAGGTTCGTTAGGCGTTGATCTGCAACATACTCTAAGTACTGACGAACCTCTTGTACAGTCAATCCCGCAACTCCATCGTGCAACAAATCCTCAGCAAATTGTGTTTCACAATCGACGGCTTCTTGAATCATTTGCAGTACTTGATCCTTCATATCCTGATCAAAAAGATCAGGATATTCATCACGAACTTGCCGCACAACTTCTAGAGCAAAGCCCATATGAGCAGATTCATCTCGGAAAACCCAGTTTGTACCGGATGCGAGTCCGTTTAATAGGCCTTTTGATCGCATGAAATAAACATAGGCGAAGGCTGCGTAGAAAAATAACCCTTCAATACAGGTCGCGAAGCAGATTAAATTAAGTAAGAATTGACGCTTTTCGCCCATATTGTCTAAAGAGTCTAATTTATAGACAGAATCAATCCATTTAAATCCAAAATCAGCCTTTTTTTTGATGGAAGGGATTGTATCGATAGCTCGGAACATTTCGTGGCGTTCATCTATGTCAGGAATATATGTATCAAGCAATGTAAGGTAGAACTGGACATGTACAGCCTCTTCAAATAATTGCCTTGATAAATACAGGCGCGCTTCTGGTGAATTGATGTGCTTGTATAGATTCAAGACTAAATTATTGGCTACTATCGAATCCCCAGTGGCAAAGAAAGCAACGAGCCTCCTAATTAAATGCCGTTCAGGGTCCGTAAGCTTCCCGTTTAGATCTTTGATATCGTCGGAAAATTCAACTTCATCAACTGTCCAAGTATTACGGATACCATTCTTATACATTTCGTAGAAATCGGGGTAGCGCATTGGACGTAAAGTAAGATTAAGACCAGGTTCTAGGATCATGATTACCTTCCTAAACTCAACTATCTCTATTGTATCTAGAATACAGATTTGACCAAAGCACTTATAAGGACCAGGTCTATTAATTTAATTGCATATTCACTTACTTAAGCGTTCCAAACCAGAGGAGCTTAATCTAAAACTCGTAAACTGCATCTGATTTGGATGGAACAATAATTTGATAATGAACTCTTAATTCTTACTGGCAGGCATCACACGATTCAGGGTTCTCTAATGAGCAGGCTAAAGCCTCTGCGTCAGTGTATTCCTTAGCGGGAGTCGAAGCAGCCGTAGTAGTCGTAGTTTGTAATATGCGTGTGGCTGGTCGAGAGCGCAAGTAATAAGTTGTTTTTAAACCTGATTTCCATGCATAGGAGTACATAGAAGATAATTTCCCTATAGTTGGCGATGCCATAAATAAGTTTAGAGATTGGCTTTGGTCTATGTAAGGACCACGAGCTGCAGCCATATCAATCAAAGCCTTCTGGGGCAATTCCCACGCTGTTTGGTATAGCTGTCGAATGTCTTCAGGAATTTCGCCTATATGCTGAATTGAGCCGTCACCAACTTTAATTTTATTTCGAATTTCTTCATTCCAGAGCCCATGTTTTTTAAGGTCAGCAACTAGGTAGTTATTGACTTGCAGGAATTCTCCTGAAAGAGTTTCACGCTTGAACAGATTAGATACCTGTGGTTCTATACATTCGTATGCACCAGAAATTGACGCTATGGTTGCAGTAGGTGCAATCGCAATGAGTAGCGAGTTCCTCAGTCCGAATTGCTTGATCTTTTCTTTTAAAGTAGGCCATTCTTTTTTAGTAGGCTCTACCCCCCAAAAATCAAATTGCAAATCACCGTTTGAAGCTCTCGAATCCTTGAAGGTCTCGTGCGGGCCATACTTTTCAGCAAGATCACAAGAGGTAGATAGGGCAGAGAAATAAATTTCCTCTTGAATTTGCCCTGCGAGTGATCGTGCAGACTGACTATCGAATGGAATTCGCATTTTGAAAAGCACATCCTGTAGCCCCATAACTCCAAGCCCTACAGGCCTCCATTTATTATTTGAATAGGCAGATGAGCTCGTCGGGTAAAAGTTAATGTCTACTACGCGATCAAGATATAGCACCGCGGTGCGAGCTACGTCTCCCAGTCTTTCGAATTCAAATTTTCCTTCATGTGTGACAAAATGCCCAAGATTTATTGAGCCTAAATTACACACGGCAGTTTCATCGTTATTGGTTACCTCTAATATTTCAGTACAGAGATTGGAGAGGTGTATTACGTTTTCTTGCTTTAAAGTCTGATTGGATTTTTTATTAGAAGTATCCTTGAAGGTCATCCATCCATTACCCGTTTGAGCTAAAGTACGCATCATGCGCGCATAGAGCTCTCGTGCAGGCAGCTGCTTTACATATAAATGCTTTGATTCAGCTTCAACGAATCGTTTTTCAAATTCTTCGCCAAAAGTATCTACCAACTCAGGAGTAACTTTTGGATCGAAAAGAGACCAAAGAGCATCGTCTTCGACTCGTTGCATAAATAAATCTGGAACCCAATTTGCTAGATTTAGGTTATGAGCACGCCTAGCTTCATCTCCTGTATTGTCCTTCAATTCTAAAAATTCTTCTATATCGGCATGCCATGTTTCAACATAAACGCATGCTGCACCTTTGCGTTTGCCGCCTTGGTTCACAGCGGCAACTGATGAATCTAAAGTCTTTAGCCATGGCACAATTCCATTTGATTGACCATTGGTTCCAGCTATAAGTGAACCTTGAGAACGAACCCTTGAAAAGGAGACTCCAATGCCTCCAGCAAATTTAGAAAGCTTTGCGATATCTGTGTATTTGTTGTAGATGGCCTCCAGGTCATCTATTGGCGAATCGAGCAGGTAGCAAGAAGACATTTGCGGATGCCTTGTGCCTGAATTGAATAGAGTAGGCGAACTTGGCATGTAGTCTAAATTCGACATGAGCTGGTAAAGGCTAATAGCTTCAGTTGGCGTTTCGGCTAAGCCGCAAGCAACGCGAAGAAAGAAGTATTGAGGAGTCTCTAATGAGTTTCGGTTCTCTGGGTGCTTGAGCAGATACCGATCATACAGAGTACGTACGCCGAAATATTCAAACAAATTACTGCATTCTTCTTGAATCGCATTGTTTAATTTACGAGAATTTTCAGACACAAACTCCGCTACTCTATCGTCCATCAATCCTAATGCATGGCCCATGCGCACAGATTGGGAAAATGAGTGAATGTCCTGGTTATGTACTTCTTTATCTATATAGACGTTGAGTAGCCTAGCCGCTAACCTCGAGTATTCTGGTTCTTCGGCTATCAATGAAGCCGCAGTGCGTATAGAAAGTTCATCTAATTCTTGAGTTGTGGCACCGTCATAGAGACCGCTAATTGTACGTGTAGCTACGCGCAGTGGATCAACATTCTCTAATCCGCCACTGGAACGTTCTACAGCGCGAACAATTTTCATTACATCTGCAGTCTCGTACCCACCGTGGCGCTTACGCACATGCATGGCGGTAGATGGCGCAACCGGACTGCCATCCAATGGTTGTTCAGGGACCTGCTGATTTGTCAGATCGGTAGTTGGCGTATAGGTCACAAAAGCCCCCTTCCAGTGTAATGAACCCAATAATTAAATAATGCCTCAAATGGTTTAGAAACCAAGAGGCTAGAGAGGTCAGTATGACCCCTATATATTGGGTCTGTCAAGGCATTCATCGCTATATTTTGTGCAATATTGGTCAATGAATTTTCATTGAAAAAAGACAGTAAATTGCAGCAAATTTAAGTGCAAAATTAATTATTTAAGTAACTACAAGTAATTCGCTAGTATTAATTGTCATAAACATGAAATTAAAGAAAAGGTTTGAGCAGGATTATGCTTTTTGGAAAACTATGTGAACATCGTCAGTATTACCGGTAATGAAGCCTGCTTCGCAAGCCGCGAGATAATAATCCCATGTCTTAATAAAATGCTCGTCATAGCCTTGTTGGTGAACTGCATCAATGTTTTCCCAAAATTTGGAGCGCCAGATATTTAAAGTTTTGGCGTAATGAGGGCCAATAGAGGATGTTTGCTTTAGGGACAGCCCCACTTTGCTGGAAACACGCCCCATCTCTTCGACAGAAGGTAACACTCCCCCTGGGAAAATATATTTTTGTATCCAGTTGACGCCGTTTTTTTGAGCTTCATAATTTTCATCACGTACTGTAATAACCTGCATCGCCAGTAAACCATTCTTTTTAAGCGAATCAAAGCTTTTTTGGAAAAAAACTTCAAAAAACTCAGTTCCAACTGCTTCGAACATTTCTATTGAAACGATTTTACTAAAAGTACCTGTGATTTCCCGATAATCAATTAACTTAACAGTTATCAATTTATCCAAGCCTGCACTTTTAATACGGTCACGCGCTAAGTTGAATTGCTCATTGGAGATTGTGATGGTTGTTACTTTACAGCCGTATGTTTTGGCTGCAAATATCGCAAATCCACCCCATCCTGTTCCTATTTCGAGCACGTGATCTTTTTCAGATATCTGCGCGGCTTCGCACATCTTTTTATATTTATTTTGCTGAGCGTTTGCTAATGATTGTTTGGCAGATGCGAAAACAGCACTGGAATAGGTCATGCTTTCGTCAAGGAATAGTCTGAAAAAATCATTCCCTAAGTCATAATGATCATGAATGTTATGCTTGCTTTGTGAAACAGTGTTCGCTCTTGAATGATGCTGCCGCAAGTTTTTCAATTTGGAGATAAACTTTAAAATCCCTTGATTGAGATTAACGGATTGCCGATTTTCTAGTGCGAGCTGAAGCAATTTTACGAGATCAGGCGAATCACAAATTCCCGACTGATATGCTTCGCCAAAGCCGATCTCACCTGAAAAAATCACTTTCTTATAGAACGAATCGTCACGCACAATCAATGTTGCTCTAGTCCCATTGATTGGTCCGTCATATGAAACACTTGAACCATCAGCAGTTTCAATAACAAGGCTTCCAACTTTGATATTTCGAACCATTGAGAAAAAAGTTTTCTTAGCCAAAGAATCCGGGATTATGAAGCTGAATGGAAATGAGGTCATCTGCTGAATATGCTCTTGTAGGAGAAGTGAATGATGGTCACTATACCTTGCCAATTATTGCAGTATTATCGATTCGGCTCGCTATTACGTTCTTTACACTAGAACGGAAGGATTCGTATAGCCGGGGAGTTATGTTGATAGGCGATGTCTGTTTGACGTTAGAGGGTCGAGGTACGCCAAATTTATCGAGCACAGCCTCACCAATTATCCCGTACCCAGGACCACCAATCTTAGATAAAACCTTATTGATGGAACTCAAAGGTACTGGGCCAACTTTCATGCCTCGTTTCGCAGCAAGATCAACGAAGAGGTAGCCTGCACGTTTCATGCTACCTGCAACTTCATAGAAATTACGTACAAAATCTGATGCGACCCGTGGGAAATCTACGTTAGCTTTGGCCATCCATTCCAATGCGCGGTTGCCAAAATGGGGGACAAGCCTTGTGCCAGGCATTTGAAATGATTTGAGTGTTGCGGCAACAAGAGGTATGAGTTCCGGGTTTTCTTCCACTTGAAGCGCAGTCATTTCACGGTACCAAATAGTATGCAGAGTTTCGCGGCGTTTTACTGCAGTGGCAGATTGCGCAGCATAAGGCGCAACATCGCGTAATAGCATACTGATCATGCCATGCCAGTTATCAGTTAAATATTCCTGTGCAATGCCGTATGTGGTTAATTCAACAGGAGTTTTTCCGCAGCAATGTTCATAATGGATACCCTGGACATCAGTCATTTCATTCTTAAGCTGTTCTTCTGAGTAGCCAAGAGATTGAAGCATGTACTGGTATGGAGTGTAGTGAGTGTATTCATCGGGGGTCCAAACAGTGTCATTGAAGCGCGCTAGCCATGGTGCATTGTAGGTAGTTGCACCTTCTCTAAATACTGCAGAGTATGAGTCTGTAGCACATTCAGTGAGCATGGCAAGTTTTAGAATGCCTATAAAATCGTCTTCTGTAATACCTTCAGGTAATTGCTTGACGACTTCTTTAACATCTAGTGAAGCTGCTGATGCCCTTAATTCTTCTGGGTTAACTAAGCGACCAGGCCTTTCTTCAATCTGGTCGACAAGTTTGTCTAATTTGGCAGCAGCACTCTCAGGTAAAAAATATTCACTATTAATGCTCATTATAATTGCGCTCCTAATGCTGCAGATTCGTGACATTCGTTTGAATAATGCAGCACCCAAACAAAATCTAACTGATTTCGCGCCTATTTTATAGTACATTGAGTAATAGGTCACTATTTTAAATGCGCCAGTAGCAGCTATTAATGAGATTTAGGTTTACATTTTTATAGGACTTGCTGAAGGAGGAGGGAAATTATTCTCTTCAGGCGTTCCATTAAGAATAATTTCCACACAAGGCATTTTGTCAAAAATTTTTTGCACGAAATAAAATGGTCCCCACCACGGCATATGTAGTTTTTCTTTTAGCTGAATGGATTTAATAACCAGCGAAATAATAGACCTTCGATTTCCAGGAAGACGGTTCCATCTATCTAGGTATTTCAAAATATAGTGATTTCGTTGGCTACGACTAACTATTACATGGGATTGGCCTGGTATTTGATACCAATTATTACCTTCCACAGTGTAAATGGTTACAGTTGGATCCGATGACATATTCGCTACCCAGTCACGGCGGCCAGGGTAGCCAGAGAGAATGATTTGATCAGAACCGTTCCAATAGTAAGTCACTTCAACTACACGCACTCTACCGGTTCTACGCCCTTTGTGCTCAATGCGGATAGCAAAGCTATTTTTTAAAATGTGTTGAAGTTTCTGTTCCATCAGTAAGCCGTTTAGTTTTATCAGCCAATGCAGGGAATATCTGCCGTAGGATTACAATTGAAACTAGCCCTACGCCTCCCACGTATGTAACGCTTTCACGGGGACCAATTATTTCACCTATTGCTCCCATGACAAACATACCTGGCGCTTGAAAACCGATACCGAGGACGATAGCACCCATTGCCCTTCCTCTTAGCTCAGATCCAACTGCCTCAAGCGCAAGTACCGGCTGCATTCCAGCAAACCCTCCAAGCCCGATCCCTGCAATAAACATCCAAAAAATTGCAAGCCAGTACCAGGGTGACCATGCATATGCAATAGCGGCAGCCATAAGTAACGCTGCCCCAAGTGAGTACACATTTCCCTTATGAATAGGTTTGATTGATGCTATTAGCAAGGCGCCTATCATTGCGCCGAATCCAAGAGAGCTTAGTAATAGGCCGTATTGAATTTCTCCAGTATTTAAAATATCTCTTGCGATTACGGGAACCATTTGCACATAAGGCCAGCCAAAGAAATTGAAGGATGCAGTCAGAAGTACCGTTCCAAGCACCGCTCGATTCGTGCGCATTAGTTCAATTGAGCTACTGAGTTGGGAAAGTACGCTTTGTGCCTTTGATGAATAAGCCTGCGGAGTGTTAACGCGCATGCTTAATACAAGTAATAAGGCGCTTGCCATCATGAATGAAATACCTACGTATGCTCCGCCAAAATCAACAAACCTAATAAGGATTGTTCCTAAAAGAGGTCCAATAAGGTTTGAGCCTGTTACAAGGCCTGAATCTAATGCAGTTGCACTAGTAAGATCCTTACCCTCAAAAAGATCCCCGAGTAAAGCGCGTCTCGCGGCGTAGTCAATCGACCATGTAGTTCCAGTTATAAAAATCATTGCGTATGCATGTATAGCGGTGGCTATTCCTGAATAAAGCGCAATTACCATAAGTACGCCTGCTAGGAAATTAATGGATTGGACACCTCTCATCAACCAATGGCGGGTGAAGCGATCAGCTAGCCCTCCGGAGACAAGGCCGAAAAGGAACATTGGAGCAATACGGCTGACACCAATTAGCGCAACTTGTAGTTCAGAATCGGTTAATTCTAGGACAAACCATGAAAGCACTGCTAGTTCAGTAGCCCTGTACGTATAGTAGAAGGCACCTATGCTCCATACGCGACGGAACACAGGATTATACAAAGTATCAAATGTACGATTGGCTATAGAGCTGACATTCAAGAAATTAAAAACGCTTTTCATAATTTTGCTCGATTGTACTCGCTTTAAAAATTTTGCCAAAAGTCTCATTATTTATATAAATATTAAATTTGTTTAAATATTTTTTATAAAGCGACTGTAAAATGAATAGTGACTTCAAAGTATTAGGGTCGTAAAATCATATAAATACATGAACTTGAGGTTCGAATGTTTAAAGCTGCAACTATTGGATCAGTAGTTACTATTGCTTGTGTTTTGGTCCCATTGGTTCACTTTATTACGGCGATACCTGGTGCTTTTATTGGCGGTTATATCGCAGGCTTGCGCATAGCATGCCCCGCAAATAAGTCATTTTTCCTAGGCTCTTTAATGGCACTACAACTTGTAGTGCCAATTTTTATATGTACACTGATAGTAGCAATGCTATTTGAATATTCATTAACATTTGCTGTATACACAAGCCTAGTGTTCGTTGTATGGTTTGGACTGAGCGGAACATTAGGAGTGTATTTGGGTGGAGCAACTGCCAGGAAAAAGAATCAATTGAAATGATTAACTTGGCCGTATTACTTCAGCTGCTAGTTCCATCGGAACCGGATGAAAAAATTCCTTGGTCAGTATATTAAACGAAATTTGAAAAAAGGATTGACAAAACCTTAGCTATGGTACACATAATATGCCTACTCTCACCTAAGGAATTGAAGGATGGCTAAATCAAGCAAACCGTATGCCCGCCTTCTTCGAGTTAGTACCACTCGAATAGATGGTGGAAGTTTGTTCGGTGCCACTCCCAAAGAAAACTGGGAAAAGTTCGTTTCTCCTGATCGTCAGAACAGAATAGCTATTGGTAACTTCAGCATGTTAATTGACCATGCGGATGGATGGATATTGGTTAATGCAGGACCTGGAGACAAAGCACCTTTGTCTTTGGACGTTGCTCCGATGAGAAGCCGCTCTTCTCTTATTCGTGAATTAAAAGAAATAGGATTAATGGCGAAAGATATTGCCACTGTAATTTACACACACATGCATGATGAACACGTTGGTGGCGGTACCCATATGACTTCATCAGGCCGAGTTTTGCCAACATTCCCGAATGCTCGTTATATCGTCCATAAAGATGCATTAGAGCAGGCTATGCATCCGAGTGAACGGAGCCGGCACTTGTATCGTCCTGACGACCACGAGCCTTTACTCGAAAATGATCAAATGGAAATAGTTAGCGGAACTACTGAAGTATGTGAAGGTGTTTGGGTGGAACCAGCTGTTGGACCTACACCTGGGCACCAGATAGTGATTTGCCAAAACGGACAGTCGACGTATGCTTTTCTTGGATCCTTAGTCCCGACATCGATGCATCTATGGGCAGGAGTCAATTGCGCAACGGATTGGAACCCTGAAGCCACCGCAAGAACAAAAAACGAAATGAAAAGGCAAGCAAACGTTGAAAATTGGAGTGTTGCTCCTGTTGGGTCTGACACTTGGGTTGCCGCCTCTGAACTAGAAGGGCTCGCGGCTTTCAGCATTGGGCAAACACAAATTCCTTCGAAGAAGAAGCAACGCGCCAAGGAAGCCACTACTTCGGACTCACTGCTTGTACGCCGAAGCTCAAGCTCTCCAATTAGCGTTAGATAATACCTTTTTCCTTATAAATTGCGCCTAGGTTTTTCTTATCATTCTCGTCGAGACTCGCGGAATCAAGCAGCTCTGGTCTCCGCTCGAGGGTTCTCTTGAGCGCCTCATTCCTTCGCCATTGAGCTATGGCATTGTGATCGCCAGAAAGTAATATATCGGGGACTTTAAGTCCCTGAAAAACAGCTGGTCGTGTGTACTGCGGGAATTGCAAAATACCGGAGGTATGCGAATCGTCAGATATCGCATTCTCGCCATGTCCTAGTGCGCCAGGTAAAAGTCTGATTAATGAATCAATTAGAAGCATGGCAGGTATTTCACCACCACTAACGACATAGTCACCGACGCTTATTTCTTCAGTAATATAATTTTGCAAAACTCTCTCATCAATCCCTTCGTATCTTCCACATAAGAGGACAACGCGATCATTTTGTGCTAATCGCTCAGCTTCTCTTTGATTGAATAATTTTCCTTGCGCACTGAGGGCAATGACTGGTGTTCCTGGCTGGAGGCCGAGTGAATTAAGGGCAGCATAAATTGGCTCGGGGCGCATGACCATGCCGGGTCCACCGCCGAACGGAGAATCATCTGTACTTTTATGATTACCAACAGCATAGTCGCGCAAATCATGGGTAATAACTTCTGCTAACTTTTTATCTAACGCCCGCCCTACAATGCCTACATGAAGTGTAGATTGGAATATTTCAGGGAATGTGGATAAGACGTCAATCTTAAGCATCAGTGCCCGCGGTTTTTCCCCGTAAGCTGCCCTAAGGCATGCGGCAATATTGGCAAAAGAATTTCCATTCCTTCATTAACACCTTTAGGGCTACCAGGTAAATTAATAATTAAAGTTTTGTTTCGTGTTCCTGCAACACCACGACTCAAAGCAGCCATTGGTGTATTTTTAAGACCATTGGAACGTAGTAGCTCAGCAATCCCTGCAGCATGACGCTCAATAACGGAAACGGTGGCTTCCGGAGTAATATCTCTGTCTGAAAACCCAGTACCGCCCGTTGTAATAATTAAATCAATATCACCTTGGTCTACCCAAGTAACCAGAGTATTGGTAATTATATTTTTATCATCAGGTACGATGAGATATTTATTAACCGCATATCCTGCAGAGCTTAAATGGCCATGTATTGCATCTGCACTGGTATCTTTGCGATCTCCGCTAGCACCTGCGTCGCTACAGGTAAGTATTGCCGCTGTGTAACTCATGCTTTGATTGTACCAGTATCAAGTTCCCTGAGTGCTTTCAATGACGCAGTTACATGAATATTCATAAGAACCTCATTGTGAATCACATTTTGTATGACTCCGTTAGTATCAATTACATATGTTACTCGCGAAGTTCCTAAATTAAATTTACGTTGCACGTCATATAGTTTGCGGATTTCCCCTGTGGAATCACTAGCAAGCTCAAAGGGTGAGTAGCACGACGTAGCAAATTGATCTAGCGTACCAACTTCATCAGCACTAATTCCTACTACTATGCCATTGAGTGATTTAATTTCCTCATAGGCATCTCCAAAGCTTTTTGTTTCAATGGTGCACCCATAGGTAAACGCCCTAGGGTAAAAATACAGAATTATATTGGTTCCTTTATTTTCCGATAGAGTGAACTGCTCACCTGAGCTTAATGTTGCAGTGAAATCCGGAGCGAGGGAATTAATCTTTAGCATTATTGGGCCTATAAACTATGGTAATAGGTTGTATATTTCTGTACGTTTTTTG
>Ga0114933_10001130_pt1 | contig 30457 bp, 23 predicted proteins | sample 4SBtaG_FD_89691 | JGI IMG/M metagenome (GOLD analysis project Ga0114933, IMG submission 89691) | Deep subsurface microbial communities from Kolumbo volcano to uncover new lineages of life (NeLLi) - 4SBTROV12_W25 metaG | ecosystem: Environmental > Aquatic > Marine > Volcanic | place: Kolumbo... | reverse complement strand
TTTTTTTTTGTTAATCAAGTTACATATAATTTTCTACTTTTAGTTTTAATAATCTATTTATTTTCAAAATATATTTTACCAAGATTTGTACGTTTATTTAAAACACGTGTATTTTTAAAAACACTTGAATCAAATAAAAATACAACAGTTTAAAAAGATAAAAAATATAAATAAACATGAGTACTATAAAAATATAAATAATAATAAATATAAAAAAAAACAATAATTAAAAGATAGAATAAATAAACTTTAAATAATTATTTAAAAACACTTACAACAAAAAAAAAAAAATAAAAGAAATGTTGACATATTTAAACCAAAGTCCATTAGACCAATTCACAATAAGAAATTTATTTAGTATAAAAGCAGATTTACTGGGAAACATACAGTTATCTTTAACCAATATAGGGTTATATTTAATAATAACAACAATAATAATATTTATGTTATATATTCTAGCAACAAATTATAATATAGTAACACCAAACAATTGATCAATATCAATAGAATCAATATATGCAACAGTGTTTAGTATAGTAGTAAATCAAATAAATGCAAAAAAAGGTCAAATGTTTTTTCCATTTATTTCTGCATTATTTATTTATATATTAATAAATAATTTAGTGGGTATGGTACCTTATAGTTTTGCACCTACATCACATTTTATTTTAACATTTTCTATAAGTTTTACCGTAGTTATTGGAGCCACAATTTTGGGATTCCAAATACACTCATTAAAATTTTTTTCACTTTTAGTACCATCAGGTTGTCCTATAGGTTTATTACCATTATTAGTTTTAATAGAATTTATTTCATATTTATCAAGAAATGTTTCTTTAGGATTAAGATTAGGAGCTAATATTTTAAGTGGTCATATGCTATTAAATATTTTAGCAGGTTTTACATATAATATAATGAAAAAAGGTATAATATATTTCTTTTTAGGATTAGTGCCATTATTATTTATTTTAGCCTTTTCAGGTTTAGAAATAGGTATTGCATTTATTCAAGCACAAGTATTTGTAGTATTATCTTCATCATACATAAAAGATAGTTTAGAATTACATTAAAAAAGAATATAATAATTTAAAGTAAAAATTATAAAAATATAATAAGGTTAAATGGCGTATATTTTATTATATAAAATATAAGATAGAAAAGTTGGAGCTAATTAAATATAAATTAAAATATAAATAATAAATGTATAAACATTTTTTTTTATAGAAAATAAACATTTAAAAAATAAATAACGTACAAAACTATATAAAATAGCAGTATTTAGGATTTTATAACTAAACAAGAACTAGCTTAGATTAGACCTTTATTAAAAAGATGAAAAAAAAAAATATCTTAGATAGGATATTTTTTTAAAAAAGATGATATAACTCTAGTTTTTAGAAACTAGAAAGAATATTGAGTTTGATGATGGCTCTGAATGAACGCTATCCAAATGCTTGACACATGCTAATCGAACGTCTAATCTAATATAAATTTAATAAAAATTAAAACTATATTAAATATGAAGTGGTGTACAGGTGAGTAAAAAATATTCTAGCTACCTTAAAGTAAGGAAGTAAAAATCCCTTATACATCAAGTAGGGCATTGTAAAGATTAATAAATTCGCTTTAAGATGCTAAATATTCCGGAGGAGTAATAGATAAAACCTAGCTCAAGATCCGGCAGTCGGGACTGAGAGGTCGATCGACCACACTGGGTCTGAAAAAAACCCAGGGCATAATTGTACAGCAGTGGGGAATATTGGTCAATAGTCAAATGGCTGAACCAGCAACTTGGAAGAACGAAAAACGATTAAGTCGTATAAAGTTCTAGATAAAATAAAGAGTATGACGATTTTTTATCTATAAGTCTTGACCAAATTACGTGCCAGCAGTCGCGGTAATACGTAAAAGACTAGTGTTATTCATCTTTAATCGGTATAAAGGGTACCTAGACAGAATGCTAAGCCATAAAAGGAACTAGTATTCTAGAGTTTTATATGGGAATATACGAATTACCAGAGAAGAGTTCGAATTTTATTATACTGGTAGGACGGGTAACGGCAAAGGCTGTATTCTAAGTAAAAACTGACGTTGAGGGACGAAGCCTTGGGCAGCGATAAGGATTAGATACCCTAGTAGTCCTTGGAGACAATTATGAGTGTCATAGGCTAGAATAATTTAGTTTATAAATGAAAATGTAAGCACTCCACCTCATGACTAAGGCGGAAATGCACAAATTGAAATCATTAGACCGTTTCTGAAATCAGTAGTGAAGTATGTTATTTAATTCGATGATCCGCGAATAACCTTACCACGTTTTGAATATTATTAAGAATATTACAAGTGCTGCACGGCTGTCTTCAGTTAATGTCGTGAGATTTTGGTTAATTCCTTTAATTAACGAAAACCCTTGCTTTATTTGTTACTAAAGTATTTTTCTACAAAGGGAAAAAGTAATAGGGACCAAGACAAGTCATCATGGCCTTAATAACGTGGGCTATAGACGTGCCACATATACCTCTACAAAGGGATGCAATATTGAAAAATGGAGCTAATCCCAGAAAATTGGATATAACTAATCGTGAATTGTAGTCTGAAATTCGACTACATGAATATGGAATTACTAGTAATCGTGAATCACCACGTCACGGTGAATTTTATCTCAGTTGGGTACTAACCACTCGTCAGGCGCTGAAAGATGTGTGCGCAATAAGTTTGATTATATATCTATTTCTTTTTTACTTAATTAGTCGTAAATTTTTAGGTATATAATTTTCGTATGCGTGACTTTAATTGGTGTTAAGTCGAAATATGGTTCGTGTAATGGAAATTGCACGGGATGTATTATCCTTAAAAATTAAATATATATTTATATTTCGTAGACGTAAGTCTACACTAAACTCAATGGTTTTATGTTGGTTCGAATCCAACAGGGATTTATTTTTTCTCACTCTAATTTAGATAAATATATTTTTGTTTTATTTTAAATATTAAATTTTACAATTTTTTACAACAAAAAATATATCATAAAATTTTTTAATTTAAATGATATACTTAATAAAATATAAGGCTTTTACTTATAATTTAGTAGTTTTGTGTTGATTGGTATAAAACAGGGATTTATTTTTTCCTACTTTAATTTAGATATCTTTTTATTTTTCTTTGAATATTTATTTTTTTTTTGATACTTTTAATGGGTTTTTTACTATATATTTAGATATTATTATTATTTTATCTATATTATCTGGTATATTTATAATAATTAGTAAAAATCCTATAGTTTCTGTTTTACATTTAATAATGTTATTTTCTTCTGTTTCTTGCTATTTAATTTTTTTAGGAATTAAATTTATTGGTTTATCTTATTTATTAGTATATGTTGGAGCTGTATCAATATTATTTTTATTTATTTTAATGCTAATAAATATTAGAGTTTCAGAATTAATAAGTAATACTAATAATAATATACCTTTAGCTATTTTAGCTATTTTAGCTATTTTTATTCCATATAATAATTTATCTACTGAAACAAAAACTAATTTTAACTTTGATAATCTTAAAATATTCTTTATTTCATCTAATAATTGAGACAGTAATTTAGTAGATGTTACTGATATTACTAGTATTGGAAATGTTATGTATACTAATTATTCTATATGATTAATAATTACTTCTATAATTTTATTATTAGCCATGGTTGGATCAATAGTCATAACTATTAAGCAAAAATATTAATAACTATAAAATAATATTATTTATAGGGGCTTTAGTTTAAGGGTAAAACATACGACTTTTAATCGTATTCATGGGGGTTCAAATCCCTTAGGCCTTAAAAAGATGTAAAGATACATTATAATATACAATAAAAGGAGAGTTCCTTTATTGGTAAGAAGGGTTGAGCTGTAAACTCAATAGTAATATGCTTTTAAGAGTTCGAATCTCTTGTCTCCTATTTCTTACTAGCTCAATGGTAGAGCAATATACTTCTAATATATTAATCTAAGTTCAAATCTTAGGTAAGACAAAGCCAGGATAGTTTAATAGGTTAGAACTTTAATTTCATGCATTAAGAATGAGAATTCAAGTTTCTCTTCTGGCTTCTCAAATCTACACGGGCTAGAGCCTGGCTGGTTTGGCGCCTCATTTGGGTTGAGGATCTTCTATGTTCGAATCATGGTGGCCCGAACCTTAATTAATATTAATTAATATATATATATTAATTAACAGGACTCATTGGTAAAGAATAAACCATTTGCTTTTTATACAAAAAGTACAAATTTGAGTCTTGCTGACCCTTAATTTTTTTCATATTTATTTAATAACATTAAACCGGGTTTAGGTTAATGGTAGACTCGTCGCCTTCCAAGCGAAATGTGTCAGTTCAAATCTGACTATCCGGATTATTATAGTAAATTAAGCTATATAAGAATTAGTAATCTTAATTGGTAAAGTGTTTCCTTGTCGAGGAAAATGATGCCGGATCGAGACCGGTCTAGTTCGTGTTTAAAAGGAAAAGTTGCTATTGGTAGGGTAAGGTATTTGCTAAATATTGTGTTATACACTTGGGTGTTCGAATCATCTCTTTTCCGTATAAATGGTTACTTTACTAGCTAAGTTAGTTATTTAAGAGTATAGTTTAATTGGCAAAATAAGAAGCTTCAAACTTCAAGTTTTCAGTTCAAGTCTGAGTGCTCTTGATTATTATATATAAATTTATAATAAATTGGTTTCTTAGCTTAAACGGTAAAGCGTATTCTTGATAAGAATATGTTCGATGTTCAAGTCATCGAGGAATCATAGTTATTAAATAGTTTAACTATTTAATAGTTGTTAATTAAATAAGGGAATTGGCTGAGTGGTTTAAAGCGGTAAGCTTGAAACTTATTTGATTTAATGAATCACATCCGTTCAAATCGGATATTCTCTGTAAAAAAAAAATATGTTACTAATTAGACTAAATTAGATTTTATTTTAGTGTAAAATATCTGTAGTAAAAATTTTTTTATAATTATATTTTTATGTTATTATTATCTTTGGTTTTAATACCTCTTTTAGGTATATTTTTAATTTTTACATATTCTTCTTATGATTTACATGAAAATACAAAAGTATTAAAAATATTGGGACTTACTGTAACAATAGTAGATTTAATTATATCTTTAATAATCTGATTATTATTTGACAATAGTAGTAAACACTTTCAATTTGTACAAGAACATTATATTATAGGATATTACGATTTTTATTTAGGTATAGATGGTTTATCTATATATTTTATATTATTAACAACATTTATAATGCCAATATCAATAATATCTAACTGAAAATCTATAGACAATAAAATAAAATATTTTTTAATAATTATTTTATTATTAGAAACATTACTATTAATGATATTTTTAGTATTAGATATATTATTATTTTATATTTTTTTTGAAAGTATTTTAGCCCCTTTATTTATATTGATAGGTTTATTTGGTTCAAGTGCAAGAATAAGAGCAAGTTTTTATTTTTTCTTATATACATTTTTAGGTTCATTATTTATGTTATTATCGATTATAACAATGCAATCTTTAATAGGATGTACAGATTTTAATGTTTTATCAAAAACAAATTTTGTATATTTAACACAATTATTTATGTTTATTGGTATATTTATAGCTTTTGCTGTTAAAACACCAACCATATATTTAAATAGTTGATTGTTAAAAGCTCATGTTGAATCACCCTTGTCTGGTAGTATAATTTTAGCCGCTATAGTTTTAAAATTAAGTCTATATGGTATATTTAGATTGATTTTACCTTTAGTACCTAAAGCTTTTTTATATTATACATACATTGTATTCCTTATAGGTATATTAACTATAATATATGCTAGTTTAAGTACACTTAGAACTATAGATGTTAAAGAATTAATAGCTTATTCATCTGTTTCTCATGCAGCTGTTTATTTAGCAGGTGTATTTAGTAATACTATACAAGGTATACAAGGTGGTATATCTTTAGGTTTAGCTCATGGTTTTGTATCTTCTGGTTTATTTATTTCTGCTGGAGGTGTATTATATGATAGATCTGGTACTAGATTAATTACTTATTATAGAGGTATTGCACAAATAATGCCAATATTTTCTATATTTTTTTTTATTTTATCTTTAGGTAATTGTGGAGCTCCACTAACTTTAAATTTTGTTGGTGAATTCTTGTCTTTATATGGAATTTTTGAAAGATTACCTATTGCTGGAATTTTAGCCTCATCTTCTATTGTATTTTCTGCAGCTTATACTATTTTTATGTTTAATAGAATAGCTTTTGCTGGTTCTATAAATTTTAAATATTGATTAGAATATTTACCTGATTTAAATAGAAGAGAATTTTTTATGCTATTAGTTTTGGTTTTATTTACTATTATACTAGGTATATATCCTTCTATTATTTTAGACGGTTTAAATTACTATAGTTATCATTTACTATATAGTGCTGATTTTTCCTTTCGTTAATTATTTGTAATGTCGGCTTTCCTTTTATTATATATTACTAAAAATATAGTAATAAATTATATACTTAAATTCTAATAAGAGTTTTTATTATGATAAGATTTTGACGTATTTATCTAGAAGTAATTTTCAGGCCCATCCTTATCATCTAGTTTCTCCTAGCCCTTGACCACTTAATACTAGTATATCTTTATTAACTGTTACACTTAGTGCAGTTTTAGCTTTCCAAAGTTTTAGTTACGGTATTAATAATTTAATTGTTGCTTTAATAACATTGATATTATCTATGTCTTTATGATTTAGAGATGTAATATCAGAAGGGACTTATTTAGGTAATCATACTTTAGCTGTACAAAAGGGATTAAATATGGGTGTAGCATTATTTATTGTATCAGAAGCTTTATTTTTTTTAGCTATCTTCTGAGCTTTTTTTCATAGTGCATTATCCCCAACAATAGAATTAGGTGCAAAATGACCGCCTATGGGTATTGATTCTATTAATCCTTTTGAATTGCCTTTATTAAACACAATTATTTTATTATCTTCTGGTGTAACGATAACCTACTCACATCATTCTTTAATACAAGGTAATAGAAGTGGTGCTTTATATGGTGCTATGTATACAATTATTTTAGCTGTGATTTTTACAGCTTTTCAAGGTATTGAATATACAGTATCATCTTTTACTATATCAGATGGTACTTATTCATCTTGTTTTTATTTTGGGACTGGTTTCCATGGTTTACATGTTATTATAGGTACAGCATTTTTAGCTGTAGGTTTTTGACGTATTTTAGCTTATCATTTGACTGAAAATCATCATTTAGGTTTTGAGTCAGCAATTTTATATTGACATTTTGTTGATGTTGTATGATTATTTTTATATATTTCTGTGTATTATTGAGGTTCCTAAATATTTAGTTTATTTTTACTCTGTTTTTTTTCTTTAGTAATATTCTTAATTTCAAATCTTTGATACAAGCCGCAAAAATAATAGGAACAGGTTTAGCTACTACCGGGTTAATAGGTGCGGGAGTAGGAATTGGTGTAGTTTTCGGTGCATTAATTATCGGTGTATCTAGAAACCCGTCACTAAGAGGTCAATTATTTTCATATGCTATTTTAGGTTTTGCTTTTGCTGAAGCAACTGGATTATTTGCATTAATGATGGCTTTCCTTTTATTATATGTAGCCTAATATATAACAATAAAACAAATTTATAATAACTACCTTATTATAAATAAAATGTTTTACCTAAAATTATTCCAATAATGAACGAGAAAAAACTATTTTTTATAAACAGAGTATTTAATCTAACTATTTATTATATTTAATAATTAAGTTTCTTTTGGTAAACGGCATACCATTCGTTAGGTAACGAATTGTCAGTTCAAATCTGACAAGTAACAAATTTTGAAAAATAAAGCCTTATTTTATTTAAATTACTTTAAAAGAAAATATCTGTTAATCTTTTTCCTTTTTAAATCTAGAAGCCGTCCAGGGAGAGGATATATTCCAAATTTGCATAAATTTAATCATAACTCTTTTACAAGTAAGATAAATAAAATCAAAAGCTAATATATAAATAAGAAAAAAAAAATATGATATTAACATTTCTTTTACTACTTTTATTTTCAAATGGTTTAAGTAATAGACCAGATACATCAATATTATACAGTCGTATAGGTATATTAATAATATTTTATAGTTTAATCTCAACGTATACAACATTATATATAACATATTTAGAAAAAGGTATAGGTTTATACGGAGGATTATTTAATATAACAGCTGTAACACAGGTATTCCAAATATTTATCTTAATAATATGTGGTATTATTTTATTAATGACAAGTTTTTATCCTAGAAAAAAATATATAGGAGATTCTACATCTATGATAGATATATTATTTAAAAAAGTTAAACAATATATAAATATTATTAATAAAGCATCAGAACAATTTACAATAATAGAATATGCTTTAATAATAATATTTGTAATAAGTGGAGCAACATTATTATTAGCTAGTGGAGATTTAGGGTCAATATATTTATGTATAGAGTTACAAAGTTTTAGTTTATATATAATATCATCAATGCATAGAAATTCAGAATCTTCTACTGGATCTGCTTTAACATATTTTTTATTAGGGGGTTTATCTTCATGTTTTATATTATTAGGTATAGGGTTAATATATGCAAATTCAGGTTTAACTAATTTAGATGGTATATATTCTATTATATCTGATTCAGACAGATATGTAGACTATTCTACATGATATATGCATAGCTATGTATTTTATAGTTTATTATTAATATCAGTGGGATTTTTATTTAAAATTGGTGCAGCACCATTCCATTGATGATCTCCGGATGTATATGATGGTGTGCCAACTATAGTAACAACCTTTATAGCAATATTAGGAAAAATTGCCATATTGGTTTTACTTTTAGAATTAGTACAATATACAAGTTGTTTATTACATTCTACTGTACAATATTATTCTTGAACTACAAGTTTATCTATAAGTTGTTTTTTATCGTTAATTATTGGAACAATTTTAGGTTTAACACAAACAAGAATAAAAAGATTATTAGCATATAGTACTATATCACATGTAGGGTTTATATTATTAGCTCTTATAGTACATAGTATTGATTCATATCAAGCATATATATTTTATATTTTTCAATATATAGTAACAAATTTAAATGCTTTTATGATATTAATAGCAATAGGTTTTAGTTTATATTTATATTATACAAACGTTTCAGAATATAATAATTTACCGGAAAAAAATAATAGCCCTATACAATTAATAAGTCAATTAAAAGGTTATTTTTCTATAAACCCTGTGTTAGCTTTATGTTTAGTAATTACTATGTTTTCATTTATAGGACTACCTCCATTAATAGGATTTTTTGGAAAACAGATGATTTTAACTACAGCTTTAGATAATAATAAAACTATATTAGTTTTAATAGGTGTTTTAACTAGTGTTATTGGTGCAGTATATTATTTAACTGTCATTAAAACTATATATTTTGATAAATCAGAATACGAAAAAACTTATATGTATTTAGATATATCATTATCTAATATTTTTTCTATAACATTAAGTATAATAAATTTAGGTATAATAAGTTTTATATTTATTCCAGATGAATTACTAAATATGTGTAATCTTTTATCAATAATAACATTCTCAGCTACCTAAATTATAATAAAAGTTTTATTAAATATTTAGGATAAATTAAATTATTTAAATAATTATATATTTAATATAGTATTATATACTAGATATCGATAAGTTAATTTAATGGTAGAATGTTGTGCTACGGTCACTCCTATAAAGGTTCAAATCCTTTACTTATTTTTGGTTCTTTATATTCGCTTTTTTTTTCCCTATTAAATTACAATTAGGTTTTGTTAACTAAATAGTTAACAAAAAATCAGATAAGTAATATTTATATATATATGTATAACATAACAAATTAAGATGAAGCTTTTTTTTAATCAACCAATTACTTCTATGAAAGTAGAAAATATAAATTCTAAAGATTTATTAACAAGCAAAGCATATAATGATACACCAGAACCTTGAGGTGTATTTTTTCAAGATAATGCTACACCACAAATGGAAGGTTTAGAAGAACTACATAATAATATAATGTATTATTTAGCCATAATATTATTTGCAGTTAGTTGAATGATGATATCTATAATAATAAACTTCAAAAAAAATAAAATTTCCAACAAATATATAAATCATGGTACATTAGTTGAATTAATATGAACTATAACACCAGCTTTAATATTAATATTAATAGCATTTCCATCTTTTAAATTATTATATTTAATGGATGAAGTTATTGATCCATCATTAGTGATATATGGAGAAGGTCATCAATGATATTGAAGCTATCAATATCCAGATTTTATAAATGAAGATGAAGAAACAATAGAATTTGATTCATATATTGTACCCGAAAGTGACTTAGAAATGGGACAATTAAGATTATTAGAAGTAGATAATAGAGTAATAATGCCAGAATTAACACATACAAGATTTGTTGTAGGAGGTGCAGATGTAATACATTCTTTTGCTTGTCCTTCTTTAGGAATAAAATGTGATGCATACCCAGGTAGATTGAACCAATCATCTGTATATCTAAATAGAGAAGGAACTTTTTATGGTCAATGTTCAGAAATTTGTGGAATTTTACACAGTTCGATGCCTATATCTATTCAATGTGTTTCTTTAGTGAAATTTCTATACTGACTATATGATCAGATAGAGGGATAGAATTTTTTGATGATTTTAATACTATCATTATGAATTATAATAATTATAATTTTTTCGCTGAGGCACATAGTTTACCAAACTATAAACATGCTATTATAAATACACCTGATGTTTTAGATATATAATTGCAAGCTAAACATTTAGAGGTAAATATGGATAAAAAACAAAAAGATATAGGTTTTGATTTTAAAGCAAGAAATAGCAATTATAATAATATCACGGCGAGATATTTAAGAGAAGAAAGGGATGATATTCAAGTTTTTGGTCGTATTCCTCGTAATCAAAAAATAGATCAACAAATGGTTGATTGAGTGAGAGAACAACAATTAAATGTTCCAGAGCATTATCGTGAAAAAAGATATAATGAAGCAATAAAAAACGGTAAATAAACTTTTTTTTATTTGTTTTTTTCCACAATAACTTAAAAATTAGCTTTTGTTTATTAAGCAACAAGTGTCATTATATTTTGTTAATAAAGTTACATACAATTTTGTACTACTAGTGTTAATAATATAATGGTATAAATAGGTAATATGGTTATTAAAGTGTTTGTAAAATGACCTTTTTATTTACAAGATTTAGTTTTTTTATAAAAAATAATTTAGTAATAAGATTAAAATACTTAAAGTGTTTCGATCCAAATTATACTTATATAACGCTTAATTATTTAATTGATACAATAAAAGCAAGGCGTTAAAATAAACTCTCAGTCAAATTTGGTAAATAAATACATTTTAATTAGTAATTAAAATTCTTAAATAAATTACCAGTAATGGTTTTAATAAAAAATCCAATACCATAATTTAATCTAAAAAAAATTAAATGAGTTTTTCACTAATTTTATTTTTAATTGGAATACTAGGTTTTGTTTTAAATAGAAAAAACATAATATTAATGTTAATTTCAATAGAAATAATGTTATTATCAATTACATTTTTGATATTAATAAGTTCATTAAGCTTTGATGATATATTAGGTCAAACTTTTTCTATTTATATAATAGCTATAGCTGGTGCAGAGTCAGCGATAGGATTAGGGATCTTAGTAGCATTTTATAGATTAAGAGGAAGTATAGCAATAGAATATAAATAATGTATCTAGCTTTAATAATTTTACCACTTTTGGGATCAATAGTGTCTGGTTTTTTTGGTAGAAAAACAGGAGTAAGCGGAGCACGTATAATAACATGTACATGTGTAATAATAACAACAATTTTAGCAATAATTGCATTTATAGAAGTAGGCTTAAACCAAGTACCAGTAACTATAGATTTATTTAGATGAATAGATGCAGAAAGTATAAACGTAAGATGAGGGTTTTATTTTGATTCATTGACAGTTTCAATGTTAATACCAGTATTAATAGTATCATCCTTAGTTCATGTTTATTCAATAGGATATATGAGCCACGACCCTCACAACCAAAGATTTTTTAGTTATTTAAGTTTATTTACTTTTATGATGATCATTTTAGTAACAGGAAATAATTTTATACTAATGTTTGTAGGTTGAGAAGGAGTGGGGGTATGTTCATATTTATTAGTAAGTTTCTGATTTACAAGAATAGCAGCGAATCAAAGCTCTCTATCCGCGTTTTTAACAAATAGAGTAGGGGATTGTTTTTTAACTATAGGAATGTTTGCTATATTATGATCATTTGGTAATTTAGATTATACTACAGTATTTTCATTAGCACCATATTATAGTGAAAATGTAATAATAATAATAGGAATTTGTTTATTAATAGGTGCTATGGCTAAAAGCTCACAAGTAGGTTTACACGTTTGATTACCTATGGCAATGGAAGGTCCTACACCAGTTTCAGCTTTAATTCATGCTGCTACTATGGTTACAGCGGGTGTTTATTTACTAATGAGAGTATCACCATTAATTGAATATAGTTCGATAGTATTATTATTATGTTTATGAATAGGAGCAATAACAACAGTATTTAGTTCTCTTATAGGTTTATTTCAACAAGATATAAAAAAAGTTATAGCATATTCAACTATGAGTCAATTAGGTATGATGGTTATAGCTATTGGTTTATCTTCATATAATATAGCTTTGTTTCATTTGATTAATCATGCTTTTTATAAAGGTCTATTGTTTTTAGGTGCTGGTGCAGTAATACATGCAGTTGCAGACAATCAAGATTTTAGAAAATATGGTGGTTTAATATCTTATTTACCTCTTACATACTCCGTTATGTTGATTGCTTCTCTTAGTTTAGTAGCCTTTCCTTTTATGACTGGTTTCTATTCTAAAGATTTTATAATAGAATCTGCTTTTGGTAAATATTATATATCTAGTATAATTGTTTATTTTATAGCAGTTATTGGTGCAATGTTTACTACACTTTATTCAGTTAAAGTCTTATATTTAACTTTTTTAACTAATCCTAATGGACCTATTATTAATTATAAACAAGCTCATGCTGCACACGAAGGTGATATATATATGAGTTTACCTTTAATTATCCTAGCTATATTTTCTATTTTTTTTGGTTATATAACTAAAGATATATTTATAGGTTTAGGTTCTGATTTTTTTTCTGATAATAGTTTATTTATACACCCTAAACATGAAATTATGTTAGACACAGAATTTGCTGTACCTACTTTTTATAAATTATTACCTTTATTTTTTACTCTTTCATTAAGTATAGCATCTATTATCTTTACTGAATTTTTGCCTAAATTAGTTATTAAATTTAAATTTTCTAATTTTGGTTATAATATTTTTAGCTTTTTTAATCAACGTTTTCTTGTAGAAATGTTTTATAATAAATATATTTCAGGTATTATTTTAAATTTAGGTGCTCAGACTACAAAAATTATGGATAAAGGATCTGTAGAAAAATTTGGACCTTATGGTTTAGAAAATAAAATTTATGATATAAGTAAATCTATTAATAGTTTAAGTACAGGTGTTGTTACATCTTATGCTTTATATATATTAGTTGGCCTGATTTTTTATATATCTGTTTTATATTTAACAAATGATAATGATGATTCTATATTATTTATTATTATTTTATTCGCTATTATGAATGCAGAATATTTTTCTGAGAAAGAGATAAAAAAGTATTAACAATTTACCAATTTTTAATAATAAGACTTCTTTGTATACAACTATCATTAATAACTTGACTTACGTATTTTAAACTATTATTGAAAAAATTTCCAAGTTACAAACAATCATTAGAAAAAAAAATAGTTGAAAATTGTAAATTTGAAAAAATCATTATTTTTTTAATTTGTAGTTTATTTATTATATTTTTTAATTTATTTCTATGTTTTTTTTGTTTTATCTCATTATGTGGGGGTAACATGTATTCAGCAATTTTTATTTTTTTAATAAGAAAATTGATTAATATGCTTTTTTTAATTGCTATAAACTATGATAATATTAAAGATGAGAAATCTTTAATTAAAAGATTTACTTCTTTAATTTTTAATTTTATATATTGTTTAGACATAATAAATATTATTGATGCTATAAAACTATTTTTAGGTTTTCCTATCTTAGATACAGTCTACTTGGATGGAGGCTGTAGACTTGAAGATTCTTTTCAGGCTGGTGGTAAACAAGGATTATTATATGATGCTACTGCACATTATTGAGTTTATTTAAATGATGTAAATAGAAATTATCATAGGGATTTTTTAAACGCAATTTATAAATTAATGAATCATGATAACCCAAGATTAGCTATTACATACGACGATGCTTTATCTATCAAATATTTTGGTTCAAAATATGGTTATAGTGAGTATACTTGTCGTGTGTTAGGAGGATTTTCTAACGGAAAAGATTTTGGTCCTCACAACCGGCCTAAAATATATTGAGCCGGTCAAAATAGTGATCGTATTTCAGTATTGGCAGATTTAAATAGAGTAAATGAATTACACGAAAATTTTTTGCGTAATCTTAACGCAAGAAATGGTCAAACTATGCGTGTAAATACAATAGTTAATCCTTAAAGTCTTATTATTAAAGATTGGTAAACTTTTAATAATAATAAATTTTAAATATCTTTTATTATTATTTTTTGTAATTTTAAGAATATTATTATAATAATAATATTCCTGTTATAAATATATCCATAAATTTAAAGTTTTTATGTTTTCATATACAATTTATCTTTTTTATTTAGTAAATATTAACTTAATTAAAAGCTCTATTGTACAATTATTTATATTCAATAAGTTAATTTAATGGTAGAATGTTGTGCTACGGTCACTCCTATAAAGGTTCAGATCCTTTACTTATTTTTGGTTCTTTATATTCGCTTTTTTTTCCCTATTAAATTACAATTAGGTTTTGTTAACTAAATAGTTAACAAAAAATCATTTAGAATAAAAATATATTTGGATTTAACCAAATTTTTTTATTCCACTATTTATTTATAGCATGGAATTAATATAAAATATAAAAACATGAATTCATTAATATCTATAATAGAAGTTGTTTTAGTAATAGTACCAGTACTATTAGTCGTTGCATTTACAACTTTAGCAGAAAGAAAAACAATGGCAAGTATGCAGCGTAGACTGGGTCCAAACATAGTTGGATACTATGGTTTATTACAGGCATTTGCTGACGCATTAAAATTATTATTAAAAGAATATGTAGGGCCAACACAAGCTAATTTAATACTATTTTTTTTAGGTCCTATTATAACATTAATATTTTCTTTGCTAGGTTATGCAGTAATTCCTTATGGGCCTGGTTTATCAATAGGAGATTTAACTTTAGGAATATTATACATGTTAGCTGTATCATCTTTATCTACATATGGTATTTTACTAGCAGGTTGATCAGCTAATTCTAAATATTCTTTTTTAGGTTCTTTAAGAAGTACGGCACAGTTAATTAGTTATGAATTAATATTAAGTTCAGCTATATTATTAGTTGTTTTATTAACAGGTAATTTAAATTTAACTGTTAATGTTGAAGCACAAAAAGTAGTATTTTTTATATTTCCTTTGTTTCCAATATTTATAATATTTTTCATTGGATGTATTGCAGAAACTAATAGAGCCCCTTTTGATTTAGCCGAAGCTGAATCAGAATTAGTTTCTGGATTTATGACAGAACACTCTGCAGCTATATTTGTTTTCTTTTTTTTAGCCGAGTATGCTAGTATTGTTTTAATTTGTATATTCTCTAGTATATTATTCTTTGGTGGTTACTTAACATTTATCTCTCTAGATTCTTTAATAAATGCTATGTATTTTCTAGGTTTTGAAATTAATATTGAAAATGATGTGAATTTTTATACAAATTTTTTTCAAGGTTTAATATTTAGTTTAGATTTAGGTTTAAAATCTTGTTTCCTTATCTTTGTTTTTATTTGAGTTAGAGCTTCATTTCCTAGAATACGTTTTGATCAATTAATGTCTTATTGTTGAACTATTCTTTTACCTATTATTATTGCATTTGTTATACTAATACCTTGTATAGTTTATAGCTTTTCTTTGTTGCCAACGAACAACTACTTAATATAATTAATACAAATAGTGATGGTATCATCAATGATTATATAGTAGTTGTTCATAGTATTGGTAAATCAATCCATGCAGTTTTAGGATTTATGTCTAATTATTTAGCTTTTGTTTTTAACCATTTTTCTTATATATTTTTTTATTATAAGTTAATTTTTGTTGTTTTAATAGTAATAGTATTTTTTGTGATTCTAGTTTATTTTAGAATAAAAAATAGTGATAAATTAGATTTATTATTTTATATAATTAACTTTTTATGTATAATGCCTATTTCAATAATTCTTAATATATACGGATATACGGTATTATTATACTTATATATACCTTTTATTATATGTAGTTCTAATATAGTAAAAGATAAAATAAAAGGTAAAAATATAAAATATATTATATATTTTATTCAATTTATTATTATTATTATATCTATGATTATTATAAGATCTATTGGACCTATTGTATTTGTTTTTATATTTAATTATTTTGAATCAGAATATATTAAGTTATTTATGCCTGATAGTATTAAATCTTCAAGTAAAAATACATGTAAAGTTGTAGATAAATTAGGTTATTTTATATGTCATTCAGAACAAAATATATATCATTTAAAGGATACTGATACGTTAAATAAAGAGTATAATGAATATTGTAGTAAAATTATAAATATAAAGACGCTATGTCATAATATATCTATCCTAGAGAGAACAAATTTTGAAACTATGTTTAATTCAAGAGATAAATTAATAAGATTAAAATCCATTTTTGATATAACTTGTCATACAAATACAGCAAGTCCAAGTATAACAGCAAGTTTTCCATTTTTAGCTAAAAATGGAAATGGAAATGGATTTAGACCAAATGAATCGAAAATTTATATTACAGAAGAATCTAAAATTTTATTAAAAAAAACAATAGAATTAAAACGAGAAGTAATTCTGAATTTAGCTATACAAACACATTTTGGTTTATTTCATTTAGGATCTAATTCTAATATAACTTGTAATATAGAAGGTAGTAGTTCATTAATCAGTAATTTTAAAAAAAAATATCCTGCTATATACGCTGAGTATTTTAGAATAAGAGCTACTGAAAATAATACATTACATCCTAGATCTCATCCAAATATTTATGTTTGAGAATATTTAAATAAATTAGGTATGGCTAATTTTTCTAATACTGATTTTATTGATCTGGATTTAGCAAAATCACGTATGGAGAATTATTATAATAATGCAAATGGTGTAAAGCGTAGCATAGATATGGTTGAACAACCTACTACTGCAGAAGGATCAAAAAGAAGAAAACTTTAATATATTTTTCATTAAGTTTCTTAATCTTTCAAAAAAAAAAGAGTATATTTTAAAGGAAAAAAGTAAATCAGTTCGAATCTGAATACTCTAGTTAAAAAGATGATATAAGTCTAGCTATAAATACTATTTTTGAAAAAAATATAAAAAAGTATAAAAAGAGATTATTATGAATAAATCGCTATAAACCAAAGGATTTACTAAGAAAAATCTTATAAATAAACAAGGTGAACAGAAAAATCTAAATAACCTTAGGAAAAGAAATCAAACGAGATTCTACATATAATGAGAAGTAAGGTAGAAAAGCCTGTAATAAGTAAAATGGATTATCTGTTTGAATATAGGGGAACCTTCCTCTAAGGCTAAATATGGTCTTATACGCAATAGTGAATAGTACCGTGAGGGAATTTATTTAATAGTAATTTTATAAGCAGCTCGAGTAAAATTTAAATAAATAACAAGAGCGTACCTTTTGCATAATGGGTCAGCAAGTTAATTTTAGATGCAAGTAAAATATGAATGAGTAAAAACAAAATGAAGGATATTTATTTATGGAATGAAAGTTTTTTTTACGTAGATAAATCGATTATGAAAAAATGATGGAGTATCTAAAATTAGACCCGGAGACTAGTGATCTTACTGTTATCAGGATTATAAAGGTCCGAACGGGTTATCGTTGTAAAGATATCCGAGGAATAATGGTAAGTTAGTGAAAGACAAAACTGACTAGTTGAGCTGGTTTTCCGCGAAACCTATATTAGTAGGTAATTTAAATAACATCTTAGCAGGTACAGAACTGTGATCTCGGTCAAAGTATTTATTTTGTTATAACAAAATAAATTTGTGTATATCGGGGGATCGTGAAGATTTTATCGGAGAGTATTTGCACTCGGAAGGGTTAAGATGAATATTAAAAAATCGGACATAGTACGATAAGGTTGTATGTCAAAAGGGAAACAGCCCAGAACAAGAGTTAATAAGGTTCCAAAATTATTGTTGAGTGAAATTAAGGATGTGTCTTTGGAAACGATCAACTAATAGGCTTGGAAGCGGCCATATTTTAATGAACTCGTAACAGAGCATTGATTTTAGAGGAGATTTCACCGAAAATATAACGGATCTAAACAATATACCGAAACCTTGTCCATATATAGTTTATTTTAAACAAAATGTATATGGGGTAGCGGAACATTGGATAAATCTAAGACTTATTCTTTTTAAGATTAAAAAATTAGATAATCCAAGCGATAATGCTGACATGAGTAACGAAAAAGATAAATCTCGCCTTAAGCTTATGGTATTTAATTAAAACGGCTTCTAAGTAAAATCTTATTTATACGATGAAACTAAACTAATATAAAACTAATTAAAGTTAAATTAGTTCAGGAAAAATTAGTAAGGGATCTAAGTGAAGATTAGGCGCAATCCTGTGAAAAAACTTAGAAACATATCCCATAAAATTAACCGTACCTAGAAACTAACACAAGTAAGCTAGTAGAGAATACGAAGGCGTTTGAGTAAACAATCATTAAGGAACTCGGCAAATTAACTCACGTAACTTCGGGATAAGGTGGGCCATTCCTTTTAGGATTTGGCATAATATAAATGTTGAACCTTGGGAATAGGAAGCATAGAATAGTGTTGTACGACTGTTTATTTAAAACAGAGCACTCTGCAAAGATAAAAATCAAAATATTGAGTGTGATGTCTGCCCAGTGTCGGACGGGTAACGGATTTGCTTAGAATTAAAAAGTTAGGCTTTGAAGAAAACCCCGACAAACGGCGGCCTTACCGATGAGGGTCCTAAGGTAGCGGAATACCCTGGCCGTTAAATGCGGTCTTGCATGAATGATGTAACGATACAACAGCTGTCTCGATGATTGGCTCAGTGAAATTGGAATAGCAGTGCAGATACTGTTTACCTCTAGATAGACGAGAAGACCCTTTGCAGCTTTACTGTTACTAGTTTTGATTAAAATATAAGATTTCCAAGTGTATAAGGTAGTTACTTAAAAAAAAATATTATAATGTTTATTTTTTAGGTTTTGACAATAATGAGACACCTTTATTTACTTTATTTTATTCGATTGATTAGAAGACAGTTTATGCGGGGCACAGATCCCATAAATAGTACCTGGGTATATCCAAAATTCTTTTAGTAAGTTTGCATGTTTTGTGCAAAAAATACAACAAAATTTTGTTGTATTTTTTATTTAATTCGTTATTTATTATTTTTAATTTATTCAGTTACTGTTGTTTTAAATATATTTATATTTTTTTATTTAAGTAAGATTTTAACTATATGGTGAATAGTTGTATTCAAAAATTTTAAATATTTAAAATTTTTATTTGTAGTATAATAGATTATATTGTTTCAATATATTCTATATATTATGATATTTAATTATACTGTCAAAGTTTAATGGCTAAATCTTGCTTTACTGTTAGACCTACAAGTCCATCAGTCGCGTAAGCGGGGCATAAGATCGCAAGATACTGAAAGGAAAGGTCTTGTATTTTTGAAAAAGTTACGCTAGGGATTTGTAGTTAGTCCCACCAATATATTAGTATATTGGTTATAATTTGGTTAAATTTCAAAAAACTCTATATTTTATAGTTAATTTGAAGCGAAACTTATTTTTTAATAAGAACGTTAAACGACTAATTATTGATTTATTAATTAAAAATCCAACATAAAAAATATATATATGTATTTTGATCATAATTATTAATATAAAATTTTATATTAATGAAATACGCTTACTAGATTTTAAAATACAATGAAATTATTATCTATAATAAAAAAAACAAAGACTGGTTCTAGTCTTTCAACCAATACAAGTTATTTTTATGATAATTTTGATTCTGTAAAACATTTTCCTTCTTCTGTTAGAGAATGAAATAACAGTATATATTTATTTAACAAAAACGCTTTATCTTTAATACCTAATATAAGTGAATTAGCTATTAAAATAATTAGAAGCTATTTTAATTTGTATAATATAAATGTTGAAAAAAAAATAAGAAAAAAAATTTTATCTCGTAAACTTAGAAAATTATCTAGTAGTAAAATTTTTATTAGTAAAGGTGAATTTAAACATACAAATAATAAAGTAATAATTACTTTATATGTTTTTAATAAACAAAAAATTAACTATCTATTTAAATTAAAAAAAAGATATTTAAACAAATTTTTAAAAAAAATACTAACTTTTAAAAAAGTAAATGTTATTGATCCAGGTGAAGATAAATTAGCTAATAAATTAATCTTATTAAAAAAACTAAATAAGATTAGCGTTCATGGTTTTAAAGTTTTAGAACAAGCTAATTGATACAAGCCAAAGATTGTAAAAATATTAAGAAAGTTATATGAGGAAAAAAAAATATACAAGTACGTAGCTATATCTAAATATGTTAATAGTTTTTATAAAAAACTTATTAAAAAATCATTTAGAAAATTAGTAGTATATATGTATTACAGACAATTAATTTATATAAATAAATCTAAATTTAATTACACGTATTTACAGTATCTTAAAAATGAATTACATGTTTTATTTAATAAAAATATTGAATTTAACTTTATAAACTTGAGATATTTTTATTTGAATAGTAATATTCTTTCAGAATCTTTATTATTAAAAATAACGAAAAATAGAAAAGATTTATTTTTATATTTAAATAAATTGAAAAATAAAGTAAAGATACAAAAAAAAAGAATAATTTTAGGTGAATTTTCAACAAAAAAAAAAATAAGTTTAAAACAATTTTTTAATAATAAAAAATTTTTAGAAAGCTATATTATAAATAATCTTAAATATAAACATATAACTGGGTTTAGATTAGAAGCAAAAGGTAGATTAAATAAAAGATTTACTGCCTCAAGATCTTTAAATAAAATTAGTTATAAAGGTAATTTATTGAATTTAGATTCATCTTATAAAGGTTTATCTACTATTTTATTAAAAGGTAATTTAAATTCAAATATACAATACACAAAACTAAACTCCAAAACACGTATAGGTTCATTTGGATTAAAAGGTTGAGTAAGCGGATATTAATTAAAAGCAAATATATATATATATTAATGAAAACATAGTCTGAACCATATTGTAAAACATGGAAGGAAAAAATAAAATTTTTGATTAAACAGATTGAACAGGCTAATGAGCGCAAGAGAGTACAAATTGAGTGCGCGGTTTGGCACCTCGATGTCGGCTTAGCTCATCCTCATGAACGCAGAAATCATGAAGGGTTCGACTGTTCGTCGATTAAAGAGCTACATGAGTTGGGTTTAATACGTCGTGAGACAGTATGGTTTCTATCTTCTAGAGGAATTTTGAGTAAAATAAAGATTGCCCCTTTGTACGAAAGGAATTGGGTATGTTGACCTATAGTTTACTTGTTGTTTATTAATTTTGTATTTTAACTAAAATACCTTTAACAATTAATAGGCATGGCAAGAAAGCCACGTCAATTAAAGATAAGAGCTGAAAGCATATAAGCTCAAAGCTTACTTTATTATACTCATATAAACGTAATAAAACATTACGAATTAGGCTTTGGCTGTACGGATTTTGAAGTCTTCAGGCATAAAGTACTAATCATATTTTTTACTAAGATATACAACTATCTTATTCTTTTTTTTTTGCCTGGTTAGCATAAAAGTAATGTTACCGTTTTGTAATCGGTATAAGTAAGCGCGATACTTACACTAGGCTAAGACCCAGTGGTCAAGTTGGTTAAGACATAATACTTTCACTGTTAAGACGAGAGTTCGAATCTCTTCTGGGTTGATTTTAACCACATGCGGGTTGGTGTAATAGTTAACATTTTTGGCTCATGACCAGAAGATTGAGGTGCAAATCCTCAGCCCGCTCTTTCAAGATTTAGAGAAAGTAGCTCAGCGGTAGAGCAATCGTTTTACACGCGAATGGTCAGGTGTTCAAATCACTTTTTTCTCAACATATTTTTATTAAACTTTTATATTATGCCTATTTTTTACCCTTCTTAAATACTATATAGGTGGATATAGTTTAAGGGTAAAACAACTATTTGTGGCATAGTTTATCCTTGTTCAAATCAAGGTATCCTCCCTTTATTAATAGAATTGCCTTTATAGCTCAATGGTAGAGCAATATACTGTTAATATATCCGCTAGATGTTCGAGTCATCTTGAAGGCGTACAAGAAAAATTTACATATTTAATAAAGGTTATAGCTTAATCGGTAAAGCCAACTGCTCATGACAGTTAAGATGAGTGTTCGAGTCATTCTGGCCTTAAGGCATACCTATAGGTATACCTTATTATATACATTAAGCTATATATTTATGTATTTTACATTTTAGTCAAACAAAATTTACCTTTAATTACAATTGGTGCCATAAAAACTAAATTTTTATCTCTAAAAATTTACAAATTTGCCTCAGTTTTTACTTCAGATAAAAGATAAATAAATATAAAATGACAAGTTTAACATTTTTTTTTTTGTTCATACCTATATTAGCTTTAATATTATTAGGTTTGAATATTTTACTTTCACCGCATAACCCATATCAAGAGAAAAATAGTGCATTTGAATGTGGGTTTCACTCATTTTTGGGTCAAAATAGAACACAATTTAGCATATCATTTTTTATATTTGCACTTTTATTTTTATTATTTGATCTAGAAATATTATTAGTATATCCCTATGTAGTAAGTGCTTATACTAATGGTATTTATGGTTTAATAATAATGTTAGTATTTTTCTTTATATTAACTTTAGGTTTTGTATTTGAATTAGGAAAAAATGCATTAAAAATAGATAGTAGACAGGGAAATAATATTCAACTAAAAAATTGAAAACAAATAATATATATTAATAAATAATTTTATTAAAAAAAGTATATTTTAAAGGAAAAAGATAGCTCAGTTTATATAATTAAAAAGATGATATAAGTCTAGTTTTATATCTCAGGTAAAAAAAAAATAAAATATACTGAAAAAAATAATAAAATATAAAGACTTTTTTATAGAAATTTTGGCCTAAAAAAATTAGAAAAAAAAAATGAGAATATTAAAAAGTCATCCACTTTTAAAGATAGTTAATTCATATACAATAGATTCACCACAACCATCTAATATAAGCTATTTATGAAACTTTGGGTCATTATTGGCCTTTTGTTTGGTAATACAAATAGTAACTGGAGTTACATTAGGTATGCACTATACACCTAATGTTTTAGAAGCATTTGATTCTGTAGAACATATAATGAGAGATGTTAATAACGGATGATTAATACGTTACTTACACTCAAATACAGCTTCAGCGTTTTTCTTTTTAGTTTATCTACATATAGGTAGAGGTTTATATTATGGTTCTTATAAAGCACCAAGAACACTAGTATGAACTATAGGAACTGTATTATTTATAGCTATGATGGCTACAGCTTTTCTGGGTTATGTTTTACCTTACGGTCAAATGTCTTTATGAGGTGCCACAGTTATAACTAATTTAATGAGTGCAATACCTTGAGTAGGTCAAGATATAGTTGAATTTATATGAGGAGGTTTTAGTGTTAATAATGCAACTTTAAACAGATTTTTTGCATTACATTTTGTATTACCTTTTGTTTTAGCTGCATTAGCATTAATGCATTTAATTGCATTACACGATTCTAGTGGATCAGGAAATCCTCTAGGTGTTTCTGGTAATTACGATAGATTACCTTTCTGACCTTATTTTATATTTAAAGATTTAATAACAATTTTCTTATTTATAATAGTGTTATCTATCTTTGTATTTTTCATGCCTAATGTTTTAGGGGACAGTGAAAATTATGTTATGGCTAATCCTATGCAAACACCACCTGCTATTGTCCCAGAATGATATCTTTTACCATTTTATGCTATATTAAGATCTATACCAAATAAATTATTAGGTGTTATAGCTATGTTTTCTGCAATATTAGCATTATTAATAATGCCATTTTCAGATTTATCAAAATTAAGAGGTATACAATTCAGACCTTTAAGTAAAATAGCATTTTTTATTTTTGTGGCAAATTTTTTAATATTAATGCAATTAGGTGCAAAACACGTTGAATCACCATTCATAGAATTTGGTCAGATTTCTACGGCTTTATATTTTGCACATTTTTTATTAATAGTACCATTTGTAACATTATTAGAAAATAGTTTAATTGATTTAGCTACATCAACGGCCAGATTAAATGCAAAAAGCTAAAATACTAAACTCCCATAAACTTTTAAGTTTAGATTAATAAGTATTTTAAAAAAAATTTTACATAAAATGTTTTTTCCTCAATAGGTGGGGTTTAATCCGAGTGCTGGAATTGGTAGACAGGACGAGCTTAAGTTTCGTTGATATTAATCATAAACGTTCAAGTCGTTTTTCGGATAAAAGGGGGTATAGTTTAATTGGTAAAACAGCGAGTTTGCAATTCGTCATTTTAGGATCGAGTCCTAATATCTCCAGCCTATCAGGCAAACTAGATAAATAAAATTAAAAAGATGATATAACTCTAGTGTTAAACATATTTTTATATATACTGAAAATAAAAATAATATGTAAAATTTAGCTTGTAAGTTCACATAATTATTTTCAAAAAGGTTATTTATATATATCTGATTATTGTAATTTAAGTATTTTAATTAATAAAAATTTACTTTAAGTAAATTTTTATCTTTTTTATTATACCGTTTTTCCTTTAATTTTATTATTAGATTTTTCATGGTAAAATCCTTTTTAATAATGTACATAGTTTACTGCCTAAATATTTAGTTGTTCCTAAAAAAGCTCGAGAAGCTCAATTGGTTGAGCGGAACACTGAAGATGTTTAGGTTATAAGTTCGAGTCTTATCTCGAGCATAAATAGGTGTGCTGAAATTTGGTAACCAGGTTCCATTTAGGATGGAATAGCAATAGCTTTACAAGTTCGAGTCTTGTTTCCTATAAAAAATATATTGTCGACTAATTGGTAAGTCATAAATTTTTGGTATTTATTAGTGAGTGTTCGAGCCGCTCCAATATAGTTTTCACTAGGCTTTTCTTTTCGGTAGTTGGTAAAAAAATATAAATAAACATGGGTATTATAAAAATAAAAATAAAAATAAATATTTTAAATAAGCAATAAATAAATTTTAAAATTATTTATTCTCTAAAATATACTGAAAAAATAATAAAATTTAAAGACTTTTTTTTATAGAAATATTTACCTAAAAAAATTCAAAAAAATGTTAAAAAAATTATTTAAAAAATTATTAAAATTAAAGTCTAGACAAAATAAACGTTCAAAGATATCATTTGATCCTACTGGAAATAATAAAGGTAAGGCAAGAAAATAAAATTTATTATATTTTTATTTAATCAAAAAAAAATCTGGCGTTTTATAATTAAAATGAGTTATATAATAAATAATACATTAAAAAAGTCGTAGAAAGTAAAATTATTAGGTATATAATAAGTAATATATTATAAAATTATATAAAAAATAAAAACTAAAACAATAGAAAATAATAATGTCCAGTAGACTAACTCAAATAACAATGTGAAAAGAAAGGTGATTTTTATCATGTAATGCCAAAGATATTGGGACATTATATTTAATGTTTGCTGTATTTTCTGGTTTAGCTGGAACAGCATTTTCAGTATTAATAAGATTAGAATTATCAGGACCTGGTGTACAATATATAGCAGATAATCAACTATATAACAGTATAATAACTGCTCATGCTATAGTTATGATATTTTTTATGGTTATGCCTGCTTTAATTGGAGGTTTTGGTAATTTTTTATTACCTTTAATGGTTGGTGGTCCAGATATGGCATTCCCTAGACTAAATAATATAAGTTTTTGATTATTAATACCGAGTTTGGCATTATTTTTATTTGCAGGAATGATAGAAAATGGAGCTGGTACAGGGTGAACATTATATCCACCATTATCCGGTTTACAAAGTCATAGTGGACCTAGTGTTGATTTAGCTATATTTGCTCTTCATCTTTCAGGTATAAGTAGTTTACTTGGAGCTATGAATTTTATTACAACAATATTAAATATGAGAAGCCCTGGTATAAGATTGCATAAATTAGCCTTATTTGGGTGAGCTGTGGTAATAACAGCAGTTTTATTATTATTATCTTTACCAGTTCTGGCAGGAGGTATAACTATGCTTTTAACAGATAGAAATTTCAATACTTCATTTTTTGAAGTAGCTGGAGGTGGAGATCCTATTTTATATCAACATTTATTCTGATTTTTTGGTCATCCAGAAGTCTATATATTAATTATACCAGGTTTTGGTATAATAAGTACTACAATATCAACTAGTTCTAATAAAAATGTATTCGGTTATTTAGGGATTTAACAAACCTTGAGCAAGTTTGGTTTTGTCCTTCAGTATCAAATTCCGGGAAACTCCTAAAGCTCTTTTAACCAAAGTATATTAGAAATAATATAACTGGCCCTAACTAATTACTAGGGGTATGGTAAAATAAAAAGAGATTTCCAAAAGGAAAATGGACAATCGCGGATCTAAGTCAAGTTATTATAATAACTTGTAAAAGAGCAACGAGTAGACGGTACTGGATATTTTTAATTGTATAAAAATATTTAAGGTGTATTCTAAGTAGCCTTGAGAAAGGTACAACTATTATTAAACGTTATTAATAATTTTTTGTTTAAAAGACAAATAGTTGTTTAAATTAATAAGATAGCTCGGCTTTTATTCTTTTTTATTTTTTTTATTTTTTCTTTTAAATTAAAATAATAATTTATCAACGTCAATTTTAGGCTTTTATTTTTTTTTATTTTTTTAATTTTTTAAATTAAAATGTATTTTTACCAATGTCGAATTTAAGTTTTTTATCTTTTAAATTAAAATAATAATTTATCAAGTAGACATATGATTTTTTTATTTTCATTAAGTCCTTCGACCTTCATTAGGTTTTTTATAGTTTAAATCGTCTCTTTTTTTTTTTAATGACGTGCAAATATTTATTAATTATGCAACAGCTACCCAATACTACTAACAATAAAACAAATGATACTAATAATAAAACAAATGATACTAACAACACACAGGAAACAGAATTGGTGCAGGAAAAACTTAAGAATAATCTTGAGGAATTACATAGATCAGCACAGGCTATTTTCCGTGATTATACAAGCATAGGATGATATGGTGGACGAGATTTACACATGGATATGACAGTAGAACATGTAAAACATAATGATTTTCAAAAGGAAAAATCTGATAAAAATGCAGATTTAGAAAAAGTATCAGGAGGAAAGACTCTTGCACCAGTTATAGAAAAAGAAACAATAGCTAATGATAACGCTGTTATTAACAATGAGGATAGGCTTATAAAAGAAATGGATAAAAAGCTAGAGGATAATAGCTTTAAACCTTATGATAATGAAATGTCTCAAGGCTTTAAGAGAGATGTGGAAATTAATTTAAAAAGAAGATCTGAATTAATGGCAGAACGTGAAGAATATTTGAGAACACGTAACTTAGAATTAGAAGAAATAATAAATAAAGAAAATAGACCATTAGAAGATAGATCATTAGAAGATGAGGCTATATTAGAACAATCGGAACATTCAGATTTTAATCCCTTTGAAGATTCAGATTCTGAATCTGCAAATATAAATGAGAGATCAGAATCTGAAATTGATCTTCAAAACATTCCTGAATATAAAAGTGAGGGATCAAAATCTGAATCTCCAAATATAAAGGTGGAATCAGAATCTGACATTGATCTCCAAAACATTCCTGAATATAGAAGTGAGGAATCTGAAGATTCTGATTTGTACGGTCCTGCTCCTGAAATTCCAAAATCTAATAAACGTAAGTTTGACGAAATTTCACAGGGAGAAGGTTCACAACAACAAGGTCCACCTCCACTTCCACCTCAAGAAAATGCATCACAAAGAAATGTATTAAATGCTGGTGATAATGTTAATATATTAAATAGTCCAATATTATCACAAATAGATCCTAATGTTTGAGTATCTTCACAACAACAAGATTCACAACAACAAGATTCACAACAACAAGATTCACAACAACAAGATTCACAACAACAAGATTCACAACAACAAGTAGATAATAAAAAAGAAAAAAGTATACTAGACGAATATGCTGATCTTAGCCAAGAACCTGCCGATTATTTTGGTGGTGATGATTAATTCGTTCTTTTATTCTTAAAAAGCCAAAGTCTGAAACACGGGTTTATGCTATGATGTCAATTGGTGTATTAGGTTTTGTAGTTTGAAGCCATCATATGTACACAGTTGGTTTAGATGTTGATACAAGAGCTTATTTCACAGCTGCTACATTAATAATAGCTGTTCCAACTGGAATTAAAATATTCAGTTGATTAGCCACTGTTTATGGTGGAACAATATTCTTAACACCTTCAATGTTATTTGCATTAGGGTTTGTTGTTATGTTCACCATAGGTGGTTTAAGTGGTGTTGTTTTAGCTAATGCATCACTTGATATTGCATTCCATGATACATATTACGTGGTTGCTCATTTTCATTATGTATTATCATTAGGTGCTGTATTTGCATTATTCAGTGCATGATATTTTTGAATACCTAAAATAACTGGTTTAAATTATAATCTGTTACAAGGTAAAGTACATTTCTTTATCTTATTTATTGGTGTTAATCTTACATTCTTTCCACAACATTTCTTAGGTTTACAAGGTATGCCAAGAAGAATTAGTGATTACCCTGATGCTTTTGCTGGATGAAATTTAATAAGTAGTTTTGGTTCTATTATAAGTGTAGTTGCTACTGTATTATTTTTACACATAGTTTATACACAATTAGTTGAAGGTGAAGCTACTTCAAGATTCCCTTGATTAGTACCTGAATTTTATTCTGATTTATTCCAAACATTATTTAGTAGAAATTATAATTCTTTAGAGTGAACTTTAAATAGTCCACCTAAACCTCACGCGTTTGTTAGTCTACCGATGCAAAGCTCTTTTCTCTAATTCTATAGAGGCACTTCATCATTTATTTGATGTTTTTGAAAGTATATTTTTGGATTTGGGTGGTTATTTTACATTTTGTATTTTATTTACTATAAGTTTAATACATTTAATTCCTTTAGTACTTTTCATAAATGAAGCGCGAGACTGAAGTAGAAGTTTATTCGGTGATATTTTTACATATGACTATAGTCAAGGACCAAGAAGACCTAGAGATACGGATATTTTAGTAGGTGAACTGTTACAAGCACATGCACGGCATCAAAGAATAACTTTAGGACAATTAAATATGACCTTTGGTCAACGGGGGAATAAAACTTATAACAATGTTACTATGAAATATTTATATGAAAGAGGACATATTCATTTAAATAGAAAACCTGATAAAACAAGACTTACTCCATTTTTAATTAATAGAATTAGGGATTGCAATTTGGACGTACCGACTCAATATAGAGTTCAGAATACAAACCAATCTGCATAAGGTAGATAAAGTTCTTGTAATATTAGTTCCTTTACAAATATGATTTTTCTAAAAAAAAAGGAATATGTTGCATAAGGTTGTGCCTTGTGATTGCAGATCATAAAGATGGGGTTCGAATCCTCCTTATTCCTAAACATATCTTAAAAAAATGTTTAATTTTTAGTTTATTATATTCCCATTGTTATATGTACATAAAAGAGATTTTTGCCGCAACTAGTACCATTTTTTTTTGTTAATCAAGTTACATATAATTTTCTACTTTTAGTTTTAATAATCTATTTATTTTCAAAATATATTTTACCAAGATTTGTACGTTTATTTAAAACACGTGTATTTTTAAAAACA